>JACDZJ010000259.1_pt1 | contig 19671 bp, 12 predicted proteins | sample 7365721 | NCBI WGS metagenome assembly JACDZJ01 (sample SAMN15143480, study PRJNA637477) | pond metagenome | biome: freshwater wetland ecosystem [ENVO:00000243]; feature: pond [ENVO:00000033]; material: pond water [ENVO:00002228]; isolation source: pond water containing pink berries ... | reverse complement strand
TTATTCCACCATATTAGATTAAAATCTTCCTCTTTGAGTTTTGCAAGAGGCTCTTAATATTAAATCAATTGCGGATAGAATATTATTTTTACAAAAGGACGGCTTGGAGGTCATTCAAGAATATGCACATCGAGAGGATGTAATCTTCTTTGTAGACCCCCCTTATACAGCAGGAGGTAAAAAAGCAGGAAGAAGGCTTTATCGTCATTCTATGCTTGACCATGAGCAATTATTCAGGCTGTGCAGATCTGTAAAAGGTAATTTTTTGATGACGTATGATAATGCGGATGAAGTTAGGGAATTGGCGAGAAGACATGGTTTTCAAGTGCGCCTTATTCCAATGAAAAATACTCATCATGCAACGATTGAGGAGCTCGTTATTGGTAAAGATTTAACCTGGATGGATAGTTATCCCGCCGTACATGAACCTTTGGCCGAATATAAAACAGAAAATGTGTCGACCCTCGAATTGAGAGATTAACAAAAAAAATCAATGAAAAGGAATAATAACATGAGAAAGAAGATTACAATTATCGGGGCTGGAAATGTTGGTGCTACGACGGCGCACTGGGCGGCTGCCAAGAATCTTGGGGATGTGGTGCTTCTGGATGTGGTGGAAGGGGTTCCCCAGGGTAAGTCCCTGGATCTTTGGGAGTGCGGGCCGGTGGAGGGGTTTCATTTTAAGGTGACGGGCAGCAACGATTACCGGGATTCAGCCAATTCCGATGTGGTGATCATCGCTGCCGGTATTGCCAGAAAACCGGGCATGTCCCGTGACGATCTGCTGGCCATCAATGTCTCCATCGTCAAGGGCTGCGCGGAAGAGGCGGTCAAGCATTCGCCCGACTGTATGCTGATTGTGGTCACCAACCCCATCGATGCCATGGTCCATACCGCCTTCAAGGCCACCGGCCATCCCCGCCATAAGGTAATCGGCATGGCCGGAGTTCTGGATTCCGCACGGTATCGAACCTTCCTCGCCGAGGCCATCGGGGTGGCTCCCAAGGATGTCACTGCCCTGGTGATGGGGATTCATGGCGATAATATGCTGCCGCTGGTGCGCCTTGCCAATGTGGCCGGGGTACCCGTCACCGACCTGTTGAGCGCGGAACAGATTGCCGCCATTGTGGAACGAACCCAGAAGGGCGGAATCGAGATAGTCAATCATCTGAAAACCGGGTCCGCCTTCTACATGCCTGGACTGGCGGCGGTGGAGATGGCCGAGGCGGTACTCACCGACTCCAAGCGGGTTCTGCCCTGCGCCGCCTATCTTGAGGGCGAGTTTGGAATTCATGGGTATTTTCTCGGTGTGCCGGTGGTGCTGGGCAAGGGCGGCGTGGAGCGGATACTGGAGTTTGAGTTGACCCCGGAAGAAAAGACGGCCCTGGCCCTGTCGGTGACTGCCGTTCAGAAGCAGATGGAAGCCACTGGGCTCTGATCTCCGTGTCCAAGGAATCCGGCGATGGGCCCATCTCCCAGATCCATCCCAAACAGAAACGGGATGCCATAGGTGTCTGCCTGGACAAACTCCTGGCCAGACAGCTCACCCCCCTGGATCTGCTTCCCCATACTGATCTCCGGGAAAAGCTGGTGGAGCTGACCCTGTCCGGGGAACCGCCCGGTCTTGATGCTGAAACTGCCAGTCAGTTTCAGCATCTCCGCCTTGCCCTGGAAGAGAAGGCGGTGGAGGATGTGCGGGTGGTGGTTTTTGGCGGCGGCACTGGTCTGTCCAACCTTATCGGCGGTGACAGCCGCCGCCCGGTCTGGACGCGCAAGCCCTTCGTCGGGCTGAAAGAAATCTTTCCCCAAACCCGTGCCATCGTCTGTGTCACCGATGATGGCGGCTCCAGCGGTGAGTTGCAGAAGGATCTTCCCCTCATCGCCCTGGGCGATCTCCGCCATGTCCTGCTCTCCTCCATTCAGTCGGTCAGGCTCCAGGCCCTGTATGGTCTGAACCTGACCCAGGCCGGGGATGTGGTGGCGGCCCTGGCCTCTCTCTTCAATTATCGATTTACCAGTCGCCCCGCATCCGCAGCTTTTCTCCTTGCGCAACCGGAGCTTGCCCTTCATGGTCTGCCTTCTTCCCTGCAAACGACCCTGACCCATCTCATTGAGCTTCTCTTCACCGATCCCCACCTTCGCCCCACCCTTTCCCGGCCCCACTGTCTGGGAAATCTGATTCTGGCCGCCGCTCTTTTCGCGAAGATCCCGCCCGCCAGCACTTCCCTTGATTCCGCTTATAGGCCGGAGTTGCCGGCAGATGCCATGATTCAAGCCCTGGGTTCTCTGGCCGCCTGTCTGGGGGCAGGAGAGAAGGCGGTACTGCCCTGCACCACCACCCAAGCTCTTTTGAGCGTGCTCTACAGCAACGGGGTGGAGGTGATGGGGGAATACAAATCCGGATACGCCCAGCGTGGCTATCCCGTCGATCACGTTTTTGTGGAGTTCTGCGAGAAACCTCATGTCCCGCCTGAAGTTTTTTCGGCCATTGACCAGGCCGATATCCTGGTCCTGGCTCCGGGCAGTCTCTACAGTTCCCTGATTCCCATCTTTCAGATTCCCGGACTGGCGGATGCCGTGCGAAAGAATCGGTGCGCCTTGAAGATTCTGGTCTCCAATCTGTGGGTTCAGGCAGGGGAGACGGATCGGAGCTTGGGGGATGTGGAGCGCAAGTTTCATATCTCGGATCTGCTCCGTGCCTATGACCGCAATATTCCGGGTGGCACAAAGGGGCTTTTCGATCAGATTCTTTCTCTCTCGCTCAAGGATGTCCCGGCCTCAGTCCTGCAGAGGTACGCCGTGGAAGGAAAGGTTCCCATTTATCTTGATCGCGACAAGGTCTGCGCGCAGGGATTTATTCCCATAGAGTGCGGGATTTTTTCCCGGGTGGCCCTGGCTGAGCAGGGGGTTATCCAGCATGGCCCGGTGCACCTTGCCAAGGTGATCAAGACCCTGTGGGCGGTGTTTGACCACTTTCAAGAAAAAGCGCCAACGAGTGCGATTGAGAAACAGGATGGGGAGCAATCCCCGGTCACAGACCAGGTCGTGCCGAATGACCCTTTCAACCACTCTCCTGAACTCGTCCTCAGCCCCTGTCTTCGCTATCAGCAGATAGCCAGGCGACTGGCCGAGCTGTCCACAGTTTGCAGTCAGATCAGGATCGTCGGCGCCATGTATGGCGCAGGAAATGCTGACCGGTTCGTTGCCCCCGCGACCACCGCCACTATTTTGCGGATGGTGGAGAATATTCTCTGGCGACATCCGGATATCCCCCTGGCCCACCTCGACTCGGTGCGGGGGATTGTCTGTATTGAACAGGACTTGTGGCGGCGCTGTCAGAAATGGGACAGTGTCTTCTCCTTTTATGATCCTGAGGATGGATTGATTAAGATCCGTCAGGACCAACTGGAGCAGGAACACTCCTTTGAAGTGGCGTTTCTGGTCGCCCTTGGCCAGTCGCTTCTCGGCAACTATTTCCGTCATAAGGAGATGCGTCCGCTACGCGTTGATTCCATTACCCTGGGCAAGGTCTATCACCTCTTTCTCCGTCCTCCGGAGGAGCGCATCTGCTGGTTCAGCGATGCCGAGCTGCGCACCTATCTGGAACTTTCCCGAATGCTGTCGGTCTCGGAGGCACCCTATCATTTTACCAGGGTGATTAATGGGGATGAGGGGTTTACTCCCCCGGGGTTGCTGATGGGACTGAATTATGCCTGGTATCTGGACAATCGTTTTGCCAGTCATGTCGAATACAAGATGGCGGTGATGAAGGTGGCCCCTTCCGGCCTGATCCCGGAGCAGAGAAAGATGCTGGGGCGTCGTAAACGGCTGGTCTCATTTTTTCGAGGGGTGGTTTTTCGCAAGTTGCCGAGGGGCCTCCTCACCTCCACTCCCTCTGGTGATGAAGCTATTCTTCCATAAACCACTGGGCAAGGCGGGGATTGGCCTTGAGCATATCGCTTTCCAGCTCATCAAGACTGGCCATATATGGCATCATCACCTTAAAATAGTAGGCTTGCGGGCCGATGGGTGTAAAACGCAAACCAAATGAGCCAAGCACCCTGGCAAGGCTGCTTTTCATAGCCATGAACCAGTAACGGATTCCGTTTCTACAGCTGAAACGATAAATTTCCCGAAAAATGCCCAGATGGATCTGCGGGTTGCTGATGCGCCGCTCTTTATCGCCAGGCCGGGGAGTGGATATGGTTTGCCCGGTATGACCACCATCTCTTCTTTCCTGATACTCCCCCGTTACTCCCTGGAATGAATAACCAGCTCGACGCCGATAGTCAGCATGGACGATCAGGCGCGAGATCTCAATACATTGCTCACCCGGCGGAAGGCAGAATTCGTTGAAGGTCGGGCAATATTTTTGAAAAAGAAATTCCTCGTTTTTCTCTGCTAGAATCAGGCGGACCGAACCGACCAGCAAACCTTCAAGGGTATGGGCGGCAATATGGAAGGCATGGGTATCATAATTGTCTGTCTCACAGCCAAACTTATAGTCACTCGGATTCAGTAACTGGCGCTCCAGACAATAGACCTCGTATCGCAGCTGAAAGATTTCGGTGAGCAGAGCCGGGTCCATGGCAGCTTGCATCTGGCCGGTAAAGGTGAAATGGGGCACCAGCGGAACCTGCCCGAAACCACTGTCATGTTGCTCTCCATGCATCTGCACTCCCCCTCGCTAATATTTGAAATGGTAGTGCAAAGCCAGTCATCGCTAAGGAATCGTAACGTGTCGATGACTGTCTTTGCTGGAATGGCCGCTAGGCCGCCGCTGCTTGATGGATTTCATTGAAGAAACCTTCTTAGAACTTCCAGGTCACTCCCAGGGCAAGTTCACGGCCACGGTTGGGAATGCCCTCTTCCAGCCCAGTTCCCCACGCTGTGGTTTGATAGTCTTCATTGAGAAGGTTTTTGGCCTGGGTAAAGAGCAACCATTTTTTAGTGACCTGATAACAGATCTTACCGTTTACCACCCAGTAATCATCCAGGGTCACGATGCTGTTCCTGCTGAACATCTCGCGCTGGCCGTGATAGACCCCGACCAGGTTGAAATTCCAGAGATCTTTCTCATAGTTCACCATCAGCGACCCCAGGGTTTTTGCCTCACGCAAGGCGCTGTCCGGAAGCTGGAGGAATCTGGTGAGGGTGGCGCGGAGGAGCCAGGGCGGGGAAATTTGATAGCTGGTCTCAAATTCCAGACCCTGGCTGGTCTCATCTTCATCCAGATTAGTGTAGGTACTGATATTATTCACACTCTTCTGGGCAATGGGGTCTTTGATATGGTTATGAAACCCTACAAGATTCAAACCAATTTTCCGCCACTGGGCCATCCAGATAAGATCCCAGGTTCGAATGGATTCATGTCTTAGATCGGGATTGCTTGTGAGCAAGGGATGGTTTATGAATCCGGTTTCAGCCATGGTTGGAGCGCGAAAGGCTTCTCCGTAGAGCAGCTTCAAGCTGTGGATGGAGTTGAGTTGCTGCACCACGGCCGCTCTCGGACTGAATACACCATTGATCCCGTTGTATTTATCATAGCGAATCCCCATGGTTAGTTCCGCCTCCTCCCACAGGGGTCGTTGATACTGGGAATAGAGGCCAACCATATTCTGGTTATCTTCGGTACCGATCTGAGTAACATTATCAAGGGTACCGTAATAGCTGACGGGAGGTGCAGCTTGACCTTTCATAATGGCTGTAAATTGGGCCAGATCATAATTGCTATGGGACTGGGCCTCGATCTCTGAGTCACGACGTAACTCCACCCCCCCCTGGAGGCTGCTGTTCTCATCCAGATCCCAGTTGTTGTCAATCTTTAAGTATTGGGCATCGGACTTGAGGTTGCTCTTGGAAAGCAATGGCTCACTGCTGGATGGAGAACTGATTGCTTCCAGGGCACCGGGTGGAGTGATGACCTGGATATTAGCGGTAACGTCATTTTGTCGATAACCGAGCATAAGATGGGAGGTGAAATCGGGGTTCCAGTTCCAGGATTGCTCCAGAGTCACCAGGGTGTCCTTACTGCTCGCCTCATTGAAGCCATTGGCAAGGAGCTCCACGGTGTAGAAATCATCGGTGCTGACCTGACGGTGGAGCAGGCTCAGTTTGGTTTTTCCATGACCGATGCTCATGTCAAAGTCGCCGCTGCGGGCAGGGTCTGAGGTGGTCAGGGAGCCGGCACCGTAGGGATCGGGAACCGTGTAGTCCTGTCCTCCCTCATGGGTTCCATGGGCAAAGAGCTTTGCGGACCACTCATCGTTTCTGCCGGAGAGATGAACCTCCCCTTGTTGCGCGTTGTCTGAACGGGCACTGAGACTGGCCTGATTTTCATCGGATATGGTGATGACATTGATAACACCGGTGAAGGCATTGGAGCCGTAAATGGCCGATCCAGGCCCGCGAATTATCTCTACCCGTTCTATTTGTCCCAATGGGACCCGGGTTCCGAAGGCCGGGCCATTGGTGCGGGGATCATTCATGGGGCGGCCGTCAAGCAGCAGCAGCACCTCTCTGCTGTTAGGCCCCTGACGACGGCCCCGACTGCTGTAGTAGGAACCGGTGGACATATCGGAGTAGCGCTGGGTCTGGTATCCCGGAACCAGATTCAGGAGTTCATAAAGATAGTCCATTCCCAGGCGCCGGATTTCTTCACGGGTAAAGACTGTGACTGCGGCGGGGACATTTTTTAGCGACTTCTCGGTGAGGGTGGCGCCGGTGATCTCCACCTGCATCAGCTGAGCCAATGACATGGTAAAGGGATTTTCCGGGTCAACCTCTTCCGCATTCGCACCGGGAATTAATATCCCGAGAAGGAATGCAAGGAGAATGACGACTGATAGGGATAAGGGCATTTTCACAGAATGGTCCTCGGTGGTTATGGTGCCGATCTATGATTCATGGCCTCTTGGACTATGATCGCCAAGTCTTTGATGACAAATGGTTTGGTCATAAGTTTATCGACGCAGCTCTTATCCAGCATGCCGGGAACATTGCAGGCCTGATCACCGGAACAGAGGATTATCGGGGTATCAGGACGCACTTCCCGTATCTTGGACGCCAGAACCAGACCATTGATTCCCGGCATGGTTTTATCGGTTATTACCAGATCAATATCGTTGGGACTGGCGGTAAAGATTTCCAGTGCCTCCAGGCCATCGGCAGCCAGAATAACCTCATAGCCCAGTATCTCGAGCATTGTTTTGGAAAATGACCGAATCTGCTCTTCATCATCGACAAAAAGGATTCGTCCGGTTCCGGTGGGCAGGGGAGGGGCTTCCAGCTCGGGGATGGGCTCGGCGGTTTTCGCTTTGAATAATGGGAGAAAAACAAGGAAGGTTGTCCCCTTTCCCTGGGTACTCTCGACGGTGATGGCTCCACCGCTCTGGGTAATAATTCCATGGACAACGGACAATCCCATGCCGGTTCCCTTGCCCACCCCCTTGGTGGAAAAGAATGGTTCGAAAATACGGTTCACCGTCTCCGGCGCTATTCCGGTGCCCGAATCCTCCACGGAGATGACCAGATAACTGCCCGAAGGAAGGTGGAGATCGGCCATCTGCCCGTCGTTGAGGGTGGTCATCTTTAAAGAGATTCGAAGCTTTCCGCCTGTTTCCTCCATGGCATGACTGGCATTGGTGCAGAGATTCATCAAGACCTGATGGATCTGTATTGGATTTGCCATGATAAAACCGCACTCCGGGTCAATATCCTGCTGGATGGCAATATTGCTTGGCAGCGAGGCGCGCAACAGCCTCAGGGCCTCCTGGATAATGGGTTGAATCTGGATGAGTTCTTTGCTCTCGGAGCTTGTTCGGCTGAAGGCGAGGATCTGTCGAACCAGGTCCCGGCCCCTCAGTCCGGCGGAATTAATGCAATCAAGGGCCTTGTAAATAAAGGATTTCGGCTCCGCCTTATTTATGGCTAACTGCGAATAGCCCAGAATTCCCGTCAGGATATTATTGAAATCATGGGAGATACCACTTGCCAGAACCCCGATGGCCTCCATCTTCTGGGCATGGACAAGCTGATTCTCCAATTTTTTCTGCTCGGTGATATTCTTCCCCACCAGGACAATCTCCATAATGGCTCCATTGGTATCATATACCGGAGAACAGCTGACAAGATGGGTCTGTTCCTTACTAAACTGAAACTCAACGGTCAGGCCTTGCTGCTGATTGAACAGGCATTCCAAGGGACAGAGGGTGGGGTCATCAATGTTTGATCCAAAGATATCATGATAAGATTGCCCGGTAAGTTCATCCAGGGAACAATTCAATACCTTGGCTGCGGCTTCGTTGGCAGTGACAATAACTCTTTCCACACTGATGATGATGATCATATCGGTAATGGCATTAAAGGTGCGCTCCCAGTTTCTTTTACTCTCCTGGAGCGCCCGCTCAGCCTTCTGGTGCTGAACCATCTCAGCCGCGAGGGCGGAAGTTCGCTCTGTCACCATCTGCTCAAGATTGTTCCGATAGGCAACGATCTCAATTTCATTTCTTTTGTTCTGGATGGCCCGCTCGATGACCATAAAAATGGTGTTCAGGTATCCGCCCTGGGTGTCCTTGATCAGATAATCGGCGGCTCCAGCCTTCATGGCGGAGACAGCTATCATTTCGTCGCCCAATCCGGTGACCACGATTATGGGGGTATCTCCAGCGAGATGGAACAGGTCAATGGCTGTGCCGTCACCCAGCATATAATCAAAAATCAAGGCATCAAATGACTCTGTGTTCAGTATTTCCTTGGCTTCACGCACAGATCCTGCCTGTCGGTAATGGCAGTCAATGCCATTTTTTTTGACATACCGTTCAAAGGCCAGGCGGTCAATGGGCTCATCTTCAACCAGCAGGATTGAGAGTTTGGTATTCATTTTAACAACTCCGTGGGGGCGATTTTACTTAAGTTCCAGTATGTGTAGATGGTCCGTATAACCTCAATGAAATGGCTGTAATCAACGGGTTTTAAAATATAACCGGCCACTCCCAGGTTGAAGCTGTTTCTCCTGTCACGTTCTTCATCGGAGGTGGTGAACACCACCACCGGGATTTTTCGGAGGGAGGGGTCTTTTTTCAAAGCCACTAAAAACTCGGTGCCACTCATTCTCGACATATTTAAATCCAGCAGGATGAGGCAGGGATGCTCCGCTTTCAAGTCACGTAAACGGATCAGGGCTATTTCCCCGTTGGTCACGTGATGTAAGGGGTTGTTGATGCCTAGATCCTTGAAGGCTCGACGGACGGTCATGGCATCCACGGTATCGTCTTCAACCAGGAGAACTGGTTTGTTGTTGTGCATTGCTCAGCCTTTTTTGTTCAAGGGTAAAAATAAACTCTGTCCCTTCGCCAACTTTTGAGTGTACATTTATGGTCCCGCCGTGCAGTTCGACGATCCTTTTAACCAGTGACAGGCCAATTCCGGTACTGTCCTTGTTCTGAGGCATGGTGTTTAATGTCTGGAATATCTGGAAGATCTTCTGATGATACTTCTCCTCAATACCTGGGCCATTATCGGTGATGGTGATGGTGCAGATATGGTTCTCGCATTTGGACGAAATCACAATCCTGCCCTGCGGTTTATCCATGAATTTAATGGCATTGCTGAGAATATTCTGAAAAAGCTGCTGCATTCGAACCTTTTCGGCCAGCACAAAGGGAAGCGTTCCCTCGATGCTGATGCGGATATGCTCCGGTGGTGCCAGCATATTGATGGCATCGGTGGCAATCACCTGAAGGTCGACTTCCTGACGTTGTTCCTGGAACTGGCCAATGCGTGAGTAAAGCAGAATACCATCAATAAGGGCGTACATCCGTGTGACCCTCTCCCTCATCAGGGCAAGTTGTCGACGGCCCTCTTCCGCCAGCAGCGGCTCATAATCTTCAGAGATCCAGGTGGCCAGCTGGTTGATGCCCCGCAGGGGAGCCTTGAGGTCATGGGAAACAATATAGGCAAAATCCTGGAGCTCCTGATTGGCCACTTCCAAATCAGCTGTCCGCGTTTTTACCTGCCGTTCCAGATTCTTGCGATGTTCGATGAGTTTCTGCTCGCTGTTACTGAGCTTGGTGGTGGCCTGTTGAATCTGATCCAGCATCCGGTTAAAGGTGTTCGCCAGGACCCCCAGATCATCATGACTGACCTGCTCAACCCGAAGGGTATAGTCGCCTTTCTCGGCAACGTCTCTGGCCGCGGTGGTCAAGGCGTTTACCGGCCCCATGATCAGCGGTTGTAACCACCATGTGAGAACCAGTGAGGCAACGATTGCAGCCAGAAAAACGGCACTGGAGATAAGAATCGAAAAACGAATCCGTTGGGAGATCTCGGTGAGATCGGAACGAATATAAATAACTCCCACCTGTTCATTATGGAGGAGGCAGGGGCGGGCCACCTCCAGATATAATGGAGTCAGATTGGTCAGATCCGCTGCCGGCATGGCCGGGGGCTTGACATCTGCCATGTCCGGTTTCGTATAGCTGGCAAACAGGGTCCCGTCCTGGAGGTAGAGGATGGCGGACAGAATGTGGGTATTGACGGCAAGGGTGCTCAGCAGCCGACTGGCAAAGTCGAGATCGTAAAAGACGATGGAGGAGGCCGCGCTCTGGCCGATGATGTCCGCCTGGGTGATCAGCTTGGTTCGTAATGTTTCCCGCATATTGACAAGATCAATGGCGAAGAGTGAAAGGCCGCCGATGAGAAGGGTGAAAACGCTCACCCCCATGCAGATGGCGACGATTTTTGTGCGAAACGAGAGATCTCTGAAAAATGTCAGCGGCCATCTCATGGGGTCACCAGAATCGCGTGCCGCAACAGTTCAGCGCTAAAGTAGAAGCCGATGTCCGTTGACAGCTTGTGGTTGATATGGATGATCAATCTCTGGGACTCGGTGGTGAGACAGACCATGCCGTCCCCATTCTCACAAAAGCTCTCCGTCTCGCCTATGGTCAGGATGGGCCGTTTTTTAAGCAGAGGGGCAATCTGGGGGAGGTACTGCATGCCGTCACTGGTCAGATAGAGGATCTGGTTGGTGGCAAGAATATTTTCAAAAAGAGCGAGGTCTCCCGGACTTTTGAGCGATGTGACTTGCAGGATTATCTTGTTGGTGGAGGAAGGGTTCTCCTTCATGTTCCTGCTGAGAACATCAGCAATGCCGAAGGGGTCCTTGCCGAGCAGAACGATGGAGGGAAAAAAGTTGCGCGATGGGGATTGCTCGGCATGGGCACCCGGCCATTGGGTCAGTGATACGATATGGAAGATGACGGCGGCCCTCACCCTGCCTTCATCCAGGGCAGCCTCAACGGGATGATGCAGAAAAAGCAGCACGGCGAACACCAGAAACATCAGTTTCATGGGAATGGCGCGGAAGAGCGTATCGCTGGTATTGCCGAATCGCATGGAAAGAGCAGCTCCCTCATCGTCCCATGGCCGCCGGTCTGGGACGTAAGTACCTGATAATATTCATCCATGCCGGGGAGCCGACTGCCTGCCGCCACCCGCAGTCAGGACAACGAGTGCCGTCGCGCTTTTTCAGGGGTCTTTTTGCATGGTGCTGATACTATTAACTTTTTATCATAAAGAATAGGAAGAGGATTGCAAGGTAAATTAAAAAATAATTGAGAATATTTTTTTTTGGCCCTGGGGATTATGGGAGACAAATCCACGGAGGGCAGAATGGATGATAGGGATGGGTGCGCAGTCGGCATGCTTCTGTCTTCAGCTCAGCTGGGTCAGCTCCTGCCATAGCCGGCTCAGTTTTTTTGCAGAAACCTGGATGTTTCCGCAGATTTCCGGGGCAAACAGGGTCAGGCGGAAGTCGGCGATCATCTCCCGGTACTGTTTCAGTCGCAACCGGCATTCGAGGGAGAGATTTTTCTCCCTGGAGTCGATATGGTGAAGATTGTGCAGGTGCGGTAGGAGCTGAACGGCCTTGAGGCTATCCTTGGCCGGGTCGGCATGGGCCCGTTCAATTCGAATGATCAGCGCCTTCATGTCCCTGGAGCAGCGTTCCAGCTCGGTCAGCGTCTTTGATTCGAGAAAGTTGACAGGAAGAATCTCGTCGAGCAGACGATGGTATTCGTCAAATCGTTGTTCCACGAAACAATGGGATTTTTTGGCCAGATCGGCAAAGCGCTGGATATGGGAACTGACCTCCCTGCGCTGCCGGAGCAGGGCCATGACGGTATCGCAGATGATTCGTCCCTGGGCATGGAAATTCTGTTTCCTGACTCTGGCCACTGTCTCTTCAAATTGTTCGCGGCGGGGGATGGAGACACTGGTTGTCTGGAAAAGGGAGCTGAGGATAAAGGAAAGAAGGGCCGCGGCGCTCCCGCCATCCCTGGCCTGGATCTCACCGGGGCGGCCCTGCCCAGGGGTTTCCCGCTTACCTGGTGCCTCTGTGCTGATCCCGGTTCGTCGGCTCAGGCCTTGGATAAGCCAGGCGGATGAGGGCCCGGAAAGGCTGGAGGTGCAGTATTTTTTCAGGGCCTTATACTGTTCGGCCACCTGCAGTTGATACAGAAAATTCAGTCCCTCCCGGTTCTGGCGGACGGCCTGGTGCTGATCCGGGATAAATTCAATGGCCACCCCGCCGCGATCCCTGATCACTTTGAAGGCCGGGAAAAGGGCCCCGCACATCTCCTGCTGGGGACTGTAGAGGGTGAGGGAGGTGGGCAGGCCGTCAAAGTTCCAAGCGGAAAAGAGCTTCCCTTCCCATAAGGTCCGGGTCTTTCTATCCGCTGATTTCAGACGGGCCAGAGAGGTACTGGTTGCGGGTTGATGGCGTCCCTCCCTAAGTCTGGCCAGTGATCTGCCCGTCGCCACCTCCTGACCGGAATGGTCAAAAAGAAGAAAGCGCATGGACAGATGGGGCGGCAGTTCGCTGGGCCAGTCGGCACGGGAGATTGCGCGCCGGAAGGACTTCAGGAGAGAGCGCTCCAGGGCCTGGAGAAGGGAACCCTTGTACATGTCCAGATCATCCAGCAGCAGATCAACGGTGCCGTTTAAGGGGATGAGAAATTTACGGATATTCTTCGGCAGCCCCTTGAGCAGGAAGGTGACCTTTTCCTTGAGCAGGCCCGGCACCAGCCATTCAAAGAAGGACTCATGGAGGGTATCGACGAGATCCAGGGGGATCCGCACGGTCACCCCGTCATCGGGTGCTCCGGGGGCAAAGTGATATTCCAGCCGGAACTGGTGCGAGCCGACGGTGAGCAGGGGCGGGAAATCGGAGAGTTCCCGTTGCTCAGGGCGGCGGTTGAGGATATCGGAATCGCCCATCTCGAGGGCCTGCCTGTTTGCCTCCTTGCGCAGGAATCGGTTCAGGGTGTGGCGGTCATAGACGTCCTGCGGCAGTCGTTGCTCATAAAAGGCAAAGAGGGTTCGCTCATCCACGACAATATCCCGCTTTCTCAGACGTTCTTCGGTGGCCTGCCATTCCTCGATGAGGCCCAGGTTCTTCTGGAGGAAGGGAAAGGGGGATTCCAGCTCACCATGAATAAGGGCTGACTGAATAAAGATCTGTCGGGCCTCGGCCTGGCATCGGGCGTCGATCCGGCCATAGTTGATCTTGCGGCTGGCAACGATGACCAGGCCAAAGAGGGTAACCTTTTCATCGGCCACGACCTGCCCCGATTTCTTGTGCCAGCGGGGGCTTGACCAGGATCGTCTGCAGAGTTTGCCACCCAGATATTCCAGCCATTGCTGGTCGATGGCGGCCACGGTCATGGCATAGAGGCGGGAGGTGTCCAGAAATGAGGAGGCGATGATCCATTGACTGCTTACGCCATCCCCCGCCTCGCCAGGATTTGGATTTACTTGTCCATCCCCGCTGGGTGAATGGTTCGGGGCACTCCTCCCGCCCCGCTGCTGTCTGGCATCCTCAGGCTTCTGCCTGATCGCCAGGGTCGAGCCGGGAAAGATCGTCAGCTCAATTCCACCGCCTCCAAGGTACAGCTTCTCTTTTTGTTTCATGGCGATATTTCGCAGAAAACCGGTGCACAGGGATTGGTGGATGGCGGCGTAGGAGGCGGGGCTTGCGTTTTCATCGAATCCCGGACGCAGGGTCAGGAGCCGCTCCAGCTGTTCGTGCAGATCAAGCCATTCGTGCATGCGCTGGAAGGAGAGAAAATGGCTGGTACAGAATTTTTTCAGGCGACTCCAGGACCTGGTTTGCAGCTGAACGTCATGGAAGAGGTCCCAGATATTGAGAAGGGTCAGGAAGTCGGAGCGTACGTGCGCAAATTTCCGGTGGGCGATGTCGGCCTCCTGTTCCCGGTCGGCGGGCCTGACCCGGGGGTCGGCAATGGCGAGGGCGGCGGCGATCACCTTGATCTCGCGCAGACAGTTGTTCTCCCGGGCGGCGATGATGATTCTGGCGATACATGGGTCCATGGGCAGGGTCGCCATGATCCGGCCATGATCGGTCAACTTGCCATTCTCGTCGATGGCGTCAAGTTCGGTGAGGAGTTTGTAGCCATCGCGGATGGTGGCGGGGGAGGGTGGTTCGACAAAGGGGAAGGAGTGCGGGTCTCCCAGATGATAGGCAATCATCTGGAGGATAACCTCTGCCAGGTTGGCCCGCTTGATCTCCGGCGAGGTGAATTCCTCCCGGCTGAGGTAATCTTCTTCCGAATAGAGGCGGACACAGATACCCGCTCCAATCCTGCCGCACCGGCCCTTGCGCTGGTCGCAGGCGGCCCGGGAGATTCTGGTGATGGGCAGGCTGATGGTCTTGGCCCGCACATTATACTGGGAGATTCGGGCCAGCCCCGAGTCCACCACATATCTGATCCCGGGCACGGTTATGGAGGTTTCCGCCACATTGGTCGCCACCACAATCTTGCACTGTTTGAAGGACTGAAAAATACGTCGCTGGTCGGCACCCTGGAGGCGGCCAAAGATGGGGAGGACGACGGCCTCCGGCATTTTCCCGGCAAGAAGGGTGCAGCAGGCGCGGATATCACGCTCGGTGGGAAGGAAGATCAGTGTGTCGCGTGATCCGTTGTGGAGATGGAGGTCAACCACGGTCTGAACGCAATGGCTGATATAGTCTCCCCGGTCATCCCCTGCGTCGGCATCGTCATCTTCCACGGGGGCATAACGAACCGTAATCGGGTAGGTTCTGCCAACAATGGTGAGTACCGGCGCCTGGTCGAAATGGTGGGAAAAGATGGCGGTATCGATGGTGGCGCTGGTGATGATCAGTTTCAGATCGGGCCGTCTGGGCAGCAGGTTTTTCAGAAAGCCCAGGAGAAAATCAATATTGAGGCTCCGCTCATGGGCCTCGTCAATGATGATCACCCCGTATTTTCTGAGCAGCGGGTCGTTTCTGGTCTCGGCCAGGAGGACTCCGTCGGTCATGAACTTGATGCGGGTATCGGGGGTGGTCTGGTCGTGGAACCGGATCTTGGAGCCAACCAGGAGGCCGTTTTCGCCCTTTTCGGTCAACTCCTCACGAACCCGTTCCGCAACAGAGAGGGCGGCGATGCGGCGCGGCTGGGTGCAGCCGATGACCAGATCCGTTCTTCTGCGACCTTTGCTGCCGCATTTTTCCTCGGTTTTAGAAAACTCAAGGCAGTATTGCGGCAGTTGCGTCGTCTTCCCCGAGCCGGTGTCACCGGCTATGATGATGGTCTGATGGCCGCGTAAGGCCTCCTGGATCTCGGCTTTATGATTGAGGATGGGAAGGGCTTGCGGGGAATGAATTGTCATGGAATGGATGGTTGATCGTAACTATACAGCTTGATTCCGGAGAGGAATGGAATACCACGTAGTGTAACTCTTCAGGAGTGCTCCATATGCGAGAAAGAGGTCTGCGAAGTGTACTGGTTCGTACATGAGCCAAGCCGATGACGAAGCAGATGGGGCACTACTGGATAGTTACGGTTGATCTTTGGATTCTATGGTATAGATGATTTTAAAATCAGGAGTGGTAAGGCTCCACATCCTGAGCCCTTATACCATTTCATCCGTCACCCTGAAAGAGGAGAACGTCACATGAAGGTACGAAAAGCAGTGATTCCCGTGGCCGGCCTGGGAACAAGGTTCCTGCCCGCCACCAAGGCCATTCCTAAAGAAATGCTCACCGTTGTGGACCGGCCCACCATCCAGTACATCGTTGAAGAGGCCGTGGCCTCGGGGATTGACCAGGTGATCTTTATCACCAGTGCCGGCAAGTCGGCCATCGAGAACCATTTTGACTATGACTTTCACCTCGACAGTGTCCTCAAGGAGAAGAAGAAGATCGCTCTCGGTGAAGAGCTGAACAATATCTCCAATCTCATTGATATCGTCTCCATCCGCCAGAAAAAACCCCTGGGCCTGGGCCATGCCATCTGGACGGCCAAGCACGTGGTGGGGGATGAGCCCTTTATGGTCATGCTGGGCGACGATCTGGTCTTGAGCAAAACCCCCTGTGCCCGGCAGATGCTTGATCTCTTTGATGACGTGCAGGAGTCCATTGTCGCGGTGCAGCGAGTGCCCGAGGATCAGACCTTTCAATATGGTATTGTCGAGGGTGAGATGATGGAGCGGGAACGCACCCATAAGGTCACCAGGATGATTGAGAAACCGGCGCCGGGTACCACCGATTCCGACCTTGCCATTATCGGTCGTTATATCCTTATGCCTGAGATCTTTGATCTGCTGGGCAAGACCACCCCCGGGCATGGTGGTGAAATCCAGCTGACCGATGCCCTGCAGGCCCTGGGCAAAAAGCGGGATATGTATGCCTATGAGTTCCAGGGAACCCGCTATGATGCCGGCGACAAGATGGGATATCTGAAGGCCATCATCGCCTATGGCCTGCTCCATAATAAACTCGGTGCCGAGCTCAAGGCCCATATCAAGGAGTTGGCAGCATCCCTATGATCCGGCTCGAGGTGGCGGTGGCTGTGCCTTTGTGGCAGACACTCACCTATCTTTTTGATGATGAATCCAATGAGATTGCCCCGGATTCCAGACTGGATGGCCAGGCTGATCTGATCGGCAGACGGGTGCTGGTTCCCCTTGGTCAGCGCCGGGTGACCGGCTATGTTCTGGGGCTGATGCCGGAAGAGGATATTGCCTACAAGCTGCGGAAAATTATTGAGGTCCTCGATCAGAGACCGATTTTCCCCCCTGACCTGATCCCATTTTTTCGCTGGGTGGCAAACTATTACCATTATCCGCTGGGTGAAGTCATAAAGACTGCCTTGCCCTGTGGTCTTGCCCCGCGCAGCGGCAAGCAGGTTTTTCTCACCGATCTTGGTCGAAGAGAGCTGAAAGGAATCCCTGACAGGGCTGGTTGGCATGAGCCCGGGCTGATGTCCTTGCTGGTTGAGAAAGGATATCTGAGTGCCCCTGAATCCCGCAAGATCATGGCTCGGCATCGTGATCGCACACAGATTGAATCCTGGATGGATCAGGGTCTGGTTGAGATCCGGGAGATCATCATTGGCAACGCGGCCCGGATCAAGCAGGAGTCCTGCTATTCCTGTTCCTCCTCCCTGAATCTGGCACCCTGCACCACCCCTGAACCGTCGAAGGATGAGATCAGGTCTTTTGGTCAAACCCTGACCAGAGAGTTGTCCATTGTTCTTTCCTTTACCCATATCAAAACCATCTATTTCCTTAAATTGCTGGCGGGCACCGATGTTGAGCGTTTTGTTCCCATTCGCGAATTGACTCGAGCCTATGGCGGTGCCGCCAGGGCCCTTCCGTTTTTAGTCGAACAGGGACTGGTGACGCGCCGCGAGCAACGGGTTTTTCGTAATCCCTACGGAGAAAAATTCGCCTGGTTTCCCCGCCCTGAGTCCCTCACTGAAGACCAGGAGCAGGTACTTGCGGAACTTGTTCCTGCCATAACCAGGAAAGATTTTACCACATATTTACTCCACGGTGTCACCGGCTGCGGCAAAACCGAGGTCTATCTGCGGGCGGCTGAGGCAAGTCTTGCTGCTGGCCGTGACGTCCTGGTTCTGGTTCCCGAGATCGCCCTTGCCACACAGCTCGAAGCCCACTTTGTCTCTCGTTTCGGCGACCGGGTGTTGATTCTGCACAGTGGACTTTCCACTGGTGAGCGCTATGACCAGTGGGCGCAGGCCTTCAGAAGACATGAAGGATCAGAGAAGGGTGGGGGCGAACCACGCATTGTCATCGGCGCCAGATCCGCGGTGTTTGCTCCCCTGGCGGATCCAGGACTGATCGTGGTTGATGAAGAGCATGATAACGGCTTTAAACAGGATGAGGGTCTGCGCTACAATGGCCGGGATCTGGCGATACTGCGCGGACGTCTGCAAAAGGCGGTGGTCCTGCTGGGATCGGCCACCCCTTCCGTGACCAGCTTCTTCCATGCCCGACAGGGAAAATATTCCCTTTTAACCATGGGCAAACGGGTGCAGGAACGATCCCTTCCGGCGGTTTCCCTGGTGGATCTGCGCGATAAGTCAGAAAAGGCCTATGGCAAGGCATTGGGTCATAAACTGCAACTGCGGCTCCAGGAAACCCTCGCCCAGGGAAAACAGAGCCTGTTACTCCTGAATCGCAGGGGCTTTGCCTCGGTCTATTTATGTCAGGATTGCGGCAAGCCGATGGAATGCCGTCATTGTCATATTTCCCTCACCTTTCATAAGGGAAAAAACCAATTGGTCTGTCATTACTGCGGCTACTCCCTGACCAGCAGTCAGCTCTGCTCCGGCTGTCGGTCAGACAAACTGGTCCCGGTGGGCTTTGGCACCGAACGCATCGAGCAGGAGGTGCTGGAGCTGCTGCCCACAGCCAGAATCGCCCGTCTTGATTCAGACACCGCCATGGATCGTAGAAAATTCCTCCACATTCTCTCGGCCATGCACAACCGTGAGATTGATATCCTGATCGGGACCCAGATGATTGCCAAGGGCCATGATTTTCCGGAAGTGACCCTGGTGGGAGTGGTGTGGGCTGATGGAGGTCTGAGCATGCCCGATTTTCGCGCCGCCGAGCGCACCTATCAGCTCCTTTCCCAGGTCAGTGGCCGGGCCGGACGGGGCGACAGCCCCGGTCAGGTGATTATCCAGACCCTGCGACCTGATCACTACGCCGTTGACTATGCCCGGCGCCACGCCTACACTGAGATGTATGAGAAGGAGATGGCAATCCGCCGGCTGCCGGCCTTTCCTCCCATGCTGAGGATGATCAATATTCATATTCAGGGAAGCAGGGAACGTGAAGTCCAGAAGGCTGCTGCCGACATCGGGGCCATATGCCGGTCATTTGCCAAAACTCTGTCGGCAGATCCGAAACGCCCCCCGGTGGAGATTCTCGGGCCGGCCCCATCTCCCCTGGACCGGTTGCGTGATCGCTATCGCTGGCAGGTATTGCTTAAAAGTGCCGATCATGATGATCTGCACGCGGTCTGTGACCAGGTGGTAACACGCCAGACGGAGGTGGCTGTGGGGGATATCCAGATTGCCGTTGATGTGGACCCGGAGAATATGATGTGAAGAAAAAGGAAGGGAGGGCAAGGGGAGAGTGATTTTATTCGCGCCTCCTGTCCTGAAAAGGCTTCCAGCGGAAAACCGGCGAGGGGCGATGAGACGGGGCAGGGGACAGGGAGAGAATCCACATAGCCCGGGTGAAGGGTTAGCGCCTGAAAAAATTCTAACCCCGATAAACGGGATACGAGCCTTTCGCAGATTCTATTCTTGCAAAAAA
>JACDZJ010000258.1_pt1 | contig 19775 bp, 18 predicted proteins | sample 7365721 | NCBI WGS metagenome assembly JACDZJ01 (sample SAMN15143480, study PRJNA637477) | pond metagenome | biome: freshwater wetland ecosystem [ENVO:00000243]; feature: pond [ENVO:00000033]; material: pond water [ENVO:00002228]; isolation source: pond water containing pink berries ... | reverse complement strand
ATGGAATTATGTGATTAACTCCAGTTTGTAAAGTTTAATTCGTTACAATTACTAAGTTATTTAAAGCCGAAGAAGGCACACAAGTTAAAATTGGTGATACTGTGGTGATTATCGATTGTCCTGAGTTATCTGCAAAACTTGAACAAGCCAATGCTGCTGAAAACGCAGCGCAAGCCCAAAGCAAGAAAGCAATAAAAGGGGCTCGAAAAGAAATGATAGTTGGTGCTTATGAAATGTGGCAAAAAGCCCAAGTAGGTGTTGATATTGCCAAAAAATTGAATGACCGTGTTCAACGTTTATTCGACAAAGGCGTAGTTCCAGCCCAGAAACGTGATGAAGCCCAAGCCCAATACGATGCAGCAGTTTCTACTTCGAAAGCAGCAAAATCGCAATACGATATAGCAATGAATGGAGCTGAGAGCGAAGACAAAGAAGCTGCATTGGCACTGGTTAACCGTGCAAAAGGCGCTGTGAATGAAGTAAAATCGTATATGAAAGAAATTACGCTAATTTCACCAATAGATGTTGAAGTAACCGAAGTTTTTCCAAAACAAGGCGAGCTAGTTGGTACAGGTGCACCAATTATGAGTATTGTAGATTTAAACGATATGTGGTTTACCTTTAATGTGCGTGAAGATTTATTAGCTGACATGAAAATGGGCAGCAATTTTAATGTCAAAATACCCGCATTGAATAACCAAATTGTAACTTTAAAAGTAAGTTATATCAAAGCATTGGCTTCGTATGCAACCTGGAAAGCTACTAAAACAGCAGGACAGTTTGACGTAAAAACATTTGAAGTCCGTGCTCGTCCTAACATAAAAGTTAAAGATTTACGACCAGGAATGACTGCTTTGTTTGAGAAAACATTAAAATAAAACCTTTAAATTCCCAAAAGGGTAATTTAAGAATACTTTCTTCGCTAATATCATTTTTTATAGCATTCAACACTAAAAATTTACTCTCTTTTAGAGATCGGTAGTTAATTATGTCGAACAATATATTTTCATCTATACAAAAGACCCTCAAACGAGAATTGAGTCGAATGTTGAGTCGTCCTATTTATTTTCTTGGAACAGTTGTGGTAATGACTTTTTGTTTTGTTTTTTTTCTAACATTATTCAATGAAGGACAACCCAACAAGATGCCAATTGGTGTAGTAGATTTGGATCAATCGACAATTTCTCGTCAATATATTCGAAATTTGGATGCTACCCAACAAGCAAAGGTGATAATGAAACTCCATAGTCACAAAGAAGCTCGCGAAGAAATGCAGCGTGGTAAAATATATGCATTTGTAGAAATAAAGCACAATTTTGCGGCCGATGTAGTGTCAAATCGGAGACCAACTCTGACCTTTTATGTAAATAATGCATATTTGGTAGCAGGTTCATTACTATTAAAGGATATAACTTATATGAGTGCACTCAGTTCGGGTGCCGTACAACGCCAAATACTTAGGGCTAAAGGTGTTGAAGAAAGTCGTCTGATGGGAATCATTCAACCTATAACAATTGACACACATCTTATTGGAAACCCATGGGCAAATTATGGGACATATTTGTTGAATGTGCTATTACCCGGGGTTCTACAATTAATGGTTTTAATGATGACTATTTTTGTGGTTGGCGTTGAATTTAAAGAGAGTAGCTCTCATCAATGGCTTGAAAATGCTAACAATTCTATATTTGGGGCATTAACAGGAAAGCTTTTACCATATACGTTTATTTTTACTTTATTTGGTATTATTGGTAATGTTTTATTATATTCTTATATGCATTATCCTTTAAATTCGGGCATTGGTTGGATGTTTTTAACGACTTTTCTGTTTGTTTTAGCTTCTCAATCAATAGGTGTACTTTTGATTGGATTAACGCCAGTTTTGAGCGATGGTGTAACAATGGCTGCATTCTATGGCTTATTGGGTTTTACTTATGCCGGATTTACTTTTCCAATAGAACAAATGCCTGGAATGGCAAGGATTTTCAGTGATTTTTTTCCTATCCGTCATTATTTCAACATTTATGTAAATCAGGCACTACATGGCGTAAATTTGAGTCAATCTATTAGTAGCTATGTTGCATTAATTGCTTTTAATATTTTACCACTTTTTGTTTATCATCGTTTGAAAAATGCAGCAATTATTCAAAACTATCCAACAAAATAGAACTTTTAAACTGAACAAGTAAATTATGGATATTAAAGAACATAAATTTTCATTCATCAAAAAATGGATTTCAATAGCGAGAGACATGAATTTGATTTTTTCACACGAATTCAAAGTTGTATTTAAAGATCGTGGTGTTGTCATTATTTTTATACTAGCTTCGTTAATTTATCCTTTGCTTTACTGTGGTTTATACCGGAATGAAACCCTGGTGGATGTGCCGATTGCTGTTGTTGATTGCTCCCGCAGTAAATTATCAACAGAATTACTTCGACATGTTGACGCCACGCAAGACGTTAAAATTGTAAGTTCATTTTCGACTTTAGCCGAAGCCAAAGAAGCCTTTAACGCTAGAAAAGTGCATGGAGTGATGTATATTCCATCTGATTTTAACAAGAAAATAAGTACTTCTCAACAAGCCACAGTATCAATTTATTGTGATATGAGTAGCTTTCTGTATTACAGAGCTTTAATGCAAGCCAGCAATTATAGCATACTCGATATGGGTAAACAAATTCAAGTTGAAAAGTTAAATGCAGAAGGAATCACAGGTGAATCTGCTGAAATTGTATCGAGTCCAATTCAGTATAATGGTGTGGCGCTTTTCAATGGTGGAAATGGTTTTGCAAGTTTTTTAATGCCGGCAATATTGATTCTGATTATTCATCAAACATTATTTTTTGGTATTGGTATGATAGCCGGAACTTCACGCGAGGAAAACAGATTTCATGAATTAGTAAGTTCCTCGTTACACCGAGGTGGAATTTTTAGAGTTGTAATTGGTAAATGTGCCTGTTATTTAGCTCTGTACATTGTTTTTTCATATTATATATTGGAGCTTATTCCTCATATTTTTAATTTGCCTCATATTGGAAATTCGGTTGATATTATGTTTTTAATGATTCCTTTCCTATTGGCAACTATTTTCTTTTCCATGACGATTTCTGTTTTTATTCCCAACCGCGAAACAGGAATGATACTTTTTCTATTTTTTTCACTTATTCTGCTGTTTTTAAGCGGGATATCATGGCCACGGTCCAATATTAACGGTTTCTGGAGAACATTTAGTTGGATTTTTCCTGCCACTCATGGCATTCAGGGTTATATTAAAATAAATACCATGGGAGCAGATTTAAGGCATGTTTCGTTTGAATATATAAGTTTATGGATACAGACTGCAATTTATTTTGTAACTACAAGTTGGTCTTATCATTGGCAAATAAACAAAAGTTATAAAAAAGAATTAATTAAGGCTGATGATTAACAAAAACCTTTCTTCAATGAATTAGTAAACTCAAGATATCTTTCCAACAAACCTGTAAGCTTTGTGAGGAGATATTAGAAAAACGAATTAATTGGGAATCTTCTTCGGAAAATTCCCATTTTTTTTGTTTTTGTGTTTATACTCATGTAATGGATTAATTTAATTGAATTTAAATGTCACTTTCCCTCAATTCCAATAAAACAACAAACTATTATTTTCTGCATATTTATGCGAATTAATACTTCTTGTTTTATATAAAGCGATATTATTTATTCTGTTCATATAATCTGAGAAATTGAAAAAGTTCGCCTCTAAATTCATAATTATTTATAATATATATTACTATAAGTTATTTATAAATTTAGTTATATCATTTATTACCCTATATATCATAACATTAAAAGAAAGAATAATTACTCAATATTTTTTTTTCTCATTACACCAAAACTGTCGGTTTTTAGCAAAAATGATTGGTTGAAAGAAAAAAATTGTAGTACCTTTGCCCCCGCTTTTAAATAAATTAAATTTATTCATTTTATATGAGCAGTTTATCGCTTTTTTTAGTAGTTCTTATTACAGGACTTGTATTAGTTATTGCCGGACTTGGCATAGCAATTTTATTAGCACCAACATCATTTAATCTTCAAAAAGGAGAACCTTACGAATGTGGAATTCCAACACATGGTACCTCTTGGATGCAATTTAAAGTAGGTTATTACCTTTATGCCATTTTGTATTTAATGTTTGATGTGGAAGCAATTTTTCTTTTTCCATGGGCAACAATAGTTCGCGATTTGGGAGTTCAAGGTTTATATAGTATTGTATTTTTCATAGTTATACTTGGTTTGGGTTTGGCTTATGCTTGGAAGAAAGGTGTATTGAAATGGATGTAAAAAATATAGATATTAAAGGAATTCCTTCGGCAGAATTTAATGATAACGAATACCTTGAAGGTTACATCAAGGAATTGGAAGCCAACGGTGTAAATCTTTTGCTCAGTTCGTTGGATGATTTAATTAACTGGGGTCGTTCCAACTCAATTTGGCCTTTGATTTATGCCACAAGTTGTTGCGGTATTGAATTTATGGCAACTGCCGCTGCACATCACGATTTTTCACGCTTTGGAATGGAAGTGACACGCAACAGCCCACGACAGGCTGATTTGATGATTGTATGCGGAACCATGGTTCACAAAATGGCACCACTTATTAAACGTGTTTATGACCAAATGGCTGAACCAAAATATGTATTGGCAATGGGTGCTTGTGCAATTTCGGGAGGTCCGTTTGTTAATTCATATCATGTTGTGAAAGGTGTTGACTTAATTATTCCTGTAGATGTTTATGTGCCCGGGTGTCCACCTCGTCCTGAATCGTTATTGTATGGTTTAATGCAATTGCAACGAAAAATAAAAGTAGAGAAATTTTTAGGAAATAAACTACGATAAAAAGCGCCCTCAATCCCCCGAAGGGGGACTTAAAGAGCATTTACAATTGCCATTTAGGTCTTGGGGCAATATTCAGATAACATTACAAATCTATTTCCCATTAGGGGTTAGGGGTCATAATATGGAAAACATTAAAAAGTTAATATTAAATGTAGTACCAGGAGCCGTTATTGAGAATAAAAAGATCTTTACGGTAACAGTAGAACCTAATAAACTGCATCTTTTGGCAAAAACATTGCGCGACTATGCAGCAATTCCATTCGATTTTTTGGTAAAATTGATTGGAATGGATAGTGGGGGTAAATTGGGTGTAATTTACATGCTTTCTTCGTCAACAGATGTATCCAAAGAAATCGTTCTCAAAACGTGGACTGAGGACCGCGAAAACCCACTTTTATATTCTGTAACTGATCTTTTTGAAACTGCACATTTTAACGAACGCGAAATTTACGCTTTGTTGGGAATTCGGTTTATCAACAATCCGGATATGCGCAGGTTCTTTTTGAATGCCGACTGGGTAGGTTTTCCATTGCGAAAAGATTATGATGCAAATCCTGAATTGAATCCACTCTCGTTAGACAGTAAAGAAATAGTTGATATTGCTCCCCGCATAATGGAAACCGAAAATGGTTTGGTAGAGGAGACTGTAAATATCTTTGAAGCTGACGATTATATTATTAACATTGGACCTCAACACCCATCTACACACGGTGTAATGCATTTCCGCACAGCCTTAGATGGTGAAATTGTAAAGAAAATTGATGTTCACAGTGGTTATATACACCGTGGTATTGAAAAACTCAGCGAAAATCTTACTTACCCACAAATACTTCATTTTACCGACCGTTTGGATTATCTTTCGGCCAACATCAACCGACATGGTTTGTGTATGTGTGTGGAGAAAGCTGCCGAAATAGAAGTTCCCGAACGTGCTCAATATATCCGTACAATAATGGATGAGTTGAACCGTATAGATTCGCACTTGTTAGCTTGGTCGGCTATGACAAACGATTTAGGAGCAACTACAGCTTTTATTTATGGCATGCGCGAACGTGAAATTATTTTGCAAATGTTCGATAAAATATGTGGAGGACGATTAATCATTAATCATAATGTGATTGGTGGTGTAATGTTTGACATTTATTATGATTTTCAAAAAGATGTGAAGGCTTTAATTCCTTATATGCGTGAAAAACTGGTAGAATACGATCGATTTTTCTCACACAACGTTATCGCACTGGGACGTATGATTGGTATTGGTATGATGTCAAAAGAAGATGCAATCAGTTATGCTGTAACTGGACCTGCCGGACGTGCTTCGGGATGGTCGTGCGATTTGAGAAAACATCAACCTTACTCACTTTACGATAAAGTGGAATTTAAGGAAATCATTCGTAACGAAGGTGATGCGTATGCCCGTTATTTAAATAGATTGGATGAAATTGAAGAATCTTTACATATTATAGAACAATTGATAGACAATATACCTGAAGGAGAAATTTGTACCAAAACAAAAGCCATAATCAAGTTACCTGAAGGTGAATATTTCCAACGAATTGAAGCTACAAAAGGAGAATTCGGTGTATACATCGAAAGTCGTGGCGAAAAAACCCCTTATCGTTTGAAATTCCGATCACCATCAATGGCTTTGGTTTCGGCTATGCCGCTGATTTGTAAAGGCGAAAAAATTTCTGACTTTATCGGTATCGGTGGTTCAATGGATTATGTGATTCCGGATATTGACAGATAACTAATATTTCCGGAAATCGGAATAACGAAATACTCCATTGTCAATTGATAGTTGACAGAAAAAATTGATTTTTGAAAAATAGACTGACGACAGTAGTCGGTTGACAGAAAAACAAAAAATATATGTTGTTAGAATTTTCACAACCATTAGAATATACAGGACTTGCAAATTGGTTCGACACTACGTTGGGTAGCTGGTCATTGCCTGTAAAATTAATACTAGTAGCAGTTGCACTTTTAGCCGCTTACGCAATTATTGCAATGATACTGATTTATGTTGAGCGTAAAATCACTGCATTTTTTCAAGCCCGTATCGGTCCAAATCGTGTTGGAAAATATGGAATACTTCAGAGTGTTGCCGACGTAATTAAAATTTTACTCAAAGAAATTATTCACATCAACAATGTGGACAAATTCTTGTTTTTTGCAGCCCCATTCTTTATGGTAGTGGCATCGATGCTGACTTTTGGTGCAATTCCATTCGGAAAAGCTTTACAAGCAGTTGATTTCAACATTGGTGTTTTGTATGTGACTGCGGTTTCGTCATTGGGAATTATTGGGGTATTGTTGGCAGGTTGGTCAAGTAATAATAAATACTCGATGATTGGCGCCATGCGAAGTGGAGCACAATTTGTGAGTTACGAACTTTCGGCAGGTTTTGCATTGATGACAATTGTTGTTTTAACCGGAACAATGTCTTTCTCGGAAATGATTGCTAAACAAGAATTCTGCTGGAATATCTTTAATGGTCATATTTCTTCGATAATTGCCTTTGTTATTTATCTTATTTCGGGTCATGCAGAAACAAACCGTGGTCCATTCGACTTACCCGAAGCTGAATCGGAATTAACTGCCGGTTATCATACAGAATATTCAGGATTACAATTTGGATTTTTCTATTTGGCTGAATATTTAAATATGTTTATTATTGCCTCTATTGCTACCACCGTATTTTTGGGCGGTTGGATGCCAATACAAATTCATGGTTTTGATGGATTTAATCAGGTTATGTGGTATATTCCTTCGTACGCCTGGTTCTTTGGAAAAACCGGAGTTTTGATTTTCTTAAGTTTGTGGGTTCGCTGGTCATTCCCTCGTTTACGTATCGACCAATTGTTGAACCTTGAATGGAAATATCTTTTACCTATCAATTTAGTAAATATTTTGGTAATGGTGATTTTGGTAATAGCAGGATTGACTTTGACAGATTTGTTTCCAATATTAGCCTCCTAAATCCTGAGAAGGGGAACTTTTGAAAAGTAATAAGTACTATTTTCCCTTTTAAAATTTCTTGGAAATAGTTAATCGTAAATGATTTAATAGTAAATATAAAGATGAATTCAATATTAAAATATTTCAATGGTTTATTCACCGGTATCAAATCATTGCTTATTGGTATGAGTGTGACCTGGAAAGAGTTGTGGACAAAAAAAGTTACACAACAATATCCTGAAAACCGTGCCACATTGGTAATTTCGGATCGTTTCCGTTGTGAATTGACCATACCACACGACGAAAATAACGAACACGCTTGTACTGCTTGTGGTATATGCCAAATGAATTGTCCTAACGGAACTATCAATGTCCTTTCGGCAATGATTGAAACCGAAGATGGTAAAAAGAAAAAAATCCTAGACACTTACACATGGGATTTAGGAATGTGTACCTTTTGTAATCTCTGTGTTATAACCTGTCCTTCGGATGCAATCAAGTTCAACAATCAATATGAAAATGCGGTATTTACCCGTAGTAAAATGATTCAAAAGCTGAACCACAAAGGTTCAAAACTGCGTGAAAAGAAAAAAGAACAACCTCTGAAATTCCCTGAAGGGGGACTTAAGGATCAAGTTCTATAAAATACAATTTTCAAAAATAAAAAACTCTGAATGTCCCCTTGGGGGATTTAGGGGGCTTAAACATTATGGCAGAACAAATTATCTTTTATATTTTAGCGGTATTAATTGCTATTTTCTCCGTATTAGCAGTTACTTCAAAACACATTATACGTTCAGCAACTTATTTGCTTTTTGTATTATTGGGCACAGCTGGACTATACATCTTGTTGGGGTATTATTATCTTTTTGCAGTGCAAATTGCAGTGTATGCAGGAGGTGTTATGGTGTTATTTATTTTCGCCATTTTATTGACAAATCGACCAGGAGAAAAGGTAAAAAGTGAAAGAAAAGACAGACGAATTGCAGCCGGAATAACTTCGCTTGCAGGTATAGCTTTTTGTGGACACATTATTTATTGGAATATTAATAAAGTATATTCTCTGGTTGTGCCTGACGAACAGAAAGTTCAGGAAATTGGACTTAACCTGATGGGAACTGAAAAATATCAATATTTATTACCTTTTGAATTTATCAGTGTGTTACTACTGGCATGTATTGTAGGAGCTATAATGATTGCAAGAAGGAGATAAATTAGCCCTCTAAATCTCCCGAAAGGGGACTTAAAGAGGTGCATGATTAAAACTATCAATTATATTTTTAAGATTAAAAGTTACAAATAAACTTGGTCTTAGAGTCCCCTTTGGGGGATTTAAGGGGCTTATAATAAATCATTATGGATATTTTAAATAACATGCTGTCGGGGCAAGTGCCAATTGAAGCATATCTTGGAGTGAGTTTAATCATGTTTTTTGCAGGTATTTACGGTTTTTTGTCCCGTAAAAATTTGTTGATGATTTTGGTGTCTATTGAACTTATGCTCAATGCTGCCGATATTAACTTCGTGGTTTTTAATCGTTATTTATATCCCGGGCAAATGGAAGGATTTTTCTTTGCCCTTTTTGCAATTGCCATTGCAGCTTGCGAAACTGCTGTTGCCATTGCCATTATCATCAATATTTACCGCAATTTGACAAGTGTAGAAGTGGGTGAATTAGATGAAATGAAAGAATAGTATTTGAATTGACAGTTGACAGTTGACAGTTGACAAATTATTGAATTAAAAGAACATATAATTGCCAAATTTCATAGATATGCAATATACATTATTAATTATTTTACTTCCGCTTATAAGTTTCATTGTTTTGGGATTTTTAGATTCTAATTTGAAGCCCAAAGTGGCAGGTGCTATTGGTGCAACAGTTTTAGGTATCATTACTGTTCTTTCGTACTATACCGCCTTTGAATATTTTACGTATCATCAAATTGCAGGTGTTTACGAAAAAGTGATTCCATTACATGTTGAGTGGGTGCGTTTTACCGAGTTTTTACATATCGACTTGGGTATTTTGCTTGATCCAATTTCGGTAATGATGTTGGTGGTGATTACCACCGTGTCATTTATGGTAAACATTTACAGCCTTGCATATATGGAAGGCGAAAAAGGTTTCCAACGATATTATGCATTTCTTTCTCTTTTCACTTTTTCCATGTTGGGATTGGTAATAGCTACCAACATTTTTCAAATGTATATTTTCTGGGAATTGGTTGGTGTTTCGTCCTACTTATTAATCGGTTTTTACTATACCAAACCTTCGGCTGTTGCTGCAGCCAAAAAAGCATTTATTGTCACACGTTTTGCCGATTTAGGTTTTTTGGTGGGGATTTTATTCCTTTCGTTTTATACAAAAACTTTCGACTTCGGAGTTTTGACTTCGGGCGATGCCAGTGTTTTTGCAAGTACAGCAGGTGTATCGTTTATGGGTATTTCGGGAATGAGTTGGGCAATGGGATTGATTTTTATTGGTGGTGCTGGTAAATCTGCCATGTTTCCATTACACATTTGGTTACCGGATGCTATGGAAGGTCCAACGCCGGTTTCGGCATTGATTCATGCTGCCACAATGGTCGTTGCAGGTGTGTTTTTAGTGGCTCGACTTTTTCCAGTTTACGAAGTTTATGCACCTGAGGTATTGCACGGTATTGCATACGTAGGAGCTTTTACTGCACTTTTTGCGGCAGTTATTGCTTGTGTACAAACTGATATAAAACGAGTTTTGGCATTCTCTACAATTTCTCAAATTGGATTTATGATGGTCGGACTTGGTGTTTCAGGCTACGGCGGTCACGAAGGATTGGGTTACATGGCTTCCATGTTCCACTTGTTCACTCACGCTATGTTCAAAGCATTACTATTCTTAGGCGCAGGTTCTGTTATTCATTCAATTCATAACAACGAATTGAATCACATGGGTGGACTACGTAAATATTTGCCAATCACCAACATAACATTCCTAATTGCATGTTTGGCAATTGCAGGAATTCCACCATTTTCAGGATTTTTCAGTAAAGACGAAATACTTTCAGCATGTTATAAATTCAGCCCCTATATGGGAGCAACCATGACATTTATTGCCGGATTAACTGCATTTTACATGTTCCGCTTGTATTACGGAATTTTCTGGGGAAAAGAACACAAACATGCTCATACACCTCACGAATCAAAATTTGCCATGGCATTTCCGTTAGTATTTCTTGCTGCGTTTACTGTTTTTGCAGGTTGGATTCCTTTTGGACATTTTGTAACTAGCGACCGTGCCAATTACGATATTCATTTAGATTATACAGTTGCCGGAATTAGTGTTGCAATAGCTGTTTTATCTATTATCTTGGCAACAATAATGTATCGCAAAGAAAGTGTAGTACCTCAAAAACTGGCATCCTGTTTTTCGGGATTGTTCAAAGCTGCCAGTCATCGGTTTTACATTGATGAGATTTATATTTTCATTACCAAGAGAATCATTTTTAAGCATGTTTCTACTCCAATTGCCTGGTTGGACCGTCATGTTATTGATGCAACAATGAATGGATTGGCAAGTACAACACAATGGACTTCGGTAAAAATTAAAGACTTCCAATCGGGTCAGGTGCAACAATACGCGTATGTATTTTTGTTGGGAACTTTATTAATTGCTGGGCTTGTTTTATTTTTCTAGCCCCCTAATTCCCAAAATGGGGACTTAAAAACCCCAAACTCCTAGAGGGGCTTAAGACTAAGTTTTTTTATCTCTGTATAAAATAAAACAAAATGGGGTGATCTAAATAAAGCAATACTAGTATCTCTTATTCCCCTTTATGGCTTAAGGGTGATTTTTAAAATATTACTAACTTATCTTTTTCCCTTTAGGGGTTAGGGGTAGTATTTATAATTAGATATGAACTTTTTATCCTTATTCGTTCTCGTACCGGCATTAATGATGATGGGCTTGTTTGTTTCCAGAAACCGGAAACAAATACAATTCGTTACAGCCACAGGAGCAACACTTTTGATGATTTTATCGGGTGTAATAACTTTTATGTACCTCACAGAGCGTGCAGTAGGCAATGTTGCAGAAATGCTTTTTACAGCCGACACGGTTTGGTATGCCCCATTTAATATTCATTATTCAGTTGGAATTGATGGTATTTCTGTTGCAATGTTATTGCTTACTTCAATAATAGTTTTTACTGGCGTATTTGCTTCATGGAAAATAGACCCACTACCAAAGGAATTCTTTTTGTGGTACTGCCTTTTATCAATTGGAGTATATGGGTTTTTTATTTCTACCGATTTGTTTACCATGTTTTTGTATTACGAAGTAGCTTTAATACCAATGTATTTGCTGATTGGTGTTTGGGGAAGTGGAAGGAAAGAATATGGTGCAATGAAGTTAACTTTGATTTTAATGGGTGGTTCGGCTCTTTTATTGGTAGGAATTTTGGGAATTTATTATCAATCAGGGGCTACAAGCATGAACTTGTATGAAATTGCAAAGACCACTATTCCAATTCAAGCACAATATTACCTTTTCCCGCTTACATTTATAGGATTTGGTGTATTAGGTGCTTTGTTCCCATTCCATACATGGTCGCCTGATGGTCATGCTTCTGCCCCAACAGCAGTTTCGATGTTACATGCAGGTGTTTTGATGAAATTAGGCGGATATGGTGCTTTCCGTGTTGCTATTTATTTAATGCCTCAAGCAGCTCATGAATTAGCCTGGATTTTCCTTATTTTAACTGGTATTAGTGTGGTTTACGGTGCTTTTTCTGCCATTGTTCAAACCGATTTGAAATATATCAATGCTTATTCATCGGTAAGTCACTGCGGATTGGTTCTTTTTGCCATTTTAATGTTAAACCAAACTGCCATGACAGGTGCAATTTTGCAAATGTTATCGCATGGTTTAATGACTGCACTTTTCTTTGCTTTGATTGGAATGATTTACGGACGAACACATACCCGATTAATTACAGAGATGAGCGGATTAATGAAAGTTCTTCCGTTTCTCGGAGTAAGTTATGTAATTGCCGGTTTGGCTTCATTGGGTTTACCAAGTTTGAGTGGTTTCGTTGCAGAAATGACCATTTTCGTTGGAGCTTTTCAGGAAACAGATACTTTCCACCGTGTGTTGACAATAGTTGCTTGTACATCTATTGTAATTACAGCTGTTTATATTTTACGCGTAGTGGGTAAAATCTTATTTGGAGTTATTCAGGACGAACATCACAAACATTTAACCGATGCTACCTGGTTTGAAAGAATATCAGTGGTAACCCTAATAGCTGCCATTTTTGTCTTGGGATCAGCGCCATTTTGGATTTCGAATATGATTGGCGAAAGTGTTTTACCGGTGATTACACAATTGGCTAAATAAACGACCCCTAAATCCCCTAAAGGGAACTTGAAGACCTAGTTTATATAAAATAAATTTACAAAGACCGTTGACTGGCGACTGTTGACTGGCAACTAAAAATAAAGATATGGATTACAGTAGTTTTTTACAAATGACGGAGGAATTTTCACTACTAGCGGTGATGGTTATCCTATTGGTTTACGATATATTTGCAGGAGAAAAATCCCATCGTTATTTTCAACCAGTAGCGTTGATACTTTTTGCAGCGCACACATTGCTTACCTGTATCCCTCGTGAAGCATTTAATATTGCAGGTGGAATGTTTCAATATGTACCCATGCAAACTTATGTAAAAACGATTCTTAACATTGGTACATTAATAGTATTGCTTCAAGCTCATAAGTTTCTGAATGATGACTCAAACTATATTAAACGTGGAGAATTCTACTTCTTAACACTTTCTACTTTGTTGGGAATGTACTTTATGATTTCGTCAGGTAATTTCCTAATGTTTTTTATTGGATTAGAAACAGCTTCTATTCCAATGGCTACTTTGGTAGCATTTGATAAGTATAATAAAAAATCGGCTGAAGCGGGTGCGAAATATATACTTTCAGCCGTGTTTGCTTCTAGTATTTCGCTTTTTGGTATTTCATTAATTTACGGAACAACTGGAACTCTATATTTCAACGATATAGCAACGCTTTTCACAGGAACACCACTTCAATTGATGGCTTTTGTTTTCTTTGCTGTGGGATTATTCTTTAAAATCTCGTTGGTTCCTTTCCATCTTTGGACACCTGATGTGTACGAAGGAGCTCAAACAAACATCACTTCATACCTTTCAGTGATTTCAAAAGGTGCAGCAGTATTTGTTTTGTTTACTTTATTGGTAAAAGTTTTCGGAAATATCATTTCCGACTGGCAACCAATATTATACGGTTTGGCAGTAGTAAGTATTACTGTTGCCAATGTTTTTGCTATCCGTCAGCAAAATCTGAAACGTTTTCTGGCGTTCTCATCAATATCGCAAGCAGGTTATATTCTGTTGGCAATTATCAGTGGAACGGCTTTAGGAATGGCTTCATTGGTTTATTTCGTACTGGTTTATATGTTCTCTAATTTGGCTGCCTTTGGTGTACTTTCGGTTATTGAACAAAAAACAGGAAAAGTGCAAATGACAGATTATAATGGATTATACCAAACTAATCCAAAATTAAGTTTTGTAATGATGATTGCTTTATTCTCATTGGCTGGTATACCACCATTTGCAGGATTCTTTAGCAAGTTTTTTATATTTTCGGCAGCTGCGCAACAAGGATTCTACGTATTGGTATTCATAGCGTTATTGAATACTATTATTTCACTTTACTACTATTTACTGGTGATAAAAGCTATGTTTCTGAATGCAAACGAAAATCCAATTGAAAAAGTAACGAGCGATTTTCCTGCTAAAATCAGCCTAGTCATCTGTACAATCGGTATTATGATTGTAGGTATAATCAGTACTTTCTATAATCAAATTGCAGTTTTCAGCTTTAGTATGTAATAACATTAATAGTAAAAAATCTATTTGAAACCCGCTGTGAGGGCCACTTTCAGCGGGTTTTATTTTGAAAAAGACAGTGAAAAATATATTTATAAACTATTTTATATTCACTTTTTATTCATCAGTATTTTCTAAAACCATAAAATAGAATTGTCATATTCATCAATAAAATACCGAAAATAGTATCCAATAAACTTTCTTTCCTACCTTTGTAAAATTAATTTCCAATTGCAAGTCAATCTTTACAATTAAAAACCAATGTGAGATTCATATTTATTTCAATATAGCAGAATTAAAATAAATATTTAGACCATTAATATGAAAAATTATATTTTTAATCTAATACATCTACCCCGACTATTTGTAATTTTTTCAATTAAATATATTTATCAAAAAAGGTTCATTAAGAACACTTTATCAGTAGATATAGCTAAAAGTAATAAAACAAATGATAGTAGTTTGGATGATCAGGATTTTAAAAAAATTACTGATTATTATGGTTATGCCGTCTCGGTAATGTTTGGAGAGACTTATTGCATATTAAGAGGAAAAAAAATGTCATTAAGAGAAAGAAGTTCTCTGACAAATCTTGCAGGATTGACAGGTTTATTTGATGATTTTTTTGATAAAAAAGAAATGACCGAAAGTTATATCAAAAATTTGCTCGAAAATCCATATAATAACCGAGGCAAAAACTCTAACGAACAATTATGCAACGCTTTTTACCTGAAAGCCCTCGAAAATTCAGCCGATATTGATTTGCTAAAAAGTTATGCGTTGAAAGTGACAGATGCACAAATACTTAGTAAAAAACAATTAAATCAAAACATTGATCAGGAAGAAATTAAAGCCATTACCTATCTTAAAGGCGGGAATTCTGTTTTGTTTTACAGATGTGCTTTAAATGAGGAAATGAGCGACCAAGAAAAACAATTGCTTTACAAACTGGGAGCTATCTGGCAATTAGAAAATGATATGCTTGATATATATAAAGATGGGAAAGATGGGATAAAAACGTTGGCTACAACCGAAAATAAAATGAATAATCTTCGGAAAACATACACTTCATTAATGGAAGAACTTGTTGACTTGGTATATCTGACAAAGTACTCAGATGCTAACAAAAAAATGTTTTTAAGAATTGTAGCACTGTTTGTTAGTATAGGATTTGTTTGTTTAGATATGCTAGAAAAAAACGAAAAATTAACAAATAATTCATTTGTTTTGGCTGAGTATGAAAGAAAACAATTAATTTGTGATATGGAGAAACCCGCAAATATCATGCAATCAATCCATTATTATGCAAAATGCAGAATATAATTATTCATTGTGTTTGATTAATAAATAACCAGACAAACCGGTGCTCCAACTTCAATTCGTTTTCCGGTATCAGCTAAAATACTGGTTATCTTATCCCGTTTAAATACAACAATATTATCGCTGCGTTGATTGGCAATCAGAATATATTTCCCATCAGGAGTAATTGTAAAATTACGGGGTCCAATACCACCTGTTGAAACCTTTTGTTTGAATATCAGCTTTCCATTTTTTTCAACTTCAAAACAGCTAATATCATTGACATTTCCACGATTTGTGGCATAAAGAAACTTTTCATCCGGAGAGAGATGAATATCGGCTGCACCATTTTCCATTCCTTCTTTTCGAACCACAGAAGTTTCTTGTAACAGTCGTAATTTTCCTTCTTTCATTTCCAAAACCGAGATTGTTCCATCCATTTCCTGTAGTAAATACAAGCGTTTTCCATCTCTACTGAAAGTTACATGACGAGGTCCACTGCCAGGCTTTACAGTTATACTGTCGTGTGGTACCAGAATCTCATTTATGGACTGTGAATTGTAACGATAAACTGTCACTTTATCAGTTCCTAAATCATTTGCAACTAAATACTTCCTATCGGGAGTTAAAATCACTTGATGAACATGTGGTACGCTTTGACGAGTTGGATTTATTCTTTTTCCCACATGTTGAATAAACTGTAACGTTTCGGTAATAGAACCATTTGCTTTCCGTCCAAATACAGAAATACTTCCACCCGAATAATTGGCTGTAAAAACATGATTTCGGGTAACTGACACATAACATGGTCCTGCTCCTTTGGTGAGTGTTGTGTTTATTAACTGTAACTTGCCTGATAAAATATCAAACGAAAAAGCACTTACAGCACTGGCATTGGAACTTTCATTTACTGAATAAACAAATTTCTTCTCGTCTGAAATGGCAATATAACTTGGATTTGAAACACCTGTAGCAACTGATTTTTTAGTAAAAATACCATTTTTCAAGTCTACATTATAGGAATAAATTCCTTCACTCTTACCGGTATTAGTATAGGTTCCTATTAACAAATTGTAAATATCCAATTGTGCAAAAAAAGGCTGAACTAAAGCAAACAAAAGATGGAATAAAAATATGCGTTTCATTGTTTATGATTTTTTATTAGGTTTCAAAAGTACGAATTTTAAATGAATTAATTGAATCGAAAAACAAAGTCTATTGAATTAGCGTTAGTTTGGTAATTACAATTTGAGTTTTATTGGAATAATAATCTTAATTCAAAATTAAACAACAATAATATGGCTGACTTACATGTAATTAAAACCGAATGGAAAGGCAATTTAGCTTTTGAAGCAAACATTAATGGACATAAATTAATGATGGATGCACCCATAGAAGGTGGTGGCACTAATTTGGGACCAAGCCCAAAGAAATTAATGTTTGTTGCTCTTAGTGGATGTACGGGTATGGACATGGTTTCAATCCTAAAAAAAATGCGTGTTGACATTGAAAAATGCAGTGTTGAAGTTCAAGGAGATGTTACTGAAGAACATCCAAAACATTATAGCAAAATGCATGTTATTTACGAATTTACCGGAAAAAATCTGCCAATGGACAAACTTCAAAAAGCAGTTAAAATGTCGGAAGACGCCTATTGTGGTGTCGGTGCATTATACCGCAAAGCAATTCAAGTAAGTTCAGAAATCAGGGTTATTGAGTCTTAAGTTTAATTCTTCATTCGCATATTCAACTCAGCATATACTTTTTGATAAATTGGTGTTTGAATTCCATGTTTTTGGCCAAGTTCAACTACAATTCCTGTCAGGGTATGTAATTCAGTATTTCTCTGGGAAATAAAATCACTGTGCATAGAAGCTGTGGTTTCAAAAGGTAATTTTTCGAGCTGATGAATTACTTTATTAATAATCGTATGTTCAATCTCAGCACCTTCGGCATTTGCAACCAAAAGTAACTCTTCTAACAGTTGGATAAGTGTGGATTTTCTGACTTCGTCAGTTAATAAAGCTCCAAAACTTACATTAAAATACGAAGTAAGCGATGCAGTAGAGGAAATAAAGAAAAATTTAGTCCAAATAGTAGTTAAAATATCTGTATGAAAAGTGGCATCGATACCGGCATTTTTCAATAATGTTTCAAACGAAAGTAACTTATTAGTGGTTTTGTTTTCAAAACCAAATTTAAATTTGTGAACATTCCCCGAACTTTCTACCACACCGGGTTTATTCAACCGTGCAACAATATAAACACAGCCATTCCAAACTTCAATTCCGGGTAACATAGCACGAATACGAATTGAATTATCAATTCCATTAAGCAATGGTAAAATGACTGTATTTGGTCCTACGCAAGGTTTTATTTGAACTATGGTAGTATCCAAATCATAACTTTTGGTGGTCATTATCACATAATCAGCTATTCCAATTTCCAACACATTATCGGTTACCAAAGTTGGTTGAACAATAAAAGTTCCGGTTTCTGTTATCAATGTTAAACCATTTTCTTTCACTTTTTTTAAATGCTCACCTCGTGCTACAAAATATATTTCAATTGACTTATCATCAATGTATTTTTTTGCCAATAATCCCCCGTAATACCCGCCAACTCCACCAAGTCCAACAATTACAATCTTTGTATTCATATCTACAATTCCTAAAAAAATCTGAGTGCAAAGTTACCGATTTCAAAGGAAACAAACTCGAAAAAAAGTATAAATCTCAGAGAGTTTTTCTGTGGAAAACACAAATGGAGACTTTATAATATCCGATTATTTATTTTAATTCAACTTATTGATATTGAACTCAATTAAACTATTTTCTTCTACTTCAAAGATTCGGTTGCTAAAAACAACTTCTAAGAGAACTATTCAATCTTTACAGTAATATTTTTCGCAATTTTCAAAGCAGTAGTAATGGTACTTAAATCGGCTGTTAAACTGCCATCGGCACCTGAACAGTGGCTGTGACCAATTGGTTTCAACACATATTCTGCTTTTCGATTATTTGTGTCAATTTCAGCCATGTACACCAATGCCGGTTGACAAGAAGTTTTATATTCATTATCGTAAGGTCGATCATTTGTCCACCATTCATTCCAATCCCACGATTGATTCAATTCCAACATTATTTTATATTTCCCGCTCAGAGGCTCTTCTGTAATGGAATTGAGCACAAACGATGCTGTTGGAGTTGCTCCGGTATAAGCATCCGCCACGGGTAGTTTTGGTGTAGGCAAATAGGTTCCAAATTCATTTTTCACACCACGTTGATGTGCCCAGAAAGGTAATGTTGCCGGACGTTGAATTTCGCCTGCCAACCAACGACCGGTTTTTCTACTGGCACGTTTAAATACGCCAAGTCCTATGCTTTCCGAAACATAAAGTGTTTGTATGTATTTTCCATATTCATCGGCTAACCAAATAGCAAACAATGGATGATTGTGCTCCTTACCTGCTTCAAGACGTATGGAAATAGTTGTTCCTGTGTTTTTAACACCATAATTTTCTTGTGAAAATACTTCGGGTTTCTTTTTGGCTGATATCGAGACCGAAATAATAAAGAGTAACGCAATAACTAATTTTGTTTTCATAATAGATGGTATGAAATATATTTTGATTTTTTAAAGTGAAAATTAAAAAAATCCTATTAGGCTGTTTTTTGTATTAATTTTATATGAGTATCGGGTGTTGTACCTAAAATTCATTTTTATAGCTAACAC
>JACDZJ010000257.1_pt1 | contig 20073 bp, 15 predicted proteins | sample 7365721 | NCBI WGS metagenome assembly JACDZJ01 (sample SAMN15143480, study PRJNA637477) | pond metagenome | biome: freshwater wetland ecosystem [ENVO:00000243]; feature: pond [ENVO:00000033]; material: pond water [ENVO:00002228]; isolation source: pond water containing pink berries ... | reverse complement strand
AACTCCGATGATACAACTTTTTGACACACTTTCTTATCCCGAACTCAGGTTATTAGCTTTTAAAAGCAAAACCATAGTATTGAAAGAACCTAACAGCAACGAAATACATTCAAAAACCCGCATCTCCTGAACTTTTTTTAGTTTTCCTGCCCACACAATACTATGTGGATTAATTTCAAAAAAAAATTAACAAATGAAATTTATAACTATTGATAATAGAACTATTATGTTTTTTAATACATGTTTCTTTGAAATTATTTTTATTTTTAGCTGATTAATGATAAAAGTTAATACCTAGTAGTACTGCAAACGAAAAACCAGTTGTATTTCCTTCACTTATATTGACATCCCTGTATGTTAATCTTCCTTTGATATCAATTATCTTTTTTTTACTTTTTAAAATTTCATAACCTAAAGAAGTTACAAAGCCTATTCCGTTGTAATACTTTGTTTCATTGGTATCTGTATCAGGATTTTTTATGTCATAGAATACTGGTGAATCACCAGCCATACCTATACCACCCGAAATCCAGAGTTTATCGGAAGTCCAATACTGAATAGTAGGAGCTAAAACTCCAAAATCTCTCTTACGCGCTCTTCCTACTCCTTCATAATCATAAGTAGAAACATTGGAAGTAATTAGAAGTGCTAAATTTGAATTAAGCATATAACCCACTTTTAAATCTAAGGCTAAATCAAATAAATTTTTCGTTTTACCAGGAAATTTTAAACTTGATTCGGCAGCACCAATCGAAGTTCCAAATACAAATCCTTTACGGATAATACCATTCTTCTCTTGTGCATTAATTGACAGGCATAATGATAAAAGAAGCATACTAACAATCATTGTTGATTTCATTTTCATTGTTGTTTTCATTGTCGTTTATTTTTAAAATTTATAATGCAAAAATAAAGCAACACAAAATGAAAAAAGTTACCTCTGGTTAATAAAATCAAATACTTAATCTTTTTCTTAATCTACTCAAACTTTGAGTTGTTATTCCCAAATATGATGCAATATGCTTCTGATGTATTCGTTGTATCATTTTTGGATATTTTTCAAAAAGTTCAAGGTATCTTTGTTCGGCAGTTTTTAATAGTAAGTCAATCTGTTGTTGTTGCTTTTCAATAAAGGTATTTTCGGCTGAAATCAGAAAAATCATGCTTCCCATTGGTGTTTTCTTCAATATATCAATATTTTTTTTTGATATTCTCAAAGCAGTTGTTTTTTCGAGTGCAAGGGTTTCTATGGGCGAAGGTTCACCCGTAATTAATGACATTTCATCAGCAAAAAAATTATTATCCAAAAATAAATCAAGGCATACATAATTATTTTCTTTCCAGATAAATGCCCCACAAGCTCCGTCTAAGATAAAATATCCGTACTTTTCAAATTGTCCTGAATATTTTATAATTTCATTTTTGTTGTATTTAACTTCCTCACACATTTCCGAAAATGTGCTCCACAATTCGATTGGAGCATCAAGGTATTTATCAAACGATTTCTTGAGAATTTCAGCAATCATAATTTTTATGTATCGTTATTATTTATACCTTTTTTATCTTTTTAGAATTTAGACAATCGAGATTTCACTTTTTAATCGAGTCGTTGAAATCTCTATAAAAATATTTTGATTGTTGGTTATACCATTTTCTCACCTAGCTTTTCTACTTCCGCTAACCATTTTGCCCTTTTAGCTTCGGATGATGATTTTATTGGCGAAAACGAGGATACCTTTACAGGCTTAAAACCTGAAAACTCCAAAACACCTACCCTTACAGCATTGTGACCTGCATTTTTATAAAACAAAGAATAAAACCAACCGGGAGTGTCCATTGTAACTATCATTCGTGCCGATTTGCCGGTCAACAGTTTGTCCCACATAGGTGAATTTTCGCGGTATTTGAATGCAAAATCGGGTACAAACGCACGGTCGAACAGTCCTTTAAGTTGAGCCGGATAGGTTGCCCACCAGTTGGGATAAACCAATACCAAATGGTCGGCATCTTTTATATCCTGTTGAATTTGAATTAAATCCGGTTCCATTTCCATGCGTTTTTTATAGCCATAGCGCATCACAGGGTCGAAATCTAAATCGATCAAGTTTACTAACTTACAGTTAGCGCCGCTTTTTAAGGCTCCTGCTTTATAGCTTTGTGCCAATGCAGCACATAAACTATCATCCTTAAGCGGATGAGCGTTGATAATAATTATCTTTTTCATATTTAATATAATTTACTTGTATTATAAAGATAAAGAATGCGGATGCCTGCTGATTGAGCAGTTAGAAAACGGATTTGAAAACAGGATTTTAAATTTACTTCGTAAATTGATTTTGATTGTATCCGATTTCTCTCAAATCATTTTGCAAATCCCAAAATCAATATCCGTATTAAACCCGTTATTTCCGTTTAATCCGCATTATTCTGTTACTTATTTGTCCAACCAAATTCTGAACTCATGAGCGCGCGCGTTGCTCACAAATACTTCGTCGGTAGGTAATGGTTCTAATATGATTTTCATGCGGCTTTTGGACAGCACATTGATTTTTTTGATAGCATTCATTGAAACAATATATTGCCTGTTTACCCTAAAAAATTCTTTTGGCGACAACATTTCTTCCAATTTATCAAGCGAAAAATCTACTGCATAGCTTTTTCCCTGTGAAGAAGTCAGGAAAGTGGATCTTTCAACTGAATAAAAGTAAGTAACTTCGGATGTTTTTACAGTTATCAGATTTGCTCCAGAACTAACCAAGAAACGTAGTTTGTATGCCTCATTTTCTTTTTGCAACAACGAACTTAAAAACTGCCAATCTGCTTTTTGAGGCTGATTCAGTTTTCGGAACTTTTCGATGCTTCGCTCAAGTTCTTCTTTATGAATTGGTTTCATCAAGTAGTCGATACTATTCAGTTCAAAAGCACGGAATACATATTCGTCATAAGCAGTAGTAAAAATCACCGGACTGCTAATTTCTACTTGCTTAAAAATTTCGAAACTGATTCCATCGCCCAACTGAATATCCAAAAACATCAAGTCCGGAACCGCTGCATTTTTCAAAAAACTCACAGATGATTCTATGCTATCGCAAATCTGAATTATTTCTAAGTCGGGAGCAATTTCGGTTATCAGTTTCGATAATCGTTTAGCTGCAGGATGCTCATCCTCAATTAATAAAACTCGTTTCATATTTTTTTAAGCAATAGAAATAAATCGTTTATTAATAATAATTAAACAAAAAATAGTATGCGGTATAAACGTTAAAAGCTGATTTAAATATCACCTTTGACACTGTGTTTAAAATAAGATTATGCTATATCGACTCCATTATATTTGGGAAGAATCCGAATTAAATCAGTTAAATATTATCCAAATATCTGCCATAAATCTGTGTTAAATATCGTTATATTAAAATACAAAATTACACATTCTTATTACATTTTTTTTAATTTAGAGTTATTAACGGAATAGTAACACAAAAGCGATTTTCATTCGATTCAATTTTCACAGCATCAACCCCAGCAAAGCGGTAACGACCTTCGATGTTTTTCAAGCCTTGACCAGTGGAGTCCGGATTTTGTTTTTTTTGAAGATTATTTTCAATTGTAAGACTATTTTCGCTACTATATACTTTAATATGAAGCGGTTTGCTTGTCGACACCACATTGTGATTAAAGCAGTTCTCCAATAGCATTTGCATTGCCAATGGAGGCAAATGCTTTTGCAAATCCTCTGGTTTAATGCTAATAGTTACATTGAAATTGTCGCTAAAACGTTGTTTTTGCAAATGAATGTATTTTTCTGCATTTTCCAGCTCTTCGCGCAACGTTACCATTTCGCAGGTATTGCTTACCAAAGCATAGCGCAAAAAATCCGACAAATCCTGCACATATTTTTCTGCAACTGGATGTTCGTCAAGCATGGTAATCAGGCTATTCAGACTGTTGAACAAAAAGTGAGGATTTACCTGTGCTTTGAGTGCGTTGTACTTCGCTTGCAGGTTGTCTTTTTCCAAACTTAACGACTTTGAAAAGTTCAGTTTCCACTGTTTGTAAAAAAATACAGCTTCGTGAATTGTAACAATCAAGAATGTAATTAATATTGTAAATAAGATATCGGTTGAATTCGTTTTTAGTGCTTTACTTAAACAAACATCGTCGTTGAAGGCATACAAAAACCCCATACAGATAATAAAAACAAGCAATAGTATAACTATCATAAGTACTTCGAGAAGTATATGTTTAGTAGGATAGTGTTCCCATGGGAAAATATTCCAGCTAAAAGCAACAATAGTCATACTTCCGCCCCAAAGAAATGCTGTGTTTAAAAAAGAGGGCAACAGTGTATTGACAAAATTCACTTCTTTACCTCCAAAAGTGTCGAATATTAACCCAATAAACAATGCTATTACTATAACCATAAGCAAAAATATGTACCACTTGGAGTAAAACCAACCGAATTTTTCTTTATCAAAAATCATAATTTATATTTTTTGCTTTTAAATCCGAATCTCAACTGCTATTATGTTTCTTTTGTTATTGATGGTAGTTTACTTCACAAATAGGGGCTTGGGGCAGCAATAAAACAATTTTCATACTACCCTATATCCCCTAAAGCGGACTTGAAATTACCATTTATTGGTACATCTTGTTAAAAATGAATTTAATCCCAAATTGTCCATTAGAACCACAATTACCTTTTTAAATATTATTAGCACTCAAAAAGGACTGTTTTTGATGAATTAATGCTGAATATACATTTTGATTATCAATATGTTAATCTCAAACTTTCTAATGGCGCCCATTAGAAAAATATAGTTTTATTAACATATACCCCTAATGGACAATTTGGGTTAATTTTTCTAAAGTAGAACGTATTTAACTACAAATATAATTCAAATATTTAGAAATTGATACGATATAGGAACATTGGCATAAATCCTTGCTGATATGTAGTAGTAATCTCTAGAAGTTGTGTATTGTATTGTTCGGAGTAGATGTTTTTGTAGTTGGTTACATTTTGTAAGTCAACACCCCATTCTTGAGAAAATTTGCCTTTGTTTTGTTTATATCCGATGCGTAAATCGAAACGGAAATAATCTTTGTATCTATTGACATATGCTTTCGAATAATCATACTTTTGTTCTCCTGCCACTTTCGATGCCGCCAGATCAATAGGAACATATCTTAGCCCACCTGCCAATACAGTACGAGCATCAAAAGTCATATAATTCTTCTTTTTCCCAACTTTAAATTCGTAGCCTGCTAACAAATTCATTGCAAAATTCGAATTAAAGGCTGTGTTTCTCCAAAGCTGATCGTAAGCTCTGTATTTCGAATCGTAAAGAGAAATTGTCATTAATGCGTAATATCCATTGCTTAAGAATTTTTCGAGTGTTAATTCTAATCCGTAGTTATAACCTTTACCTTTGTTTTCCATACTATCAACATCTGCAATATAGTAATTACTACCTGAATTTAACATTGAAAATTCTTTTTCGACTCTTGATATTGGAACATTGTAGATTTGTTGATAATATGCTTCGGATTTAATACGGAAATCTTTACTAACATGCCAATCATATCCCGCAACATAATGATTAGATCGAGTGAATTTCAAACTTTTGTTATTTTCAGCATAAGTTCCGTTACTTTTGTTGTATTGTTTATAATAATAGGTTGTACGCGGTTGAATTTGACTATTCAAACCATATCCCAAACTAAATATATGTTTCTCGACAGCTTGCCATTGAAATCCCAAACGAGGTTCTAATGCACTTTCTTTACTTAAGTCATAATACTGAAAATGCAATCCACCATTTAATGTTAAAACATCAGTAAATTTATGTTGATAACTTACGTAGGTTTTGTATAATGTAGAAGGTTTATCGTTTACTTCGGTTAGAATAATGCGTTTGTCGATTGATTTCATATAAACCGAATCGTTGAATGAAGTGATAAAACGGTTTGTCGAAAAGCCTGAAGTAATGTAATTTTTTGCATTAAATCTATGTTTTAACTGAATAGAAGCAGTCAATTTATTTTCATCCAATTTTCCTCCATAGTTTAAAAAATAAGTTTTGTTTACATAATCAATTGTATCGTTTTTAGTTGTAGAATTAGAATTTTGATACGAAATTGAAGTTTTGAGTTTTGAAGTTTCACCCAGCATAAGAGTATGTGTAAGCAATCCAACATTAAGACCAGCACCAAAATCAGTTGCATAACCAATTTGATTGTGTGTTGAAACTTCTTCTTTATTAAATGTACGCCCCAACTTAATAAAGCTATTTCCAAAAATACCTACAAATTTAAAACGTCCAATTTTACTTGTGGGTAAATCTACAATTACTGAAAGATCTTTGTATTCTGGAATAGCAGTTCCAGTTCCTAAATCCATCCCCATTTTGCTTGCCAAATCCAAAGTTGAATAACGGTAATCGGCAATAAATGAGCCATTACGGATTAATTTTCCCAACTTAATAGGGCCTTCAACTGCGGCTTCAAATCCGTTAAATCCTACTTGTCCAGTAAATTCATATTTTTGTTTATTACCCGATCTTAAATTCAAATCGAATACTCCGGAAAGAGCATTACCATATTCGGCAGGGAAAGCACCTGTAATAAAATCGGAGTTGGCAAGTAAGTTATTGTTCAACATGCTTATAGGTCCACCGGTTGTACCTTGTGCACCAAAATGGTTAGGGTTTGGTACGTCTACACCTTCAATTCTCCAAAGTAATCCCATAGGTGAATTTCCACGAATTATAATATCGTTTCGGTTATCGTTACCCGATACAACACCTGCAAAATTCGATACCATGCGGGCTGGATCACCAAGACTACCGGCAAAACGTTCAGTTTCTTCGATACTAAATGAACGGGCACTAATCATAGCCATTTCGTTCAATGGTTTTTCTTTGGTATGAGTGCCTTTTACAACTATTTCTCCTAAATTTGTTACTTTTTCTTCAAGTTTAAAGTTTAGTGCAGATTCTTTACCTGTAATTACCATAATATTGGGTATTGTTTGAGCTTTATAACCAACAATTGTAGCAGTAAAAGTTCTACGTCCAGGTTGAATATTTGTCAATACGAATTCTCCATTATTATCGGTATTGGTACCAATAATTGGATTTGATTCTACAACTACTATTGTTGCTCCTACAATTGGGCTACCTGTAAATGCGTCAACAACGACACCACGAACAGTTTGTCCATTTTTTTGTGCAAATCCACTAAATGTTGCTAATAAAAGAGCGAGAGTTAAAATTAAATTTCGTTTCATATTATTTTATTTAAATTGTTTATGGTACAAAAATAATTCTACATTTATAAAATCTAAAATTAAACATACTGAATGAGAAAATAATCGAACTGAATGAGAATTTCTATATATAATTGATTAATTAATGCCAAAATTACTTGAAATATTAAACATTGTCAACTTTTTCAGTAATCTATTAGATAATTTCGGACATAATTTCCGATTCTTTATTATGGATAAGATTTTGCTGCATTAAATGTTGTAATTTTTAAATATATAAAAAGCTATGAACCTTAATAATTTTACACTCAAATCGCAAGAAGCCATTCAACATTCCATCGAACTGGTACAATCAAATGGGCAACAAGTGGTTGAAACTCCACACTTATTCAGAGCATTATTATTAAAAGGTGAAGATTTAACCCAATTTTTATTTGGAAAAATGGGCGTAAATATTTCAAATTTGCAAGCTATTGTTGATAATATGATTGCCGGTTTTCCCCGTGTATCGGGAGGTGAGCCCTATCTTAGTCGTGATACTAACGCAGTATTACAGAAAGCAACTGAACTCTCAAATAAAGCTGGTGATCAGTTTGTTGCGTTAGAATATTTATTATTAGCTTTTATTGTTGAAAAAAACACACTATCTAAAGTGTTAAAAGATGCAGGGATTTCAGAAAATGAATTGCAAAAAGCTATCAATGAACTTCGTAAAGGCGCAAAAGCAGATTCTGCAACAGCAGAAGAAAATTACAATTCATTGAACAAATATGCCATCAATCTTAACGAACAAGCACGTGCCGGAAAACTTGATCCGGTGATTGGACGCGATGAAGAAATACGCAGAGTTTTACAAATTTTGAGTCGTAGAACTAAAAATAATCCAATATTAATTGGTGAACCAGGCGTTGGAAAAACTGCTATAGCCGAAGGATTAGCACATCGAATTGTGAGAGGTGATGTACCTGAAAATTTGAAATCGAAACAAATTTTCTCTTTGGATATGGGCGCATTAATTGCCGGAGCAAAATATAAAGGTGAATTTGAAGAAAGATTAAAATCGGTTGTAAATGAAGTGATTAAAGCCGAAGGTGAAGTTATATTATTTATCGACGAAATTCATACTTTGGTAGGTGCTGGTAAAAGCGATGGTGCCATGGATGCAGCAAATATCCTGAAACCGGCTTTAGCCAGGGGGGAATTGAGAGCTATAGGCGCTACAACATTGGATGAATATCAAAAATATTTTGAGAAAGACAAAGCGTTAGAACGACGTTTTCAAATAGTAATTGTTGATGAACCTGATATTGCAAGTACTATTTCAATATTACGTGGTTTGAAAGAAAGATATGAGAATCACCATAAAGTAAGGATTAAAGATGATGCCATCATTGCAGCTGTAGAACTTTCAAATAGATATATAACCAATCGTTTTTTACCAGATAAAGCTATTGATTTAATGGACGAAGCTGCAGCAAAACTTCGTTTGGAGGTTGATTCTATTCCCGAAGAATTGGATAAAATTGAGCGTAATATTAAACAACTTGAAATAGAACGGGAAGCAATTAAGCGTGAAAATGATACCAGAAAATTGGCACAATTGAACGAAGAAATTGCCAATCTTAAAGAAGAAGGGAAAGAAATGCGTGCGAAATGGTCAAGCGAAAAGCAACTAATTGACAGCATTCAACAAAAGAAAATTGAAATTGAAGATTTAAAATATCAAGCCGAGAGAGCCGAACTCGAAGGTAATTACGGACTTGTGGCTGAAATTCGTTACGGAAAAATTAAAGCGGCTGAAGAACAAATTATTCAGTTTCAAACCAAACTGGCTATTATGCAAGGTGCTCACGCATTGATAAAAGAAGAAGTTGATAATGAGGATATTGCAGATGTTGTGAGTCGTTGGACAGGTATTCCGGTGAAAAAAATGTTGCAAAGTGAAAAAGATAAATTGTTACATTTAGAAGATGAATTACATTTACGGGTAGTAGGGCAGGATGAAGCTATACGGGCTGTTTCGGACGCTGTTCGTCGTAGTCGAGCAGGTTTACAAGATCCAAAACGCCCCATTGGTTCCTTTATTTTTTTGGGGACTACCGGCGTAGGAAAAACTGAACTTGCAAAAGCATTGGCTGAATTTCTGTTTGATGATGAAAATATGATGACACGAATTGATATGAGCGAATATCAGGAAAAATTCTCTGTAACACGTCTGATTGGTTCGCCTCCAGGATATGTTGGCTATGATGAAGGTGGTCAATTGACCGAAGCTATTCGTCGGAAACCTTATTCAGTAGTGCTTTTCGATGAGATTGAAAAAGCACATCCTGATGTATTTAATGTGCTGTTACAAGTATTGGATGATGGACGTTTGACTGATAACAAAGGTCGTATGGTGAATTTCAAAAATACCATTATCATAATGACTTCCAATATTGGATCTTCTTTGATTCAGGAAAGTTTTGAAAATATGACAGAAAAGAATCATCTGGAAGTACTTGAAAGAACTAAAATTCAAGTTTTTGAATTGTTAAAACAAACCATACGTCCTGAATTTTTGAATCGAATAGATGAACTGGTTATGTTTGCACCACTCAATATTAAGCAGATAGAAGAAATTGTACAAATGCAGTTAACAACACTTCAAAAAACACTGCTTGAGAATGGTATTCGGTTGGAAGTAACCAAAAGCGCTTTGAATTTGATTGCTAATTTAGGTTTCGATCCTCAATTTGGAGCCAGACCTGTAAAGCGAGCAATTCAGAAATATGTACTTAACGATTTATCAAAACAGTTGATTTCGGGCAAAGTACACAGCGATGAGACTATAATTGTTGATACTAGCGAAGATGGATTGATTTTCAATGAAAAATAATTTTAGTTTTAAAATAAAAAAAAGACGAAATGTAGCTTTTGCATTTCGTCTTTCTTGTTGTCAATTTTTTTTTACAATCCTTTTTCCGACAAATAGCGTTCAGCTTCTATAGCAGCCTGACAACCTGTTCCGGCAGCAGTAATGGCTTGTCGGTAATGTGGGTCAGACACATCACCTGAAGCAAATACGCCGGCAATATTGGTTCGAGGTGTTCCCTGAATGGTTTTTATGTAGCCAACTTCGTCAGTTTCGATCCATGGTTTGAAAATTGCTGAATTTGGTGTATGACCAATCGCCAGAAAAAATCCATCAATATCTATATGAACCTGCGATTCATCTTTTTTTCCTCGACGTTTCACCAGATTTGCACCCTGAACAACACCAATGCCTGTCAAACCAAGCGTTTCGTGCTCAAACAGCACTTCGATTTTTGGGTTGTTTAACACACGTTCCTGCATAATTTTTGATGCCCGTAAAAAATTTTTACGTACAATCAGATAGACTTTGTTTGCCAAACCTGACAGATAAGTAGCTTCTTCGCAAGCAGTATCGCCACCGCCAACAACGGCAACAGTTAGTTTCCGGAAGAAAAAGCCATCACAGGTAGCACAAGCAGAAACTCCCGAACCAGCATATTTTTGTTCGTCGGATAAACCAAGATATTTTGCAGTAGCACCAGTAGAAATGATAATTGTTTCGGCTTCAATTACGGTTTCTCCATCTACTGTAACTTTATAAGGCGCAGATGACAAATCGGTTGCAGTTACAGCACCAAAACGAATATCGGCCCCAAAACGTTCTGCTTGTTTTTGGAGGTCTTGCATCAACTCATTTCCTGTTGTTCCCGAAGGATATCCCGGAAAGTTTTCAACTTCGGTAGTGGTTGTTAATTGACCTCCCGGTTGCATTCCTTCATATAAAACCGGTGATAAATTGGCACGTGAAGCGTAAATAGCTGCAGTATATCCCGCTGGTCCTGAGCCTATAATAAGGCAACGTACTTTTTCCATTTTATTTTTCTTAAATTTATAATAATATCAATATTCAATTTTAAAGTGGAGAAATGAAAAGTATTACTTTATCGTAAATTATATCCTTAAATACTATCTGAGGTCATTCACCACAACACCTTTATGTTTACCAACGATGAAAATAAATTCATTATCAGCAACTTTTACTTCTTTCTGAAAATTTTGGAGAGATAGGTGTGAGGTACTTCCATTTTTATTAAACAGTTTAATTGAAACGAGATTATTCGTGCTTTTGTTCACCTGAACCTCAATTTTTGAAATATCCTGATTTTTTAATTTGGTTAGCATTTCGATGCAGTAATTTTGTGGTGTTGTTGTTTTTGAGGAAAAACGAATTGAACTTTTGGTTTTGAAACCCGATAAAATTGCCATGGGATTTGTTTCGGACAATTCTTTTTCGGAGGGTTCAGTAATTGATACTTCGTTATTTTGAGTTAAATATGACCATTGAGTTTTTCCATCAAAAAACACTTTCATTTCATTCATTTCCAATACAAACTTATTTCCCTTGATCGTAAATGTTCCTGTCGCAACTTGTTCTTGTGAATTACTTTTGGGGCTATAAGTCAATTTAAAAGCAGTTTTAATGGCATTGACTTTAGCGTCAGTCAATAAATCGACAATAATTTTTTCAGCTTGTGAATTGTTTTGAGCAGCAATGAATTGAAATGATATAAAAACAAGAGCAAGAATGTTATATAATCCTTTGGTCATTTTTAGAGTTTTGCTTTAATAAATTAAAATTTGAATCTTCTCCGAAAAGCCAGTAATTTGAATACAGAATACACTGAATTGACAGATTATCACTAATTATTTCACAAGATTATTTTCAATTATTTGAAAATTAAATATATATGGACTTTACAATTATCGTGCTTTTTCGTCATTACCGTTTATTCTGTTTGCCAATGATTTTCGGAGTGAACTCAAATTTAGAATATTTATTTTAAACATTAAAAAAGTAGTCTGTTATAAATGTTTCAAAATTTGTTCCAAATGCATACTGTCCAATACCAGTACCTGACGGGCTTTACTTCCTTCGAATGGTCCAATTATACCGGCAACTTCCAATTGGTCAACAATACGTCCTGCACGGTTGTATCCGATAGAGAATTTCCTTTGTATCAGGGAAGTAGAACCTTGTTGATTAGCTACAATTAGATGTGCAGCTTCTTCGAAAAGAGGATCACGTTTGGTCATATCTACTGAAATCGCATCAATTCCATCTCCATCCGGTCGAATATATTCCGGCAAATAGAATGCAGTCGGATAGCTTTGTTGTTGTTTGATATGATGTACAATATTTTCGACTTCAGGTGTATCTACAAAGGCGCATTGTACCCGAATTAAATCGTTTCCCTGTGAAAAAAGCATATCACCGCGTCCCACCAACTGATTTGCTCCGGGCGAGTCGAGAATGGTACGTGAATCAATCATAGACGAAACACGGAAAGCAACACGTGCAGGGAAATTTGCTTTAATTACACCTGTTATAATGTTCACCGACGGACGTTGTGTGGCAATAATCATGTGAATTCCCACTGCACGAGCCAACTGAGCAATACGTGCAATAGGCATTTCTACTTCCTTACCGGCTGTCATAATTAAATCACCAAATTCGTCAACAATTACAACAATATATGGCAAAAATCGGTGTCCTTTTTCAGGATTCAAGTGGCGAACTGTAAATTTCTCGTTGTATTCTTTCAAGTTACGGACATGTGCTTTTTTGAGCAAATCGTATCGGTCATCCATTTCTTTACAAAGTGAATTTAATGTTTCTACCACTTTGCTGGTATCGGTAATAATCGCATCTTCTCCATCAGGAAGTTTTGCCAGAAAATGTTTTTCGATATCACCATAGATGTTAAATTCCACTTTTTTCGGATCAACCAATACTAACTTTAATTGCGAAGGATGTTTTTTGTAAAGTAGTGAAGTAATTATTGCATTTAGCCCTACCGATTTTCCTTGTCCTGTGGCACCTGCAACCAGTAAGTGTGGCATTTTAGTTAAATCAACCATAAAAATTTCATTCGTAATTGTTCGTCCAAAAGCCACAGGAAGTTCGAATCTAGATTCCTGAAATTTCTTGGAAGCAATAATCGAATGCATCGAAACAACTTGTGGATCGATATTTGGTACTTCAATGCCAATTGTTCCTTTACCTGGAATTGGTGCTATTATACGAATGCCTGTTGCAGCTAAACTTAGCATAATATCATATTCCAAATTCCGGATTTTCGATATTCGAACACCTGCTTTTGGTACAATTTCGTATAAAGTTATAGTTGGACCAACTGTTGCTTTAATAGTGACAATTTCGATCCCGTAATTTTGCAAGGTAGTAATAATACGGTTTTTATTAGTAGTCTGCTCCACCATGTCAATTTGCGTTTCATTGTCAGTACCATAAATTTTTAATAAATCCAAAGTTGGTGATACATAATGTGATAAATCTAATGTAGGGTCATATTTACCCAATTTGGCAACATTGTAATATGGGTCTTCGTTGTCATTATCAGTTATACCTGTATCTTCAGCGTCCACTGCAAAATTTTCTGATGGAACAATTGGTTGTTGAATTTCAAACGGAACATCTTCATTTTCAATTTGTTCTGGCTCTATGATAATTTCTTCTTCATTCTCATTTCCTTTAAATATCCAATCATCGGGGATGATTTCTGTTCCAACAGCCACATTTGCCTCTTCAACCTCATCATATATTTGATTATCAACAATTTCAGCAGATTTTGGATTTTTTGAGAAAAGATTTTTGAGAAATGGAATGGTGGCTTTTGAAGATATAATGCAGTAAACCAGAAATGTTCCAACCAACGAGATTATTACACCCGGAAATCCAATATAAGAAACAAGCCATTTACTTACTTCATCACCGTGTTGTCCACCTAATGAAAATGAAAAAGTATATTTTTCGTAAAAAGGGGTAACTACAAAACCAAGTAAAACTGAAATCCAAATCAACCAAAATGAACTATGAAAAAATGCTTTCCATAATGATGAAATGCGCACATTCATTAATCGAAAAGCCATTATTATTCCGAAATATATAATTGCAAAAGATGAAACTCCAAACCAACTATTGATAAAGGTTTCTGCCAATATAGCTCCAGTTACCGATGCCCAGTTTTGTACAGATGAACGCATGAGTTGCATTTCACTCCATGTATGATCCTGCACAATGCTTTGATCATTTGCACCGGTAATAAAATAGGATATAAATGAAAAACACAAAAATAAAACACCTAAAAGTAAACCTAAGCCCACTATAAAGCGGGTTCTTTCAGCAGATATGAAATCTTTTAATTTTTTTCCAAAGCTCGATTCATTTGGATTAGTTAGCTTTTTATCTGTTTTAGGTTGGGATTTTTGTTCCAATTTTGGTTCTAGATTGGGAGTGGTCTTAATTGGTTTTTTCGGCGCCATGTTTAATTAAGTGATAGAAATTAACTAAAGTGATTGGGTTGATAATTAAATGTTTGAAGGTTTTTGGTATATGCTATCAGTTAATACAAGAACATTAAGCAAATATTAAGTAAATGTAGACTTCTTATTTAATTTGCAAAAATAATAAAAAGGAACGCGTGAATCTCATCTTTTACTGTAAATTTGCATAAAAAAGAACTGCAAAATTTTTAATAGGATTTAAATATTTAATATCTCAACCAATTTATCAAATTACGGGAATGAGAAATACAAATTTTAAAAAATTTAAATGACTAGAAAAGAACGATATAAACATATTGTAAATTGGTTCATCGAAAATGTCCCAATAGCAGAAACTGAATTACATTACAAAGATCCATTTGGATTGCTTGTTGCAGTGATACTTTCGGCACAATGTACAGATAAACGTGTAAACTTGATTACGCCTCGTTTATTGGCTGATTTTCCAACACCTAAAGTAATGGCAGACTCTAAACATGAAATAATTTTCGATTATATTCGAAGTATTTCTTATCCAAACAATAAAGCCAAACATTTAATAGGTATGGCACAAAAACTTGTTTTAGATTTTGGTAGTGTGATGCCTGATAATATTGAAAAACTTCAAACCTTGCCGGGTGTGGGACGTAAAACTGCAAATGTAATTTTATCTGTTGTTTTTGATAAACCCGCAATGGCAGTTGATACACATGTATTTCGAATTTCTGAACGTTTGGGGTTAACTACCAATTCCAAGAATCCATTGCAAACAGAAAATGAGTTGGTTAAATACATTCCTGCTAAGTTGATTCCTAAAGCGCATCATTGGCTTATCTTGCATGGAAGATATATTTGTATAGCCCGAAAACCCAAATGTGAAGTTTGTGGATTAAGAGAATGGTGTCGTTATGCTAATCCGGTGAAATGAGAAGTGTTAATTTATTATGATTTTTGTATATACTTTTTAATTTCTCATTGTTAAATGAATAATTATCTTTTGCAATTTGCTAATAACTTTGTACCTTTGTAGTTCAAATTAAAAATTATTTTAAAATTATGATAGATGAAGAATTAGTACGTTGCCGCCCTTGTGGTTATGTGATGAAAGAGAGTGAGTTAGGTGATGTTTGTCCCGCTTGTGGATTACCGCGGAATGTATTTGAACCTTATCGCGAAAAAGTATCGTCCAATCGGTTGTTTATCCTTGGACTAGACATCCATCCAATTGCAATTCATCTTTCTCAGACTTTTGTGGCATTGACACCAGCTTTGATTATTTTCCATTATTTTTTTCCTAATTTTCAGGAAATTATTGTACATTCTGTTATCTACTTTTCAATTTTTATGCTTCCAATATCGCTTCTAGTCTCAACAGTTTCGGGAGTTGTAGATGGTATAACAAGGTTTAAGACACTACAAACACCAATGCTTAAATCGAAAATAATTTATAGTTTATTGATCTTGATTTTATCTATAATTCAATTAATTACCTCTACCTCTAATGTTTACCATTGGTATACCTTATTACTTGGAATGGCAATTTTTGGTTGTGCTGTAAAATTAGGTCTTCTAGGTAAAAGACTTCTTGATGTAATTTTACCTGGAAAGTATGTGCCACGAAAAAAGAAATCGACTACAGCTTCAAAGAATTAATTTTTTGACATCATACCAATTTTTAATAATAAAGCCATACTTTTGATTATTCTAAGGTGGGGCTTTATTTAACGGATTAAATGTAAATAATATATTTTTATTAAAAAAAACGTAACTTTCAAGGTTGTGAGATTGTTGAATTATATTTGTGCCCTAACCATTCTATCGTTTCCTGATAAGTCTTTTCGAATTTCAATACACAAGAATCCAAGTTCTATGAGTAAATCAGTACAAACTTTTCCGGCATCGCAATGAATTTCGAAATAAAGTTTTCCGTTGGGTTTTAAGTGACTTTTTGCAAAATTTGCAATTTTGCAATAGAAAATCAGCGGATCTTCATCGTCAACAAACAGAGCAAGATGCGGTTCGTAATCCAATACATTTTGAGAAATTTCGCTTTTCTTTTTCTCGGGAATATAGGGTGGATTACTTACAATAATGTTCCATTTTTGATTGATATTGACATCATTGAGAATATCTACATTTGCAAAACTAACTTCCAACTGATTCTTTTTTGCATTGTTGTATGCTGTTTTTAAAGCACTTTCCGAAATATCAAAACCAGTTACATTTGAGTTTGAAAATTTGTTTTTCAGACTAATAGCAATACAACCGCTTCCTGTTCCAATATCAAGAATATCAAGTTGAGTATGCTGATTATTTTCATTACAAATCCATTCTACCAACTCTTCAGTTTCAGGACGGGGAATTAATACCGATTTATTTACTGAAAATGAAAGTCCGAAAAACTCCGTTTCGCCCAAAATATACTGAATTGGCATATATAATTTCAATTTTTCAATAAAACCTTCTACAATATGAGCTTGTGATTCAGAAAAAATTGTACTTTTGTTAATGATAATTTCAGTACGGGATAAACCTGTAAGTTTTTCAATTATTAAATAGCTGAAACTCTTGATTTCCGTTTCAGGATAAAATCCTTCAAGTTCGGATTGAATATGGCTGAAAGTAGATAGCATCTTGGTACAAAGATAGTCTTAAAATAGCAATTTACCAATGGACTAATTTATGATAATTGATTAAAAATTGAATATAATAATTTTTTACTGATGACTGAATTAAAATTTATGTATCGTTGTATTCAACTAGCACAATTAAGTGTTGGTTATGTTGCACCCAATCCAATGGTTGGTGCTGTATTAGTTTACAACGATGAAATTATTGGTGAAGGATATCATAAACGTTACGGTGAAGCACATGCCGAACCGAATGCCATTAATTTGGTTAAAAATCCTGAATTATTGAAACATTCTACGTTGTATGTTAACCTGGAACCTTGTTCGTTTTATGGTCATACTCCGCCATGTGCCCATTTAATTGTAAAAAGCCAAATTCCCAAGGTTGTAATTGGTACGCTTGATCCAAATCCAAAAGTTGCAGGTAGGGGAGTTGAAATACTTCGGAAAGCAGGAATTGAAGTAGTGGTAGGGGTTTTGGAAAATGATTGTCGAAATTTAAATAAACGTTTTTTTATTTTTCAGGAGCAGAAACGTCCCTATATTTTGCTAAAATGGGCACAAACTCAGGATGGTTTTATTGATATAAAACGCAAAGATACTTCAGAACCACCTTTGCTTATTTCAAATAATATTACCAAGCAACTGACCCATCAAATGCGATCGGAGAATCAGGCCATCTTGGTTGGATTTAATACGATTTTATTGGATAATCCAATGTTAACCGTTAGAAATTGGTCGGGAAAATCGCCTATTCGAATTGCCATCGATCGTGAATGCAAAATTCCATCAAACTATAATATATTGGATGGAAGTGTTTTAACCTTAATTTTCACTGAAATTGAAAAACCAAACAAAAAAAATATCGAGTTTGTTAAAATTGACTTTGATTCTAATTTTTTGCCTACCATACTTGAAAAGTTATTCGAAAGAAATATTCATTCAATATTGGTTGAAGGTGGTGCTCAATTACTGAGAAGTTTTATCCAGAGCGGACTATGGGACGAAGCCAATGTTGAAGTTTCTTCAAGATGCATAATAGAAGGTATTTCTTCGCCAATTCTGTCCAATCAGCCAATTTCCTGTAAGTTGTTTGATGGACATCAATGGTTGTTCTATAAAAATTTTACACAAATTTTATAATACAATATGACACATGTTTTGTTAATGACCATTTTTTTACTATATGTTTATACTATAATTAGTACTATACCTATATTGTTGCTCGAAAACCGTAATCCCGCAAAATCTCTTTCATGGATATTGGTTTTGTTGTTAATTCCAGTACTCGGAATGTTTTTCTATTTGCTTTTAGGACAGGATTTTAGAAAGAAAAAAAGTATCTCAAAAAAAAGTATTCGTCGTGTAACCGCCCGACCTCTTGCTTTGTTCGACAATAGTCTATTAGAAAATAGACACATGACTAAAAATCAACTTATTTTAGTAAAATTGTTATTTAAAAACAGTGAAGCAATAGGATATCCTAACAACAAAATTGAGATATTAAGTAGTGGTGAAAGTACCTTCAGTGCTGTTTTTGAATCCATAAGAAATGCAAAAGATCATATTCATATCGAATTTTTTATTTTCGATGATGATAAAATTTCCAACCAATTACGGGAGTTACTTATTATAAAGGCAAAAGAAGGTGTTCGTGTTCGAATGATTTATGATTATTGGGGAAGTATCGATTTGTCAAAAAAATATTTAAAATCTCTTCGAAATGCCGGAGCTTATGTACGTTCATTTTTACCGATTCATTGGCGTTTTTCACGTAGTAAAATAAATTATCGTAATCACCGTAAATTAATTATTGTTGATGGATTAATTGGTTATACAGGCGGTTTGAATGTTGCCGACCGCTATATTTATGGAAATACCTTGGGTACCTGGCGTGATACTTTTATTCGACTTGAAGGTGCTGCTGTACATGGACTTCAACTTTTGTTTCTGGTAGATTGGTATTTTGTTGAACGAAAGTTAATTGAAGGAGAAAAATACTTTCCTGAACCCAAAGTATTTGATTATAATATGATACAAATTGTAAGTAGTGGTCCCGATACAGATTGGGAAGCAATAATGCAGGGAATTGCATCTGCATTTATGTCAGCAATCAAATATATTTATATTCAGACACCTTATTTTATGCCAAATGATGTCATTGCAAATTGCATACATATAGCAGCTTTAAGTGGCGTAGATGTGCGATTGATGATTCCAACCAAATCAGATTCAAAATTATCTGATGCAAGTACTTGTAGTTATCTTGGACGAGCACTTGAGGCGGGTGTGCGTGTTTATCAGTATGAAAATGGTTTTTTGCACAGTAAAGCAATTGTTATTGACGATTTTATTTCGATTGTGGGATCAAGTAATATGGATGAACGAAGTTTTGCTCAAAATTTCGAAGCCAATGCCTTTATTTATGAAACCAATACAGCCATTAAACTAAAAGAACTTTTTCTGAAAGATATGGAAAATTGTAAGGAGTTAACACTAGAAAGCTGGTCTCATCGTAAAAGAAGACAGAAGTTTAAAGAATCATTGGCTCGACTTTTTAGTCCAATATTATAATTATTTATTAAAATAGAGATTCAAATTTTTCTCTAAGTTAATTATTTTTAGTACTTTTGTGTTTCAAAAAATTCAGCGGGATGTAGCTCAGCCCGGTTTAGAGTACTGGTCTGGGGGACCAGTGGTCGCAAGTTCGAATCTTGTCATCCCGACTGCTGAAAATCAGGAGCTTACATTAATTTGTAAGTTCCTTTTTATTGTGCGCCGAGCATGGCGAGTATATTTGACGGTGTAAGTCCGTTATGG
>JACDZJ010000256.1_pt1 | contig 20108 bp, 14 predicted proteins | sample 7365721 | NCBI WGS metagenome assembly JACDZJ01 (sample SAMN15143480, study PRJNA637477) | pond metagenome | biome: freshwater wetland ecosystem [ENVO:00000243]; feature: pond [ENVO:00000033]; material: pond water [ENVO:00002228]; isolation source: pond water containing pink berries ... | reverse complement strand
TACTGCAAAGTAACTAATTTTATTTCAATTAATTACAACTTATATAATGTCTAAAGAGAAGAAGATGTAAGTGAATATGCCGTATTAAATGACGACTTATTTTCTTTATGTGATTGGCTTAAAGAGTGTAAAGTACGAACCATAGCCATTTAAAGTACAGGTACTTATTGGCAGAATTTTTATGCAGTGCTAATTTCTCGGGGTTTTCACATGTAAATTAACATGGGTTTTACCACGTTTAAGGAACTTATAATAGCATTTTAGGTCTTTGAAAGCAAAAAAAATTTGCGTCCTCTTGTATCAAAAGAATGGATTGGGCTAATTTCGGGCTAATTTATAAACAATTTCAATCCAAAAACGTTTAAGCTGAAAATTATAACAACATTGTAAAATTTATGAAAATCAGTTTTTTAATCATTGCAATTTCTATACTTCTAACCATTAACAGTTTTGTGATAATACGTGGATGGCAGGCGTTATCAACAGTTTCAACCATACGACCCTATTATTTGGCTACCATGATATTGTTTTTTATCGCCTTGTTGTCAAGCTTGATTTTTGGACATTTAATGCCTCATAATATTGCCAAAGTGGTTAGTTTTTTTGGATTTACGTATATGATTGTTTTTATCTACTTGCTTCTTTCTTTCCTGATAGTAGATATTGTTCGAATTGCCAATTATTTTATTCACTTTCTGCCTGTGGGAATGGCAAATTTCCGGTTGTGGACAATGCTAGGAACACTGGCTATAACAAGTATTGCTTTGGTAATTGGTAACTACAAATTCAATCATCCAAAAATCGTAACTTTAAACCTCACTACTAACAAACCTAAACAATATAGAGAATTGAAAATTGTTGCCATCAGCGATTTACATTTGGGAATTTCTATAGATAAAGGACGCCTGAAAAACTTTGTGAAACTTATAAACGACCAACATCCCGATATTGTTCTAATGGCAGGCGATGTGTCAGACAGATCGATAATACCGATAGTTCGTCAGAATTTGAACGAAGAACTCCGATTAATAAAAGCTCCTCTTGGAGTATATGCCATCAATGGCAATCACGAACACTATGCAGAAACACCAAATGCTACAGCAGAATATTTAAAATCAGCCGGAATAAGAGTTTTACGTGATGAAGTAAGTATGATTAACAGTCGTTTTTATGTAATTGGACGAAACGATAGAAGTAATTTGAACCGAAAAAATCTTTCGGAAATTGTGAAAAGATTGGATAAAGATTTACCTAAAATATTAATGGATCACCAGCCTTTTCATCTCGAAGAAGCTGAGAAATTGGATATTGATTTACAGATTTCGGGACATACGCACAATGGTCAATTTTTTCCCGGAAATTTAGTGGTGAAAAAAATGTATGAACTTGGTTATGGTTATTTGAAAAAAGGCAATACCAATTACTATGTTTCATCAGGGTTGGGACTCTGGGGACCACAATATAGAATAGGATCCGATTCGGAATTGGTGGTGATAAATCTGAAATACTGAGTCATTAAATCTACTTCAAGAGGGACAATTAAACCAATTGCACGAAATTAACAAATACGAGGTATATTAATAAATTAATTTATTTTCATGACTCTTGATAGCATGGATTTATAATCCCTATTATAATCTATTTGCAATATTAATGACATCTATATCTGGTTTTTTTTAGTCTTCTGAAAAACATCAAACCTATTGTTAATGGATATTAAATTTAGTTGTTTGATATATGATGTTGCAGCTAGTCTGCAGGACATTAACTAACCCCCAACTTAACCAACTGAACGATGACCGAGAAAAACTGGAAGAGCAGATTGACCACACAATTATACCAAATAGTTGTTTCGTTTTAACCCAAGGTTTTATAATCATTCAGATAAATTTCTTTTATATCGTTGCATAGCATCCAAAACTGGAAATATTTTATCTAATTTTTTTTCGATACTACAATAATTTATTCATTACTTCCTAATACTTTTTGTGCTTTTTATTTGATCTAAAAGCCATAATGTTTCAGTATCCTGATTGAAATTGTACTTTTTGTAGTCGTTATATTGTGGAATCAAATCGGGCCAGAATATTTGGGCTCTCTTATCAGTTGATGAAAAAAATTGTTGTAAACTATTCGATATATTTCCGGTGGTTTTTGTATATGATAGTTTAAATGGTGTACCTTCCATAAAAGTGTTTGGTGCTTGTGCAGAAGGCACACCCACAAATATTGCTCCCATTTTCCATAAATAAAAGGCATAATGAAATGCAGCGCTAAACGTACCTACATCAGTAAGTACAAATACCTTCTTGGGGGTATAAACAGGTTTACCATTCAAATCATTTATATAATCTGCGGCATTACCCATCGCATTTTCTAAAAATTCTTTTCTTAATTCTTCGGGTGATTTTGTTTCTTCCGCTGACTCTTCAAATTCATAATCTCCATATTCGTAATTTGAATTATTTTCTTTGTTATATGCATCCAAAGTTGTTGCATTTTTTTCCATATACAGGGGAGAAAATAATCTGTAGAAGTTAACATCCATATCTTTGTTCAGAAAATTATCGCCATACATCATATACAGGGTAGGAAGTGTAATAGGTGTCCAGCCACCACCATTGCCTCTCAAATCAATTATCAGGTTTTGGGTATTATTTTGCTTCATTTCGAGGAGCATATTCCTGAAAATATTGGCAAAAACCGGCATGTGTGCTATTGCAGTATCAACATTTTCAGGGGTTTTTTTATTCAAATATTGCTTATACACGTAATCTAACATACTTTTCAGTTCTGGCATATTTTTCTTTTGCATATCCAGAAAACATTCTTTCGCCATGACAGATTTCATACGCAGGTACATCGTCTGTTTTTCTTTTATCAGAATGTTATATATATCCGTCGCGCGACAACTTGCTTTGCACAGGCAATTGCGAAAACCCGGTACTGTCCCAATTTGGATTATCAGTTACCGGAATCAAGATCGATGTTATTTGACCTTCAGGAGTGCGTATCTGCATTGAAAAGTTTTGTTTACTTTTTATATTTGGCAATAGTTGAGCCAATCTGGTTGGTCTGTACACAACATTCGCTAACCTGGAATACGTACCATAAATATTTTCGGAAGTAACAATTGTCGACATTCGTTTACACAAAGAGTCTAAAGAAATTCCATCAATTGAAATTAGCCGGCTACCCAGGTATCTAGCATTTGATGTTGGTAAACCATTAATAATCATTCCATCAACAATTGGCTTCAACATTAATGAAATATATTTAGCCGATTCTGTTGAAGTGGAACTATAAATGTTTGTATGCCCATCATGGAGTGGTACCAGAAATGAAAGTATCATATCATGATATTCATTTAATGTGTAATCCTTAGTTTTCAGGAGTTTCTCTTTTTCAAAAGCCAATTTGTGGAATACTACTTTTCCTCCGTAACCACTATATGGGTCCGGGTGGGTTTCTTCAAGTAAGTTTATGAAATTTTTAAATTCAGTTTGCGATGAATCTCTGGACAAGGTTTGAGCTTGTAAAAAAAATATTCCCGTAAGTAACAATAAAGCGAGTAGCGTTAATTTTTTTGTTTTCATTTTATTTACGCTAAATTCAAGTTGTAAATGCAACTTGAATTTAGCATTTAATTAAAACTCTTTACTGGTTTTTTATAAGTCGTTGTCGCCATAGATAGCAGTTTTATTATTAATGCAGTTCGTTCGAAACTGAATTTTAATTTTTCAAATTTGAGAAAAGAACTATTTGAATGAGATTCAGTTTTACACTCTAATATTTTCGTCCAAAATGTGTAAATTATTATTGCATGTTGTAAAATTATTTTACAGTTAAAAGATTTATCCACACCTATATATGCCTCGTAATCAGTAAGCTAACATAAATGGCATAGTTTTAGTAATTGTGTCGTAAAAAACAACTTAATATTTAGATGAAGATAATATTATTTTTCTTATTTTGGATTTCAAGTTTACTGACGGGTGCACAGGAAAAGCGTTGGACGTTAGATGAATGTATACGTTATGCAGTAGATCATAGCACTAAAAGGGCAAAACAAGAAGCTCAAAATGAAATTTACAAACAAAACAAAATTGAAGCAATTGGAGGTTTGTTTCCATCGCTAAATGCTGAAACTGAAGCTACACAGTATTATGGACGTGTATTTAATAGAGACACTTATAAATATGTGAATAATACCAATGAATACAACCAGTATGAAATTTATTCTTCATTTGTTTTGTTTGATGGTTTTTCACAGTTAACACAAGTAAAAATAGAAAAACTGAACCGTTTAAAAGGGCATCAACAATTACAGGATGCCATAGATATGTTGGCTTACGAAACTATGGAGATATTTTTCAATGTTCAGTATTTCCAAGGTACAGAACAATTAGCTTTTGAACAATTACAACATAGTATTGCGAACCTTAAGCAGGTAAAACGAATGGAAGAACTAGGTATGAAATCAGCTCCTGATGTAGCTGAATTACAAGCCAAAGAAGCCGAAGACCGTTACATACTAACCAAACAGAAAAACCTATTAATTCAGGAGCTTATTAAATTGAAGGATAAAATGAATTTCCCAATGAATCAGGACTTTAAAACCGCAAATTATGAAATAGTTTTGAAAGTTGATAGCTTACAAGAAAATGCCTTCGACATTTATCAAAAAGCATTAGCATATTCTCCGAAAATACTGGCTTCGCAAAAAGGCGTGGAGTCATCAACAAAAGAAGTTCAAGTTTCAAGAGCTAACTTTTATCCAAAGTTGTCGCTCATTGGTGGATATAATACCTATTTCTCGAGAACACTTGATGGCTCGAATTATATTTCGTTTAAAGAGCAATTAAATAACAACCAAAATTATTACATAGGATTATCGCTCAAGATCCCTATATTCAATGGATTATCTCGTTCTACAGATTTGAAAAGGAGCAAGCAACGTTTGATTATTGCACGAAATGAACACGAAGAAGTATTGCGAGAGGTTTATAGCGAAATTGAGAAAACCGTTGCCGATGTAAACGGATTAGCGGACGAATACAAACATTCAATTAAACGTACTCAATCAATGAAAATAGCTCATCAAGTTAATCAACGAAAATATGATGAGGGACTTATTAGTGCATTGGAATTAAATACCAGCTCAAATCGGTTGCTAAATGCGCAAGTAGAAGAACTTTACACCAACTTAAAATATCAAATGAAATACAAGTTACTTAATTATTATAAGGGACAAAGAATAATAAACCCATAACTCCCTTAAACGGAGAATAAAGGAAATGTCAAAGAAATGAGTAAGTCAACGAACTAAAGTATAATAAATCAAAACAATACAATTCTAAACTAAAAAATACCACTCTTCCTCCTTCAACATTTGGTGATTGTTGGATGATATGTGGATTTAGGAGGCAAATATGGATATTATAATAGAAAAAAAGAAAGGATTGAGGAAAAAGCATATTCCTTACGTAGCAGGAGTAAGCATTTTAATTATCCTTATTTTGTGGTTAATGTTTGGTAATAATCAGTCGAGGTTATCTGTTGAGCAAGATAAGCTGATTGTGGAAGTGGTAAGTCAAGGTGAATTTAATGACTACATTCGAATCAATGGGCAAGTGGAACCGATTAACATCATCCAACTAAGTGCCATCGAAGGTGGAATGGTAGAACAGAAAGTAGTAGATGAAGGCAGTACAGTACATCAGGGCGAAGTAATTGTCCGGTTGAAAAATCCCATGCTCAATTTGAATATACTAGACAGTGAGGCACAATTAGCTGAAAAACAGAATTTTCTACGTAACACACAAGTTTTGATGGAGCAAGAAAAGCTAAATTTAAAAAGAGAAAAACTACAATTAGATTTAGATGTAGAGCGTAAAGAACGAAAATACCTTCAGTACCAACAGTTAAATACTGAAAAACTAACTTCTCGGGAAGAATATTTACAAGCCAAAGAAGACTATGAGTTTGCAATAAATAGCCGAAAGTTGGTAATAGAACGCCAGAAACAGGACTCAATTTATCGGGGCATTCAGATAAAACAAATGGAAGAAAGTCTGCGGAATATGCGCGAAAACCTTATGTTAGTTCGACAGCGTATCGATAATCTGAATGTAAAAGCTCCTGTTAACGGTCAGCTCGGATTACTCGAAGTGGAAATAGGGCAGTCGGTAACAGCAGGAAGCCGAATTGGTCAAATCAGTGTTTTGTCAGACTATAAAATTGAAGCTGTAATTGATGAACATTATATAGATAAGGTAAAGGCAGGACTAAATGCTACTTTTGAAAGACAAGATAAGAACTTTGCTTTAAAAGTCCGAAAAGTCTATCCAGAGGTACGTGACAAACAGTTTAAAACCGACTTTGTTTTTGAGGGGGAACGACCAGTTAATATTCGAGCTGGACAAACTTACTACATCAATTTACAACTGGGACAACCCTCGAAAGCTATAATGATTCCACGCGGATCGTTTTATCAGAATACAGGAGGACAATGGATTTTCGTAGTATCGAAGGATGGCAAAACTGCTACACGGCGCAACATAATCATTGGCAGGCAAAACCCGCTTTACTACGAAGTGACAGAAGGTTTGCAACCAAACGAAAAAGTGATTACATCCTCCTACGACACTTTTGGGGATAGTCAAGTATTGGTTTTTTAATAATTACTGAAATCAGGTATCAATTATTCGTAAAAAAATGAAAATAATTCTAAGAAACTTCTTCTTTGTACTCAAACGGTTTAAAACTTCCAGCGTATTAAACATCATAGGCTTATCAGCTGCATTTGCAGTATTCTCGGTTACTTTGATACAGGTATATTATGATTTCTCGTTCGACAGAAGTTTCAAAAAGTCAGATAATATCTACCAATTTAGCCAATGTTATTCAGACGGTGAACGTGGAATTACCATGCCTACTACCATGGCAAAAGAGATTTCTGAAAAATTCCCTGAAGTAAGGAATTACTGTTTAACTGATTATTCTGATGAAATAGTGTTTGATATTCCATCAGGAGATGGCATCAAATTAAAAATTTCAGAGAATATTACGAGAGCCACAGCAGGTTTGCTTGATGTTTTCACTCCAAAAATATTAATTGGTGATGCACGACCTGCATTTACGGAAAAAAATAAAGCTATGATTTCTGAAACCACTGCTCATAAGCTTTTTGGCATTCAAAATCCAATAGGTAGAACTATTTTCTACCATTTCTCACAGAATCCACTCACTATTGTGGCTGTATATAAAGATTTTCCCAAGAATTGTTCATTGAATAATGGAGTATATGTGCAATTGCCCGACGACAGACCAGAAAACTATAATTACAAAGGCTATTTTGAGGTATTACCTAATGATTTGAACAAACTATTGGGCGAACTCAATAGTAAAAAGTTTTTTGGTGAAGAAAAGTGGAAGAGTTTCAAAGACCCAAAACAAGCTAGAACTGTGGAACTAACAAAAATGCCCAAAATGCATTTCTACTTTCTTGATAAATCAGGTTCAGGTAGTTTAACAACCACTTTGTCACTATTAGCCATTGGTATCTTAACATTGCTTATAGCCTATATTAATTTTCTGAATTTTTCTATTGCCATGGCTCCAGCAAGGGTACGTGGACTTAATATCCAAAAGATTTTAGGAGCTAAACCGTTAATTTTAAAGCTTGTTGTGGCAGTAGAAGCATCGATTTTTTCATTCATTTCATTTTTAATTGCCTTGTTTCTAATTTCTTTTCTAAAGGATAGCACCATCAAAGAATTTTTTTCATCCGATTTGTCGCTGCTCGGCAATTGGCAAATGTTATTGGCAATTGGTTTATCTTCTCTAATATTTGGACTAATGTTCGGATTATATCCAGCTCATTATATTACCTCATTTCAACCTGCAGTAGCATTGAGTGGATCATTCTCAATGTCGGGAAAAAGCATGAAGTTACGTAACGTACTTATAACTGTTCAATTCATTTCTGCCATTTTACTTATAATTGTTTCTTCATTCATTCGGATACAGAACAACTATATGCAGAATTATTCATGGGGTATGCAAAAAGAAAACATAATATATGTCCCGTACGGACATTTAAAAACAAGTATGAAAAACTTCGGGGACGAACTTAAAAAAGACCCACGAATTATCGATTACACAGCATCTCAATTTGTTCCTGGTCAAGTAGGAATGAGTTGGGGGCGCGAATTTGAAGGTGAAAGTGTTTCAGCTTTGGTTTGGCCAGTTCATTGTAATTTCCTCCAATTCTTTGGAGTAAAAATTGTTGAAGGTCGAAATTTTATAGAATCGGATAGTACAAGCACAAAACAAGGAATTATTTTTAATCAAAAATTTTTGAAAGCGCATGAACTTAAAAATATCGTTGGAAAAGAATTTAGTGGTTTCACTGGAAATTTACAAATCGTAGGTATTGCAAAGAATATCAACTTTAGCTCATTAAGAGATACCATTCAACCTATGGCATTTGCGATATTGAAAGAGGTCAAAATGCATTGGTTTTTCATTAAAATATCAGGAAAAGACACGCCAGCTACAATTGATTATATTAAAACCAAATGGAAAAAATACAGCGATGAGGATTTTGATATGAAATTCTTGGATTCCTCACTTAACGAATTATATAAAAGCGAAACGAATTTATCAAAACTGATATCTATTTTTGGCTTGATAATCATTGTCATAGCTATTATGGGTGTTTATGGATTGGTTGTTTTTAATGCTCGCTACAAATCGAAAGAAATTGCCATCCGAAAAGTAAACGGAGCTTCGGTAAAAGAAATCATGTTGATGCTTAACCGAGGCGTACTCATTCAGCTATCAATTGCTTTTTTTGTAGCCGTACCTCTATCATATTTCATTGTTCAGCGCTGGCTTCAAGGGTATGCTTATAAAACTCCAATTTATTGGTGGATATTCTTGCTTGCCGGATTGCTTGTGTTTGTCATCACAGTAATAACCGTCAGTTGGCAAAGTTACAAAGCCGCAACAGCAAATCCGGTGGATGCAATAAAGAATGAGTAAAGCCACCAAAATGGATACTTTTGAGTGGGTTCCTGCATCAATAATATCTTAATATGAATTTTAAATTAATAGAATTATAAATATAATAACCCCAGAATTATACTTTCACAAATTTCAAAAAAACAGGAATTGTGGAATGGGCTTCAATAAGAAATTATGATAAAAATCAATGACTTAAGAAAGAGTTTCCGTACGGAAGAAATTGAAACCGTGGCTTTAAACGGAGTTTCATTGCATGTAGCCGAAGGCGAATTTATCGCCATTATGGGTCCTTCGGGATGTGGTAAATCGACCTTGTTAAATATACTTGGATTATTGGATAATCCTACATCGGGTAAATACTATTTAGATGGCACAGAAGTGGGACATATGAGAGAGAAACAACGAACGGATATGCGCAAAGGTAATCTCGGGTTCGTGTTTCAGAGTTTTAACTTGATTGAGGAAATGAATGTGTACGAAAATGTTGAATTACCGCTCATATATCTCAAAGTAAAAGCTGCAGAACGCAATATCCGAGTGGAAGAAACATTAAAAAGAATGAGTATTAGCCATCGTGCTAAACATTTTCCGAATCAACTTTCTGGTGGTCAACAGCAACGTGTTGCTATTGCACGAGCGGTAGTAGCTAACCCAAAACTGATTTTGGCTGATGAGCCTACTGGAAATCTGGATTCAAAGAATGGCAAAGATGTGATGAAGATGCTCTCGGAACTCAATAGGGAAGGAACAACTATTGTGATGGTAACACATTCACAACACGATTCTACCTATGCACATCGCGTCATTAACCTGTTCGATGGTCAGATTGTATCGGAAGTAGAAAGTAAAATGTGAAGTGTATTAATTTCAGATAACCGCAGAGATACTAAAACTAAAATAAATTATTTCGGTTCAACATCCGAAAATTAATCTGCATGGGCAATATTTTTATTTTGAGGATTAATGCTTTCTGTGGTTATTATGTGAGCAAAAAATATATGCTTCTTTCATCATCCTATCACGGTAAATAAAGTCCATCCTTCAGACGAAGTAGCATGAGTTAACTTACCACCATGCAAACGCATAATATAGCGCGAAATGCTCAACCCAATGCCAGTACCTGAATCTTTTGTCGTAAAAAATGGTATAAAGATATTTGGAAGCACCTCTTTAGGGATTGAATTTCCGGAATTACTAACTTCTATCTTTACTTTTCCATCGGCCTGATGATTTATGCTAATACGTAATATTTTTGTTTTAGTCTCGTTAATAGCCTCAATAGCATTTTTTACCAAATTTACAAGCACCTGTGTAATCAGTTTTTCGTCGGCTATCCATTCAGTTTGATCACCTGTTTCAATCAGTTCAACTTGTATCTTTTTTTCAATTATACATTTTTCTTCCAAATGAAGTATCTTATCTATCAATGGTTTTACTTTAAATGAACAAATGTTTGGTTTAGGAATAGCAGTAAACTTACGATAGGAATCGACAAACGATAATAAACCTTTTGCCGTAGAGTGTATCGTTTCGAAAGCCTCAATGGTTTTTATCCGCAAGTCTTCTTCCGGCGAATCGGTCTCTGACTTTTTGTGCAATGAAAGTATGGTTTCACTCAGCGAAGTAATGGGTGCAATGGAGTTCATAATCTCATGTGACATTACTCTTATCAGCCTAATTGATGATTCAATTTCTTTGGCTTCCAATTCATTTCCAATATTATTCAGTGTAATCACTTTCATCCGCCCTCGTTTAATGACAATTTCAGATAAACTCAAACTCACCTGCATTTCTTCACGTTCATTACTTATCTCAATGCGAGTATTATCGCCTACCTGCAAATTTCTAAACAAATCAGGAAATGTTTCATTTACATTATTAAGTTGATTGATATGAGTAAACACTGGCAACCCCATCAGATTAAGTGCCGATTGATTCACGGTCTGTACATGCCCATTATGGTCCATTATAATAATACCGGTTGATACACTTTCTACAATTAAGCTCAGAAATTTTTCGTTTTCTACCACTTCTTTGCGCGCGCCAATCAAGATTTGTTTAATCCGATTAAGCATTACATTAAGTTCTTTCTCGCTTTGTGATAATTTATCTTCCGAAAAATGAAATGAAAAATCGCCATTATCTAATGCATTGAGTAAAAAAAGTATATTACCGTTAAACTTTTTATAATGTTGGTGCATGTTGTACAAACAGATGACTGTTAATATGGCACAAATTACAGCAAATGATGGTTGCCCTTTTAATATAAAGTAGGTAAGAGCAGCAACTAAAAATACTAACAAAATAGTAAACGTGAGAAGTTTGTATTGAATAGATTTAAACATGCCTGTTAACAATTATCATTTATCAATAAAAAATTAGTAATGATTAATTTACAGTTTGTATTTTTTTATCTTACTGTAAAGGGTGGGGCGGGTTATGCCAAGTTCAGAGGCAACAACAGACATGTTTCCGTTATTTTTAGAAATTGAATTCTCAATTAGTATCTTTTCAGCATCTATTAAACTCATATTTGTAAGTTTTGAATTTATCTTTTCTTGCCTGCTAAGATAGAAATCTCCTGCTTGCAATTCTGTACCATCGGATAGAATTACTGCTTTTTCAATAGCATGTTGTAACTCCCTAATATTTCCAGGCCAGTCATATTCTTTCAGCTGTTGAATGGCATTTTTAGACAGGATTAAATCATTTTTGTTATATTTTTCACTATATTTCAGAAGAAAAAACTTTGCCAGTTCGGGAATATCCTCTTTTCTTTCGCGTAAAGCAGGTACTTCTAAATGAATGGTATTGATCCTATAAAGCAAGTCTTCTCGAAACTCTCCGTTTTGAACCGATTTTTCAATATTACGATTAGTAGCACAAATCAATCTAATATTCAACGGAATCGGTTTATTATCTCCTACCCGAACTACTTTCATTGATTGAATTACATTCAACAATTTTGCTTGCAAGGAATAACTCAAGTTTCCAATTTCATCTAAAAATAGTGTTCCACCATCAGCTGCTTCAAATTTTCCTGCTCTATCGGTACGGGCATCAGTAAATGCACCTTTTACATGACCGAACAACTCACTTTCAAACAAAGTATCGCTAATAGCTCCCATATCAACCGAAACGAGCACTTCTTCATAGCGCATCGACAGCCGATGAATCTCGCGTGCAATTACTTCCTTTCCAGTTCCATTTTCGCCTGTAATCAGTATATTGGCATCAGTTTTTGCTACTTTATCAAGCAAGCTCCGAAGTTTAGACATAACCTCGGATTTTCCCCAACAAAAAGCTTCATCTCTATTAAATGATTGGTTAATAACAGCTTGCTTTTCACGGAGTTTTTTAACCTCTTTGCGTGATTGACCAAGTGAATAGGCTGATTGCAATGTTGCTACTAACTTTGCATTATCCCATGGTTTTATTACAAAATCACTGGCACCTTGTTTTAACGAATTTACGGCTAAATCAATATCTGCGTAAGCAGTAAATAATACAACGGGAAGATCAGAATCAAACTTTTTTATTACCGACAGCCAATACAAACCTTCGTTACCTGAATTTATCCCAGCTGTAAAATTCATATCTAGTAGCACAACATCAACTGAAATTTCTTTCAGAATGGATGTCAATTGGTTGGGAGATGATAATAGCGTAACTTGGTGAAAATAGTTTTCTAACAAGAAACGTAAAGCACTCAAAACATTTTTGTTGTCATCAACAACAAGAATACTACCTGTCTTCATAAATATTATCGGTTGTTTTAATTATAAATAAATCTGCTTTCTGACAGATTACATTTACTTTTTGTTTTCAATTTTTTCAATTTATCAAAATCATTTAATTTGATTCCACAAATATCAGATTACGGTTTTTTTCTCGCCTGAATTGTTATTTCTACATCTTTGTTTATCGAATTGAAATGAAGTTCATTTTAAAACCATTCCTTTCATATCAACTGACAAGACACAAAATTTCAACCCCAAAAATACGACATTTTTGAGTTGATTTTCATTTTAAGGCAACAGAATGTGTTTTTTTAGTTGATAAATACTTGTTTATTTGCAGTCATCATGCAAAACGTAAGGAAAACCAACGACCAATTTTAGAGGAGTTTATTTGTAGTGATTTTTCACTATTTTGTTATATTCCAATGGGTTGTGCAACCATGGAATATGACCGCAGTGATTTATTGTAATTATTTTTGCTGTGGGATATCGATTTATTACAAACTCCATACTTGTTTTGTATAAGTCATTGTCGCCATATTCAACGGTTATTTTAAAAAATGGGTTTGTCTGTTTTTTCAGTAAAGGATACTTGATTATTTCAGGTCTTGTTTTGTAAATGGGTTTGGTTTCTATGTTATCCAAATCTACATCCAATATAGGGGTTTCCAAAAATTTACGATGATAATTTATCATTACCTGTTCAAAAAGTCGCTTGTAAGCACTATGGCTGCCGAGTAAACCAAGAAGGCTGTTTATCCCCATTTTGGTCCATTCACACGAAGTACATGCTGATTTGTTGTATTCCATCACTTCTTTTTCGGTTTGCTTCCACTCTAAGTTTGTACCAGAGCCAGGGCTGCATAAAAACAAACTCAATAAATTATCAGCATATTTTTCTGCATATATTTGAGCATAAAGTCCACCCCATGAATGACCCCAAAGGTGAAATTTATCAATTCCAAAATGTTTTCTAATAGTTTCAATATCAGAGATATAGGCATCCATTGAGTAATTATTGCTTACGCAGGGCGATTTTTTAGTTCCACGCTGGTGAAAGGTAATAATTTGGAAACTATCCTTTAATAGTTCAACCGTTTCAATTAAATCGCTTGGAAATCCAGGTCCTCCATGTAATAGAATAACGGTTTCCTTATTTGGATTTGGATAGAATATGGTGTATAGTTTATCACCATTATTGTCAATCAGATGATTCATAATCAGATTTTTAGATGTTATTTTGAGATATTAAATTCATAGTAAAGAGAGTTATTATCATTAAAAAAACCGCATTATTTTTCGAAATGCAGTTGTTTTATTGTCTAAATATATGTACGCAAAGTAAATACCTTTTGGTAGCATTTCGACATTAATTTGTGCTTTGGAGGTGTGATTTAAGGTATAATCGAGCACCTTATTCCCAGCTACATCGAAAATTTCGCATTGAGAGAACGTATTATTATTTGTATGCTCCAAATTCAATATATCTGATGTTGGAGTGGGATAAATTTTAATTTCTAATTCGCTCCTTGGGTTTTGAATGGTGGTAGAAAGGCAATTGTAGTTTGATTGATTGAAATTTGCTTCGATTTGATTTTTTCTATTTCTAACGAAGTTTTTTATATCGGCTAAGGATAAATCTGAAACTGCAGAAAAGGAACAACCATTTGAGTTTAAGAATTGTTCTGTACGGTCAATCAGTTCCGATATTCTGTCGCTATTTAATACTGATGAATTTATCAAATTGCAAACGGTTGAGTAATAATGGTTTCGTAAACCTGGGTTAGTTAGTATTTTGGTGATAAAATCGTTATTGATTTGGTCGCCAAATGGTAAACGGAAATTTAAATCTAAAAAACGTAATGAAGTGAACGAAACATCTAAATCCCAGGTCATATATTCAAATTTGTTGTTAGCTGTATTGTGATAGAGGTAAAAATTGTGTCCTGAATCATAAAATGCATCTCCTTTACAAATATACATTTCGATGGCAAGTGATTTCATAAAATTATCGAAATTCAAGTTTGCCGAAATGACAGTTATCAAATCAGCATCGGGTGTATTATGAATGGAGTTTAAAAGAGCAACCAAATCGGTTTTATCGTTAAGTGTTTCATTGGTTTCTAACTTATATTGATTATACATATTTTGGTCAGATCCTAACCATTTAAGATAAGCCCCTTTTTCGTCGGCTTTATACAAATTGCCATTGTTGTTACTAAAATTTCTTGTTAGATAGATTTTTTCAACTTCATCAACTATCATGTATAAACCAAGTAAGGTGTTATCGAAATAGACTTTAGCAAATGAGGTTCGGGGACAAATCAGGTGTGCTGATCTGAAAATATCGTAAGCCAGAAAATTTTGAGTCAAATCGTGCGTATGTAGATTGACCTGCTTAAGTCCATCGTATTTTTGGTTGCTGCGGAATTCGTTGAATTTTAAACGGTAAGGCTGATATTTATTATCTCCTGCCGCTGGACCATAAAAACTATTCCCCTTTATTCTTACACCCACCGAATCGGTGATTACTCCATCGATAGTTACTTGCAAGGCTGTATATACTTTACTTTCATAACTATTCACGATGTTATTCCAATCGTTTGGATTGAGCGATGTCAGCCTAATTTCGTGGAAAGTGTTGATATTTAATAAATTATCGCCTTGTGTATAGCCGTAAAGACTTAATAATGTTGCTATTAATAATAGCATTAATAGTTTCATATCTTTAGTTTAAGATAGTACGAAAATTCGAATATTTATATTCTATATACATTCTATTACATTTAGTTGCAAAAATAATTAACTTCGTTGCAATTAACCGAATATTATCATCATTTAAAAAATAACTAAAAATAGAATTGCTCCCCAAATTCCTTGTAGCGTATTATATTTTAACCTCTGATGTATGGCATTGCGTCCCGTAATGTTGCACAATTAAAATAAGTACAAATATACTTGTTTATTTCAATAAAATTTGCTATCTATGCAGTAAATAAAATGAAATAAACCCTCGATTTGAATTGAAATGGTAATAGACTTGCGCTAAGTGTGGACTTGCGTGAGTAATGCCAGAATTCTAATTGTAAAGCCAGAATTTATTTGTTAAAATTTTAACATCAAACTAAATGAAGGTAAAATAGGAAACAATGACATAGATTTAAGTACCGGAGAATATGTTCCATCGGCATTTAGAGCACTGTCGATATAGTAAATATAAGGATTTGCGTTATTATACACATTATAAATACCCAACGAAACAGTGGCATCCAAGTGCTTCTTGCGAGTTTTGTAATTGTGATTAAATGATACATCCAATTTATGAAATGGCTTGCTCCTATAGTTATTTCGTTCAGTAACTACCTGCTGAAAAACACTTCCAGTATAGTCCCTAACTTCAAAAGTTGTATTAAATCTTGGAGGGTTTTTAAAAATATAGGTAGGAATAGTCATTGGTTTACCCGAATTGTACTGCCAAGTAGCTGAAAACATCCATGATTCCGAAAGTTTAATTTCCGAAGTAAGTGTTAACGAATTTCGTATATCGGTTGGAGCCGCAAATGGTCTTCCGTTATTTAATTGATCAAACTGACATTCAGCTTTCATTAATGTGTGATCTATAGTCAGTTTTAAGTTTCTGCTATTATATTTTGCCGATAAATCGAACCCATAAGCCTTTCCATTGCCCTGTGTTAGATATTTTTTGGTTTCTTTCAACACACTAGATTGTGGTTCTAAAATGGTGGTATAGAATGCATCATATCCATCTTGAAACTCCATTATGTTTTCCAAGGTTTTATACCAAGCATCCACTTTCAATGAAAATTTACGATTATTCCATGCAAAGTCCTTTGCTCCTCCAAGCGAAAAATTCCACGAACTTTCGGGCAGAAGTGCTGTATCCGAAGGAAAAAACATTTCGAATGGAATGCCCAAACCTGAATTAGCTACTCGATGTACAGGTTGGGTCATTCTACCAATAGATGTACTGATTGAATAATCATTGTCAAAAATACCATGATAACCTATTCTTGGTTCAATGTTGGTGTAGATTTTATCCTGATTTCCAATCATACTTAGGCGTAATCCTAGTGTTAAATTATTTTGTTTGGCAATTTGAAATTTATTTTCAACAAAAACTACACCTTCATTTATTCGGGTTAGGTCAGTAGTTTTTATTGCATTCACATCTGAATCGTTTAAATTGAATTGATATGGTGAAAAACCATAAGACTTGATAGATGCACCAAAATTTAAAATGAATTTATCCGATATGTTAAAATTGAACTTTTCAACCAAACCTATTGAATTTATTCCCGTTAGAATTTGCAATATTTGGTTTTGGTTTTTTGTGACATCTTGTTTTGAATTGCCAAAATCATAACCGTAATAATCTGTAAATACAAGTAGCTGATTTTCAGCATTAATTGATATAGATTTATTCCAGTTTAGTCCAACGTTTTGTTGATAATTTTTAATCCAATATTTTTCTATTTCGGTGGGATACATTCCTTTACCTTGTAATACAATACCATCGGTGTTGCTTAAAAAAGTAAGTTTAAGTTTATCCGTTTCGGATAGTTTCCACAGCAAATTAGCATTGATATCACCAAAATGAAAAGAGAACCTTGTTTCAGAAGATTTTGGAAGAAGTGGTGAAACTATGTTCACTATACTGTAGTTGGATATTCGCCCGGCAATAGTTATGGCTAATTTTTCTTTTACAATCGGAATGTTTAATGCTAATTTACTGCTAAGTAAGCTTATTTCGGCTTCTCCTTTAAATTTTATTAGGTTTGCCTCTTCCGTTTGTACATTAATAATAGAGGAAATTTTACCTCCATATTCGGCAGGAAAATCTGATTTGTAAAGTTGAGCGGTTTTAATTATGGTAGGATTATAAACAGATACTAATCCAAAAAAATGTTCGGTTGAATATAGCGGAATTCCATCTAATAAATAAAGGTTTTGACCATGTAATCCGCCTCTAACCTGCATATCGGCTGCACCTTCGCTACTTGATGTTACACCGGATGTTAGAGCAAAGGCTTTTAGGATATCACGTTCACCAATAAGTGCCGGCATAGTTCTTAACTGGCGTCCTTCTATTAGTTCTATTCCTGCGGGTTTTTCAGTTGCCGGTTTTGAACTTATTACTTCCACTTCTTCTAAATAATTTATACCAGGTGTTGTATGAAGTTCAATCACCAATGTTGTATCCGAAAGTAAATTTAGGCTAACTTCCTTTTTCTCAAAAGGGTAATAATCAATTACGAACGAATAATTTCCTTTGGGCATATTAAACAGAAAATTTCCTTTGTTATCGGTATTAATCTCTCTGTTGAAAGGTAATACATTAATTGGTATTCGTTTAATTGCCTTTTTAGTACGTGAGTCAATAATTTTTCCATTCACTTTGAATCTGTTTTCGGATTGCTGTGCAGTCAGATTTGCTAAACTAACAACACATATCAGCATAAAAAAAAATAGTTTTATAGTATCCGATATTTTCATAGTTTTATTTTGTCACATTTATTATCTCTACCTGCATACTATCGGTAACCGAACTACCAAATAACCCTATCCCATTTATTATATTCGAGAATTGTGGTAACACTCCACCGAATTTGGATGTTATCGAGGCAATTGGCGTAATATAACTATATCTATCTGACAATGAATTAATATCCATAGCTTTCAAGTATTTGTTTATTGTGGCGTCGTAGGTGGTAAACTTTAATATGAACGATGAAATATTTTGGGGTGTATTGAAGGAATTATCTTGAAAACTACCCTGATTCAAATACATTGTTCCATAAATTGCCTTCGAAAATGCCGAAAACTGGAAAGCATAATCATTATTGTTAGGCAGCAAGTACTTTACAGTTAAATGATTAACATAAACAGTATCGTAGACAAAATGACTATTTTCTGATAAAGAGTCCAAATTAATTTCGTTGTCAGTTTCGCCGGTAAAAACACAATTTGCATCGGTAATAATTGCCGATACTGGAATTACGGTAGTTTGTGCATAAACAGTTCTATCGCTAAGTTCCACTTTAAGCTTATAAGTTTTCCCTTTTTCGATAGTTAAAAGTTTATTAATATCTTCAAAAACAGATGAGTCGGACGGCAATCGGGTAAGATTAATCCATTTATTATCAGGTCCACTTATATAAACTTTAGCTTGAGGATAGGGATTTTTTAATGCCGAAAAGTTTTTATTTACCGTTTGGTTTATATACACTTGCACACACTCATTGGGCGATATTATTGAAAATACCACAGGAACAGCGGAATTATCCCATGGGGCATTTTCAATTGTAGAATTGGCACATCCGGTAAGTACCAGTAGCAACAGTAAGTAAAACCTGTGTTTTTTAAGAGCTATAATCATTTGAATTACTTTAAAGTATATGCCACTTTTATATTTACATTGGTATATATTGACGTTGATGGCGTAAAAAAATCACGTTTATAAATATCAGAATTGTGATTTTTTGTATCAAAAGAATAATTTGCACCAAATCCTACATTGCATTCTAAAAACCATCGATTTGATATGGATTGCCTAAAGCCCAACGATGGATTAAAAATTAATGAGCCATAAATATAATCGGGAAACCAACCTATATTAATAATAGGATCGGGAGGACTAAGTAGTAAAGTTCTAACTAAAACAGGAAAAGACAAGAACCAACCGGAATTTAATCTGGCTTTGCCTAGCTGATAACGGTTTTTATAACCAAAATACCATCGGGGTTCGATTCCTACTTCCAACTTTAGAGAATAAGTGATTTTAGATCCAAATCCGCCAATATAAGTTCCATTAATTGAATCTGTAATAACTTGGTATATTAGTGATTTTACAGCAGTATTTTGCAATCCAATAGTAGTATTCAAAGTCCAGGTATTTAGCATTCTTTTTTCGTTGAAATAACCCACATAAAAAGATGTATTATAGCTATGGGGAAGTGAAAAAAAACTTTCCAAAGATGTATTTGAATTTGGAATTGGTGTAATCCTAACCTCAAAGCCATGCAACGATTCTACTTTTATATTTTCTGGTTTGGTAGTATTAAAATAAACTTCTTTTTGAGCAGAACAAAATAAACTAATAAATAGCATAACAAGAACAGTGAATATAATTAGTTTCATAAAACAAATTTTTTATTTTAAGTTGATGCGTTTGCCAGTAACATACGCATCAACTTAGTAGATTTAATATGTATGAGAGACTACACAGCCTTCATCGTTTTTGGCATAATAGTTTAAATATGTAAAAAATAGACATTATATAAGTTGTAATTAATTGAAATAAAATTAGTTACTTTGCAG
>JACDZJ010000255.1_pt1 | contig 20119 bp, 13 predicted proteins | sample 7365721 | NCBI WGS metagenome assembly JACDZJ01 (sample SAMN15143480, study PRJNA637477) | pond metagenome | biome: freshwater wetland ecosystem [ENVO:00000243]; feature: pond [ENVO:00000033]; material: pond water [ENVO:00002228]; isolation source: pond water containing pink berries ... | reverse complement strand
GCCTTTATGTTGACTCATGCCCTTATCCTAGGGGCTAAGTCCGACAGGCTGCTAGGCCTACGATTGTGGGCGTGCGACATGGACAGTGGACGTGCTGACTGAGTTTCACCGGGTGCCGCGCAGATCTGTAGTCCCGACGGCCTGTCCAGTTGGTGTTCCCTGGATTCCCCCGGTTCCTGCGCCAACCGGGCCGAGCAAGCCCTGGTTAGTTTGGGGCTGAACCTGGACCCGTTGCGGGTGGACTTCGGGGACGGTGATGTCCTGTCCACGCTGCAACTGCCCCATCGGGTGTTCGATGCCGTGCTGCGCGACAGCCAGTTGGAAGGAGTGCCGTTCCGCCGGACCGAGATCGGCCAGGCGGCCATCGCCGCCACCCCCGCGAATGCCGCGGCGCTCCTGCACGCTGACCCTGGTTCTTTGGTGTTCGGCGCTTGGGATTCCACCGGCCTGGGTGCCGGCAGCCGACCCAGCACCAAATGGGCGCGGGCACTCACCTGCGAGATTTCCGCGACCCGTGTAGAGCCCGTGTCACTCGCAGGCAATCGGTTGGACCCCATCGGCATCGAGGGAACGGAACAGGCCTGGGTCGAGGAAAGGGACGGGACATTGCGGCAGGCCACCGCGGACGAGTTGCGCCCGACAAAAGAGGGCGGTCTACCCCGCCGCGGCAGCGCGCAACGGGATTATCCTCGCTTGATCAAGGCAAGCGAGGCCAATCACGGCAACAGCCTGTCGCTCATCTCGAAGGGGGTGCTGGTTCATGGGGACATCACCCTCAATGCGACCTTGAGCCTGTCGCGCTTGCGCCGCTACAGCTTCGGCAACGAGACCGAACAGGGCCGTGTCTTGCTCGCGCTGATGGGGCTCTATGGCGTTCTGGCCATGCTGAACGATGGGTTGGACCTGCGCTCGGGCTGCGACTTGGCCGTGGAGAGCTATCAGATTGATTTGATCGGCCTGGGTACCCGTGACCCTCTCACCGTCACCCTCTCTGATGTCGCGGCGGCGTTGTGCGACCAGGTCAACGCGGTCTCCCTGCACGCGCCGGTGCGCTTCATCCCGTCCCAAGGTCTGCGCGACCTCCGCAATGCGTCCCGGCGGTTCGCGTCACCCAGCCGTTATATCTGTGCTGGCCGGACGCCCCCTCCGATCTGGCGGCCTGGCTGGTGCCGGTCCTGGCTGGTATCGGTTATCTGGGCCGTCCGGACTCGCCGGTCTTCATCACGCCGGCGGATGCCCCGGACCTGACCCTGACCCGGCTGGTTCCGGACGCGGCCGGTGAGGAACTGCTCCGGGTGCCGAGCCCCGGCCGACTCGCCGTCCTGCTCGGCGCTCATGCTGCCGGACGGCGGGCGCCCGCGGCCACCCGTGTCGGCTATGCCGATGCCCGTATCCGGCCCTCGCCCTGGGGCGAGATGTTCATCCTCAGGCCCGCCCGCGGCGCCTTGCACCAGGCGGCGGCGTTGGCGGAGTCACTGCGCATGGCGACCATGAGCCGGGCGCCGGACCCGCTTCCGCGGATGCTCCATGGCCACGAGGTCGCTGCGTCCGACGCCGATCATGCGGCCTGGGTGGTGCTGCCGGACGTGGGGCATCCCTGGGCGCGCGGCACCGTCTTGGGCGTTGACATGGTCCTCCCGCGGCACGCGAGCGCAGCGGAGCGGACGGCCTGCGTACTGTCCCTGTCCCAGGTCGATCGGATCGGATTGATCCCGGTGCGTCGGCCAACGGCCGCGGAGTCGACCCGCGGCATCGAACCGCGAACCTGGACCCATCCCGCCCGCGTCTGGACGACGGTGACGCCGATCGTCTTGGACCGACATCCAAAACGCGGGCAATCGGTTGAACGTCTGGTCGCCGACTCGGTGGAGCGGGCCGGTTACCCGGCTCCGCGGATCATCGAGCTCCCGGAGCACCCGCTGCGCGGCGTCCCGCCGGCCGGCGCTTTTGCGGCCCGTGGGGCCGGACACCGGACCCATGCGCGGCTGCATTTCGCAGAGCGCATGCGCGGACCCATGTTGGTTAGGCGGGGACGCTATTTCGGGCTGGGATTGCTGCGGCCGGGGGGCGACTGATGGACTTTCCGCGTTGGTACCGCGCGCGTCACGGGTACGGACCTTTCCCCTGGCAGAGCGCCTTTGCCGAGCGGGTCGGCGCCAGCGACTGGCCGGCGGCGCTCACCGCGCCGACCGGGGCGGGGAAGACCGGGGTGGTCGCCGTCTGGCTCTGGGCGCTCGAACAGGGTTTGCAGGTCCCCCGCCGACTGGTCTATGTGGTGGATCGTCGGCTGATCGTCGACTCGACCACCTTGTACGCGAGGCGGCTTGCCGATCAGTCCCCGCGCTCACCGGCCATCGTCCCGATGCGCGGCGGTATCACCATCGACGATGCCTGGCTTGATCCGCTGTGCCCGGCGATCATCGTCAGCACCGTGGACCAGGCCGGCAGCCGTCTGCTGTTCAGCGGCTATGGGGTGTCTGAGAAAGTCGCCCCGATCCATGCCGGGCTGTTGGGCAACGATGCCCTCTGGGTACTGGACGAGGTGCATCTCGCGCAACCCCTGCTGCGGACCCTGAGCCAGGTGGCATCGTTGCGTTCCGCCGCGCTGCCGTTGCTCTTCCGCGTCCTCGTCATGTCGGCCACCTGGGACGGAGCAAATGCCCTGGGGCTGACCGCGGACGATCGTGCGGACCCGGTGCTCTCGCCCCGCCTGATTCGCGCCAAGCCGCTGGAGGTACGCGATATTGATGCCGACGCGGATCTGGCCCAGGCGTTGGTCCAGGAGGCCCGCCGGCTGCGTCGGCAGGGCGCTGCGGTGATCGGCATCGTCGCCAACTCGGTGCGTGACGCGCGTGCCGCCTTCACGGCGCTGGCTGCGGAGGCGGATGCCGTGCTGTTGACCGGACGGGTGCGTCCGGTGGACCGCGACACCCTGATCGCGGAGTATCTGCCACGGATGGCGGCCGGCTTCCGTCAGGGCCGCGAGCCGCTCTATGTGGTCGCCACCCAGACCATCGAGGTCGGTGCGGACCTGGATTTCGACGCCCTGGTCAGCGAATGCGCACCCCTCTCCGCGCTCCGTCAGCGGGCCGGCCGTCTCAATCGACTGGGCGAACTGCCGGCCGCACCCATGGTGATCGTCCATCGGCCACTCAGTGAAAAGGAGAAGGCACGTCGTACGCGGGAGTCCAAGTACGGCAAGCCCGCTCACCGGATCCGCTACCGGGACGCCGCGGTGGAGACTCGCAAGTGGCTCAAGAAGCACAAGGTGCGGGACTTCGGCATTGAGGCCATGGCCCGGCATCCGGTTCTTGAAGAGCCGGCTGCGGCCTCGCCCGATCTGCTCGCCGCTCACCTGGACCTGTTCTCCTGTACGTCCGCCAGACACGGGATCGACCCGGCCCCCTGGCTGCACGGCTATGCCGAACCCGAGCGGACCCTATTTCTCTGCTGGCGTGCGGACGCCGGGGTCCGGACCGTCGCGCTCGCGCCGCCGGTCCGGCAGGAGATCATGGAACTCCCGATCTGGGAGTTTCGCGGTCTGGACCTGGAGCGGGTGCTCCGGTGGGATGGGAGCAGCGCCGAGTGGATCGACCCCGCGGATGCCCGGCTCGGGGATACGCTGGTGCTTGAGAGCGCCGCCGGCGGCTGTGACCGATTCGGTTGGAACCCACGGTGTGCCGAGCCGGTCACCGACTATGGCAACACGGCCGAGCGGATGCGCCTCATGGGTCCGGATGACTCCGACTGGCGCGCACTCGCCCGCGCGGCGGGAATGGCGAGACCCGGCCGGGTGTTTACCTACCCGGAAGGCGCGTTGGTCATGGCCGCATCCGAGTCCAGCAGTGAGGACGCGACCCGCCCGGTCTTGCTGCGACATCACTTGAGTGCCGTCGGAGCGCGCGGGCGGCACCTGGCCGGGGCGGTTGGGCTGCCGGCGCCACTGTGCGACGCCATCGGTCAGGCAAGTGCCGCACATGACCTTGGTAAACTCGACCCGCGTTGGCAGGCCAAGGTCGGCGGCAACCCGGAAATCCCTCTGGCAAAAGGCCCGCGCGGCAGCGACCCCTGGCTCGTGCTCCCGCGGGGTTGGCGGCACGAGATGGGCTTCGTCGCCACCATCGGAACCAACCCCTTGGTGCGGCATCTGGTCGGTACCCATCACGGGCATGGACGCACCTGGTTCCCGGCGGTGCCCGATCGCGCGCTCTGGCGCCAACTCGGGGGTTGGGCGAGCCAATTTCAGGCACTCCAACAACAGTACGGTTGGTGGGGGCTGGCCTATCTGGAAGCACTGGTCCGGCTCGCGGACTGGCACGTCAGCAAAGCGGAGCAAGACGATGAAACTGACCGGACTGCAAGCTGACAACCCCATCGCCTGGATGGCCGCCTGTGGCGCGCTGCGTCTGCTCCAAGGCGCTCGGCTACGCTGGCAGGGCACAATCCCGGAATTGGAATGCAATGGCGACCTCATCGCCGCGCTTGCCGCGCTGCCCGCCGACCGGCTCAAGTCGCCCGAGTTCCAGTTTCGGCACAAGTTGTCGGCGAACATAGATGATACGGCCTGGCAGGACCTCAAGCGCCTGCCGGGTGAATGGTCCCTGGCCCTGGGCGCGCAGACTGAGACCGGGATGCGCGCCAGTCATCTCAAGATACGCCCGGGCGGAAATTACGACATGGTGCGCGACGCCCGCGTGCTCCTTGACACCTTGTCGAAACGCGACCTTCAGGACAAGCTGACCGAGGCGCTGCTGGGACCTTGGCGCTACGAAGACCTCAATTGTGTTGCCTGGGGCTGGGATGCGGCAGCGCGGATCGACGCGGCAGCTATCGGCAGCAAATCTGAAGATGCACCAAAGTACGGTGTATTAGGCGCCTACTGGCTTGGTTGGGAAGCGCTTCCCCTGTTCCCCGCGGTCGGTGGACACACTATGGGCTGGTCGAAAGGACTGTGCTACCCGACCTGGTCGGAGTGGCTCGACTACCAAGACACCAAGGCCCTGATGTTCTCGCTCAACCTGCTGGGCACCAAGGATCGCAAGGCGTTGGGGATACGCAATTGGTTTGCCCGCTATCTCCAGACAGATTGATCCGCCGGACGCCTCGGTTGGGCCAGTGAGGTCGCGCGAACCCCAAGTGACGGGAAAACCGCGGGAGGTTCGCGCGCAGTCCAACCCACTGGTTTTCTTATCGTTTGATGGCGGCTCAGCAGAAGTGTCACCGACAAACCAGGTCGCTGTGCGAGGTTCGCGCGCTTCGCTTGGAAAATCCAGCGAAATCAGCTAGCATCGTAGGGGAAGTCACATCCGCCTCAATTGGGGCGGCTTTATTGAAGCAACCCATCCGATCAGATGACCGCGTACCGCGCGCGTCGGCATCAATCATCGTTCCGGCTCAAGCGACCATCCGGAATGATCCACAGATGTCACAGATATTCACAGATGAAGAAAAACTTCTGTGAACATCTGTGGATCTGATTTCCGCCGCGGGGTCTCGGCGGAAGGTCTGGCCGGAACGATGATCAAGGCCCGCGCGTCACATCCGCCTCAATTGGTATCGTATTTCTTGGCGAGCCTTGCGCCCGGGCGCGAACAAAGTCATTGGATCAATGCCCGCCTGGGAAAAAGGACTTGTCCAGAATGCACTCAATCGAGTAGGAACATTCCGGTGGAAACAGGTGCTCCGGTAGTCCGGTTTCATAGGCCGCCCGCTCGATCGCGTCGGGGTAGACGTCGAGCAGGGCCGCGGGGAGGAATGGTTTGAGGCTTGGGCTGAGCTTGATCGCGCGGGCGATCTGTCGGCGCTGCTCCTGAATGGTGCCGTTCCAACTGCCGGTGCGATGGTCGGGCTGGAATTCCCATTTCAGAAGATGCGTCAGCAATATGTCCAGACGACTCATCAGCTCGCGGCGCTCTTTTGCTCCCATACTTTCCAGTTCCTCGGCCAGATCGTCGAGATTGAGTTCATCGAGTTTGTGTTGGCGCAGGAGTGCTGCTGCCTGGAGGGTCCAGGCGTGAAAATCGGTCTTGTAGAGTTCTGACAGTGCATTCATGGTAGGGATCGCTTATCGCGACAGGGGATGGCTCTGGTTTCAAATTCGGCGCCGCGCACTCCGGAAGACATCGATCGCCTTGGCGATGTCCGCGTCGGTCATCGCGTGGGACTGCGGCAGCTCTTGGATCTGTTTGAATAGCGCGTGGCAGTTGTCGCAGTATACTGCCGCTAATGACTGACCGTCTCGGTTTCACCTGGCAGGGCATTCCGTCTCAGCGTGCTGGTTCGCGATCCGGCTCTCATGCTCCAGGCGTGGGAGCCAGTTGCGACGCGCAAGCCGTCACGTGGCGATACCGGCCGCCGGAGCGACCAAGACGGCATTCCCACGCTGGGGAGATTGGGCAAGTATTCGCCCCATGCCAACAGCCTGGGAGTACCATGCCCGCTGATCGAGTCGTGACCGAACGGTAGAGGGCGGATGGGCACAAGACGTTACAAACCCTGCATTCCGCGGCACTGGGAGGCGCCGCCGCCGCGCATTGAGGACTCTGTGGGAGAGGAGCATTGCGTGCGGGCGATCGACGCGTTTGTCGCCGCACTGGATCTGGAGGCACTGGGCTTCCAGCACGCGGGCGGCGCGCTCGGGCGGGGGCAGCCGGCCTTGCACCCGAGCGCGCTGCTCAAGCGCTACCTCTACGGGTGCGCCGAGCGGGTGCACAGGAGTCGGCGGTTGGAGCGTGAATGTCGGCGCAACCTGGAGGCGATGTGGTTGCTCCCCGAGGAGGGTGCCCGCGAATACTTTCACAATCTCGGAGCCTGGGAACGAGGCGAACGAGACGAACGCGTTGGAGCGCAGTGGGCGCTGGTATGACGATTCCAAACCTGAAGGTCCTGGAAGGGCTGGACCCGGACCTACGAACTGCCCTGGTGTCTCAGGTGCGGGACCTCTGGACGCACGGATCGACCGCCATCGAGGGCAACACCCTGACGCTCGGGGAGACCAAGTTCGTCATCGAGGAGGGTTTGACGGTCTCGGGCAAGTCGCTCAAGGACCATCAGGAGGTGGTCGGCCACGCCCGTGCCATCGAGTTGATGTACACCTGGATGGCGGAGCCGGTGACCCTGGCGCGACTGTTTGATTTGCACCGGGCGGTGCAGACGGCGGTGGTGATCGATATCTACCAGCCCAATGGGGCCTGGAAGCTGGAGCCCAATGGGACCTATGCGGTCACCCCGGACGGGCGGCAGACCTTCATCGAGTACGCCGCGCCGGCCGCGGTGCCGGCACTGATGGATGCCTGGCTTGCGGAGCTGAACCGGCTCTGTACCGTGCCGTTGGGTGAGTCCGATGCCGTCTCTGCCTATGCCCGCCTGCACTTGGGGTTCGCGCACATCCATCCCTTCCGGGACGGCAACGGGCGCATGGCCCGACTGCTTGCCAACCTGCCGGTGTTGCGGGCCGGCTACCTGCCGGGGGTGATCGAGGTGAAGGATCGCAAGCGCTACATCGATACCCTGGCGACCTATCAGCTCGCCGTCGGTCAGTTGACCCAGGCGAGCGGTGTCTGGCCTTGCCCCGCGTTGGAGGGTCCCTTCAGCGCATTCTGTCGCGGCGCCTATGGGGCGACTCAAGCCTTGGCCGCGCAGGCCAGGGCGCAGCAGGCGCGCAGGGAGCAAGGCGCATGAGTCGTCATGGCGGGTGCCCAGGTGTGAACAATGCGCATACACCCGGATGTTGGTATCGACGAAGCTAGCGCCGGGCATTACGCTCTTCCCTTGAGGGTATCTCAATGCGACGCGCAAGCCGTCGCGTGGCGCTACCGGCCGCTGGAGCGGCCGCACGGCATTCCCACGCTGGAGCGTGGGAACGAGAAAACGGGTGATTTTCTTCATCTGTGGACATCTGTGACATCTGTGGATAAATCCGGGTGATCGCTTTGACCGGAACGACGATCATGGCCGCTTCCGCGCTTCCGCCCGCCGACAGATGGCCCCGGTCAGCGCGTCGAAGATGACGGCGTGGCCGGGTGCCATGGCGAGCCAGTACAGCAGGCCCCAGACGCCGGCCGGGTGCCAATAGGCGGTGGCGGTGAGGCGGGTGCGCTCGGGTGACAGCGGTTCCAAGTCGAATTCCAGCACTCCGGCGCCGGGGGCGCGCATGCCGAAGGTCATGGTCAGACGCCGCTCGGGTTCGACGCCGATCACTTCCCAGGAGTCGATGCGGTCGCCCACCCGCACCTCGCTGGGGTGGCGTCGGCCGCGGGCCAGACCGCGTCCGCCGACCAGCCAGTCCATGATCTCGCGGATGGTCCAGAGGGTGTTGAGCGCGTAATAGCGGTTGTCGCCGCCGATGGCGCTGACCACGGCCCAGACGGCGGCGGCCGGGGCGGCGGCAATGGTGCTGCCGCCGGCGCGTTTGGCGTAATAGGCATAGTCGATGCGGCCCTTGCGCATGTTGAAGGCTCCTTCGGTCCAGCGGGCGAGGACGGTGGCGTTGCGTTCGGCGGCGAAGGCGGCGTCAACCGATTCGCGGAAACTCAGCAGGCGCTGCGGGACCAGCCGCCGTAATTCCTCCGGGTGGGCGGTGAAGTCGTGTTTCAGGCCCTCGATCAAGGCGCGGGCGACGTTGGTCGGGACGGCGGTGACGAAGCGCAGCCAATAGGCGGAGAGCTTGGGGCTCAGCACCGGTACCGGGATGATCCAGGGCGGGCGGCGGCCGGCCGCCTCGGCCAGGATGCGCATCATCTGGGCATAGGTCAATTCCTCCGGTCCCGCCGCGTCCAGGATGCGGTTGGCCGTTTCCGGCAGCCCCGGGGCCAGCAGCAGGTATTCGAGCAGGTTGTCGAGGGCCACCGGGGGTGACTTGGCGGTGACCCAGCGCGGCGTGATCATGACCGGCAGGTGATAGACCAGGTCGCGCATGACCTCGAAGGCGGCGGAGCCGGGGCCGACGATGATCCCGGCGCGCAGTTCGGTGACCGGCACCGTGCCCTGGCGTAGCACCTGGCCGGTGTCGCGGCGCGAGACGATATGCTCGCTGGTGGCGTCTTCCGGCACCAGACCGCCGAGATAGCAGATGCGCTCCACCCCGGCCTGGGCCGCGGCGGCGGCGAAGTTGGCTGCCGCGTCCAGGTCCAGACGGCCGAAATGCTTACCGGCGCCCATCGAATGGACCAGGTAATAAGCGATGCTGACCCCGGCGAGCGCCGCGGGCAGGCTGTCCGGGTCCAGGGCGTCGGCGCCCACGATCTCCACCCCCGGCCAGCCCCGCGCCTCCAGCCCGCGCGGTTGGCGTGAGGACACCCGCACCACGGCGCCGGCCGCGAGCAGACGCGGGACCAGATAGGTGCCGATATAGCCGCTGGCGCCGAAAACGAGCCGGCGGCGGGGATCCTGAGAAAGTGGCATTGATCGAGCCCCAAATAACCCGTTCGGGTGTTGCAGTTCGGCCTATCCTAAGCGATGGGTTCGTCGCGGGTCACGAGGCAGTCTCCGTCCCTGACGTTTCTTCACCTTCAGGAGCATCCTGTTTTCACATCAACCTGTCGCCCTGTGCTGCAAATTTTTTGGATGCTGTCCGACCCGGCCGCCGAGCCCACTCATGTCGACATCGAGCCTAACGCAAAAAACCGGACTTGCCTGGATCGTACCCGCCCTCGGTTTGCTGGTGAGCGTCGTCGGCGGTCTTCAGGTCAAACACCTCATCGAGCAGGATGCGGCGCGGCAATTCGGTTTCGATATGTATGCCGAGCCGGTCCGGCGGGCCGCCATGGATCAGGCGCGCGACACCGGCGAGGCGGCATTGTCCGGCAAGGTCGAACTGGTGCAGGAGACCGGCACCCAAGTCCAGGCCGGGGCCCTCATGTACGTTCCGGTCTATCGCAACGAGGCGCCGGTGCAGACGCTCGAGCAGCGGCAGGCCGCGCTGATTGGCTGGGCCTACAGCCCGTACCGCATGCATGACCTCATGTCCGGTATCCTCGGCGACTGGGCGGGCCACCAGGGCAAGACCGTCGACCTCACCATCTACGATGGTCGTGAAGCGTCGCCTGACCGCCTGTTGTTCGACAGCAAACCGGCGGTCACACCGGACCCGGGGTCGCTGTTTCATCAGCCGCGGACGCTCGACTTCAACGGTCGGCCGTGGCTGCTGGTCTGTGATCGCCTGCCGACCGCCTCCGGTATCGACTATAGGCTGGCCTGGACCGCCCTGGCCAGCGGCGCTGCGCTCAGCGGTTTGCTGTTCTGGTTGATGCTCGCGGTGATCAACACCCGCGTCAACGCGCTGCGCATCGCTGATCGCCTGACCGAGGAGATCAGACGTCACGAGGATAAGCTCTACCTTGCCGCCAGCGTCTTTACCCATGCCTGGGAAGGCATCATGATCACCGCTGCCGACGGGACCATTCTCGATGTCAATGACGCCTTCGGCCGGATCACCAGTTACAGCAGATCGACCAGAGTTTTGTGCGTGGCCTGTTCGACGATCCGGATGACCTGGCTATTCCGGACGGTGTGCTCGCCCTGGCCACCGCCTTTGACCGCCAGGTCATCGCCGAAGGGGTGGAGACCGTGGAACATGGCTGGACGGCCAGGGTTTGGCCCGCCATGGTGCCCAGCCGACCTTCCAGGCGATCGAACCGGTACATGCTCAGTTGCACCGGCTGGCGGACGCGTTGGTTGAACTTCAGGCTCAAGGCCAGGGCGCGGCGGCGTTGGCGAGGCTGGATGAGCTCCATGGCCTGCGGGACCGCGTGCTCGCAGGGTTGAGGGCGCTGGTGCAGGAGAACCCCAGACATGAACACCATTGATCGTTATCCCGACGCAGCCGAGATCCACCGGGGGCGTGCGCATCGGGTCGTCCGTGTGCTCGATCCGGCGGCAGGTCGGCTGATCGTCAAGCGGGGCCTGGATGACGCCGATGCGGGGGCGGTCAGGTCGGCGCTGTCTAACGAACAGCGCATTCTGGAACGTTTGCAGGGCCTGGATGGTTGTCCGCGACTGATCCGCTACGACCCGGCGGTGCCGGAGCTGGCCGTGGCCGACTTTGGCGGCGTGACGCTCGGTGAGTCGGGGCTCCTGGGCCGACGCGATCCGGCCGCCTTCCTCGCCGTGGCCGAGCGCCTGGCGCAGTGCCTGGCGGAGATCCATGGGCGCGGCGTCATCCACAAGGACCTGAACCCTGCCAACCTCCTGGTGCGGGTCGATGACCTGCGGGTCCAGGTCATCGACTTCGACCTGGCCACCACCTTCGCCGCGGAACATCCCGGATTCGATCCGTTGAGTGGTTTGCCGGGCAGCCCGGCCTATCTGTCGCCCGAGCAGACCGGGCGGATGAATCGGCCGGTCGACTACCGCACGGACCTGTATTCACTCGGCGCCGTTCTCTACACTCTGGCGACGGGTCGGCCGCCGTTCGAGGAGACCGATCCGCTCGCGCTGCTTCACGCCCACCTGGCCCGCGCCCCGCTGCCGCCGGGAGAACACGCGCCCTGGCTGCCGCCCCTGGTCACCGAACTGATCCTGACGCTGCTCGCCAAGGAGCCGGATGACCGCTATCAGAGCGCCGCGGGGCTGGCCCACGATCTGCATCGACTGCGTGCCGCGTCGGCCGCGCGGCAGCCGCTCGCGGCCGTGCGGCTGAGGGAGCGCGACCTGCCGCTCGCGCCCCGACCCCCGCGCCGCCTGTACGGACGCGAGAAGGAACTGACGACGCTGCTCGCGGCCTTCACCGGCGCGATCGAGGGTGTGGCGCGGGGCCTCTTCGTGGCCGGCTACGCGGGGGTTGGCAAGACGGCGCTGATTCACGAGATCCACCGGCCGGTGACCCTGGAGCGGGGTCTGTTCATCAGCGGCAAGTTCGAGCAGTTTCGTCACGACCGCCCCTTCCTTGGCCCAGTCCAGGCGCTGCGCCAGTTGTGCCAACTGCTGTTGGCGGAACCCGAGGCGCAGGTCGCCGCGTGGCGCGCGCGCATCCTTGCGGGTGTCGGGCCGGACGCCGGGGCACTGTTGGAGGTGGTGCCGGAATTGCAGTCGCTGCTCGGTCCGCAGGCTCCCGTGCCCGCGTTGGGACCGCAGGAGGCGCAAGTGCGGCTGCGTGCCCTGTTGGTCGCCCTGGTGCGCCAGGTCGCTGCACCCGCTCATCCGTTGGTGCTCTTTCTCGACGATCTGCAATGGGCCGATCAACCGTCGCTGGATTTCATCGGCGCCTTGCTGGAGGAGCCCGATCTGGTTGGCGTGTTGTTGATCGGCGCCTTCCGCGACAACGAGGTCGACCCGGCCCACCCGCTCCTGCGCCTGTTGGGCCGACCGACGGTCACGGGCGCCGTGGCCCCGGTGCTGACCCTGGTCAGCCTGACGGCGGCCGACATGACCGAACTGCTGGCCGACATGCTGCACCTGTCGCATGACGCGGTGCGGCCCCTGGCCGCCGCCCTGTACGCCAAGACCAGCGGTAACCCGTTCTTCACGATCGAGTTTCTCAACGCGCTCTACCGCGAAGGGGCCTTGCGGCCGGATCCGGAACAGGGGCGCTGGCAGTGGGACACCGCCGCGATCCAAGCCCGCCCGGCCAGCGCCAATGTGGTCGATTTCCTCGCCGCGGGCTTGCATGACCTGGCGCAGCAGACCGCCGAATCATTGGTCGCCGCCGCCTGTCTGGGTAATACCTGCACCCTGGGCCAGTTGGCACTAGCCACCGGTGAGGACGCGGGGGCACTCGCCGAGCGGCTCAGACCGGCGTTGGAACGGGGAATTCTGTTCACGCCCAAAGCGTTGGCCGTGCATCAGGCCGACGGCGGTGCCGCGCTGGCGTTCTGCCACGATCGGATGCAGCAAGCCGTGTATATGTTTGGCGACGACGCCTGGCGGGCCCGGTTGCATCTGGCGATGGCCCGGCGCTTTGCCCGGTCCACGGCTGATCCGGTCCATCCGTTGCGCGCCGCCGAACACTATGCGATCGCCGCGCCGCTGATCGTCGAGACCGCCGAGCGGGTGCTCGCCCGCGGGCTGTTCCTCAAGGCCGCGATCCAGGCCCGCCAGTCCGGTGCCTTTGTCACCGCGGAACGGTTCTTGCGCCTGGGGATCGGGCAATTGGCGGCGGACGTCTGGCCGCGCGATCATGATACCGCCTTCGTTCTCCATACCGAACTGCACCTGGTGCTCTATAGCCAGTCGCTTCACGGCGACGCTGATGCCGTCTACGCCTTGCTGGCGGCACAGGCCGCATCGCCGCGGCAGTTGATCGCACCGATCTGCATCCAGATCGCGAGCTTGTCCAATCGGACGCGTTACGCTGACGCCGTGCGTCTGGGGGGCGACCTGCTCGCGCAACTCGGCATCCGGTTGCCGCCGGAGCCGGTCCGGGAGAGCCTCGATCAGGAGCTCGCGTTGTTTTACCGCCATGTGGCGGCGGGTGCGCTGGACCGCTTGCCCACGCAACACGACATGGACGATGAGCGGCTGTTGGACATCGCTCAGTTGCTCAACCGGCTGATCCCGGCCGCGTTGTTTTCCGGCTCGCTGCTCGGCTTCTGGATGATGACGCGGTGCAGCCGCCTATGGATCGAAGCCGGCTATTGCGAGTTCCTGAGCTATCCGATGTGTTGTATCACGATGGTCACCATCGCGTTGCGGGAAGACTACGCCACGGGTTACCGCGCGGCCCGCGCGGCCTTGGAAACCGCGCTCACGCGCGATCCAGGCGGCCTCGAAGTGGCCCGCGCGCAGCACAGTTTCGGGCTCTTCGCCTGTCATTGGTTTCAACCGCTGGGCGACGATCTGGCGCATGCCCAGGCGGCGTTCGCCGGACTCTTGCGGGCCGGCGATCTGGAATTCGCGAATTTTACGTTCTTTACCTCACTGGGGGCCTTGTTCGATACCTGCACGCAATTGCCGCAGATGAGCGCCGAAATTGCGACGGCTATCGGCTTTACACGCAAGACCGGCAGCACGCATTCAGAGCAGGCGTTCTTGCCCTATCGACAGCTCGTGCGCGCCCTGGCGGGCAAGACCCTGGGCAGCGGGAGTTTCGCGGACGCCGAGTTCGACGATGCGGTGCATCTCGCCGCCATCCAGGGAAACGCCATGGCACTGGCGTATTTCCACACCTACCGGGCGCTGGGTGCCTGCCTGTTCAACGATGAGGCGGGGTTGGTATCCCATGCCGAGTCCGCGGTTCTCCTGTCACGTCACATCAGCGGATTCTATCCGACCGCCTTGGCCAACCTGCTGCATTCACTCGCCCTGATCGCGCAACTGCCGGCGACCGCGCCGGCGGCGCGGCCCGCGCTGTTGGAGCGGCTCGCCGCGAATCAGACCTGGCTGGCGGCCCGCGCCGCCGACGCACCGATGAACTTCGCGCATCTCCGCGATCTGGTGGAGGCGCAGCGCCTGGACGCCCTGGACCAACCCTGGGCGGCGCTGCAGGTGTTCGAGCGGGCCATGCGCGGCGCCCAGGCTCATCAGCGTCCCTGGCATCACGCCCTCATCACCGAACGCGCCGGGCACTGCGCGCTGCGGCAGGGACTCGAACATGTCGGTCGGGCGCTGTTGTTACGGGCCCATGACCTCTATCGGCACTGGGGTGCCGAGGGCAAGGCGCACGCCATGCGGGCGGCGCTGCCGTTCATCGACGCCGGTGCCCAGGGGAGTCGCGGTGCGCGCCCGATCGATCCGCTGGACTATGAGGCGCTGCTGCGTGCCTCCCAGACGCTGGCCGCGGAGACCTCCCAACCCCGGTTGCGCGCGCGGGTGCTGGACCTCATGAGCCAACTGACCGGCGCGACCGATGTCCAGTTGCTGGTGCGCAACGCGGACGACGATTGGCTGCTGGAGGGCGGACTGCGGGGCAGCGAGCCGCTGGCGCACCTGACGCGGCAGGCGGCGGAAGCGCAACGGGTGATTGCCGGGTCGGTGCTGCGGCTGGGGCTGAAGACGCTGGCACCCGTGGTATCCGACGATGCGGTGATCGACAGCCGCTTTGCGGGCGATCCGCATTTCGCCGGACTGGCCCTGTGTTCGCTGTTGGCACTGCCGGTGGTGGTCCATGGGCGGGTCACCGCGTTTCTGGTGCTGGAGAACCGGCTGTTTCGTGCCGCGTTCACTGCCGCGCGCATCGAGGCCCTGTCGCTGCTGTGCGGACAGTTGGCCATTTCGCTGGAAAACGCCCGGCTCTACCAGTCACTTGAGCACAAGGTCGCGGAGCGAACACGTGCGTTGTCGGAGGTCAATGCACGGCTCTCGGACGCAATCCGGCGCTCCGAGGCAGAAATCGCCGAGCGTCGGCGGGCGGAAGAAGCGCTGCGCGAGAGCGAGTCGAAGGTGAGGGACACACTGGCCGCGATTCTCTTGCCGGAGGGCGATATCGGCACACTGGAACTGGCCGACATTATCGATACCGCGGCGATTCAGGCCATTATGGACGATTTCTATTATCTGACCGGGATTGGCGTCGCCGTGATCGACCGCCGCGGCAAGGTGCTGGTCGCCACCGGCTGGCAGGATATCTGTACCAGGTATCACCGGGTGCATCCGGAAACGCTGCGCAATTGCATCGAGAGCGATACCCAGTTGTGTCTGGGCGGGGCGCCGGGGACCTTCAAGGCCTACAATTGCAAGAATCATTTATGGGATATTGCCACGCCCATCATCGTCGGCGGCAAGCGCTTGGGACATCTCTTTCTCGGGCAGTTCTTTTATGATGACGAGATCCCCGATTATGACCGCTTCCGCCGCCAGGCCCGTCAGTTCGGCTTCAACGAGGCAGACTATCTGGCGGCGCTCGATCGGGTGCCGCGCTGGAGTCGGGACACCATCGATCGGGTGATGAGTTTCTATACCCGATTTTCCACACTCATTTCGACGCTGAGCTACAGTAATCTCAAGCTGGCGCGCGCCCTGGATGAACGCAAACGGGCGGAAGAGGCGCTGCGCGAGAGTGAGGATAAGTTCAAGGCCGCCAATCACCAACTCGCGGTCCTGAGCACCACCGACAGCCTGACCGGGCTCGCCAATCGCCGCCGCTTCGATGATACGCTGCACGCCGAGTGGCAGCGCGGCGGCCGCGCGGGTGAACCCTTGGGGCTCGCGATGCTGGACGTCGACTGGTTCAAGAACTACAACGACCGCTATGGCCATCAGGCCGGCGATGAGTGCCTGCGCGCACTCGCCGGTGTCCTCGGTGCCCAGGCCCATCGGATCAGTGATCTGGCCGCCCGGTACGGGGGCGAGGAGTTCGCGGTCATTGCCCCGGCGACCGACGTAGCGGGCATGCTGCGCCTCGGCGAGTCGATTCGCACGGCCCTGGAGGCGCTGGCGCTGCCCCATGCCGACTCGCCGTTCGGCCGGATCACCGTCAGTATCGGGGTGGCCGCGCTGGTGCCGGTGGCCGGAACACTGCCGGACGCGCTGCTGCGCCTTGCCGATGCGGCCCTGTATCGCGCCAAGGCCCAAGGCCGCAACCGGACGGTGTCGGGAGTGCCGGGCACCGCGGTACTGGTCTGTGAATGAATCGCGAGTCAGAAGTATGTAAGAATAAGCAGTACAATCGTTGTCGTTGTCGTTGTCGTTGTCGTTGTCGTTGTCGTTGTCGGAGCAGCGATTGAATGTGGGCATGAGCAGCACGCTGTTTATCGGGTTTTGATTCGCTACCGAGTCTGGGTGTACAGCGCCGCCAAGCGGCCCTTATCATTGCTCCGGCCAGACCTTCCGTCGAAACCCGGTGACGGAAATCTGATCCACAGATGTCACAGATGTTCACAGATGTTGTTCCTCATCTGTGAACATCTGTGACATCTGTGGATAATTCCGGGTGTTCGCCCGGGCCCGTCGCGGCGCGACGCCGCTCCCACAGGGTCGTTTGGCGACTTTCACGGATCACCTCGATTACGACAACGACAACGACGCCAAAGGTGTTCACTGATGATTTTTTACAACTTATGAACGATTTGGCACCGGTCGCCGGGATCCATAGTGTCCGCAGCGCGCTCAAGTTCGGCCGCGAAGGCGTGGGTGAACTCTGGCTGGAGCGCAGTCGGCGCGACCGCCGGCTGGCCGAGTTGGCGGAACTGGCCGGTCAGGCCGGGATCCCGGTGCGCCAGAAGGACCGGGACGCGCTTGATCAAGCCGCCGCCGGGGCCAACCATCAGGGTGCGCTCGCCTGGGTGCGCATCCCGGCATCGCGGCCCATCCAGGATCTCGACACCCTGCTGGACCAGATCGTCGGCCCGCCGCTGCTGTTGCTGCTCGATGAGGTTCAGGACCCCCACAACCTGGGCGCCTGTCTGCGCACCGCCGACGCGGCTGGGGTGCATCTGGTGATCGCCCCCAAGGACAACGCGGTGGGCCTGACGCCGGTGGTATGCAAAGTAGCGAGCGGGGCCGCGGAGACCGTGCCCTACATTCAGGTCACCAATCTCGCCCGCACCATGGACCAGCTCAAGGCCCGCGGGATCTGGCTCATCGGGACCGCCGGCGAGACGGATGCGGATCTCTATGCCGCCGACCTGAAAGGCCCGATCGGTCTGGTGATGGGCAGCGAGGGATCGGGCCTGCGGCGCCTCACCCGCGAGCGCTGCGATCTGCTGGTGCGCCTGCCGATGGCCGGGACGGTCGAGAGTCTGAACGTCTCGGTGGCCGCCGGTGTTTGTCTCTATGAGGCGGTCCGCCAGCGGAGATAACCATGAGCGCGCGATCCCCGAGCACTGATCTCCCGATCTTCTACAGCGACGGGTATCGTTACCAGTTGCAGACCCCGGGTCATCCCGAATGTCCGCAGCGGGTGCAGTCCATCATGGAGCGGCTCGCACTGGAGGGTCTGGCCGACGGTGTTCGGGAGCCGGTGCCGGCCGCGCCGGAGGAGGTCCTCGCGGTCCATGCGGCCCGCCTCCTGACCGAGCTCGAGGGTGACTACGAGAGCGCCCTGGATCCGAATTGTTATCATCGCCCGAAGACCTACGAGACCGCCTTGCTCGCGGCCGGCGGCACCATCCAAGGCGCGGCGCTGGCGGTCGCGAATGGCGCGCCGACGCTGGTCCTGCCGCGTCCTCCAGGGCACCATGCCGGTCGGGATTACTACGGCGGTTTCTGTTATTTCAACAATGTCGCGGTGGCCGCCGAGCACCTGCTGAAGACGGCAGGTCTGGCGCGCGTCGCCATCATCGATATCGATGTCCATCACGGCAACGGCACCGCGGCCATCTTCGCCCAGCGCCCGGATGTACTCTATATCTCCACACATCAATGGGGCATCTATCCGGGCACCGGCGCGCTGGACGACTGCGGCAGCGGAGCGGGCGAAGGCTTCACCGTCAACCTGCCGCTGCTCGGCGGCGAAGGCGCGGCGACCTACGACCGGATCCTGTCCGATGTCATCGTGCCGATCCTGCACCAGTACCAACCCGAGGCCCTGCTCGTTAGCATGGGGTTGGATGCGCACTACATGGATCCTTTGGCCGGTATCAATCTCACATCCGACAGCCTGAGCGCCGCGTGTCTTGTTCTCAACGCGGTCGCGCAAGACCTGTGCGGCGGCCGAATCGTCTATGTGCTGGAAGGCGGTTACCATCTCGAGGCCATCGCCGAGACCACCGCGGCAGTCGTCGCCGGGTTGACCGGGCGCGCGTTGCGCACCCCGCTCAAGTTCAATCGCGGTGAGCAGCGTCCGGCGAATACCGACGCGCTGCAGATCTATCGCGAGGTTCAGGCGCGTTATTGGGCACTCTGAAGGGGGCACGATCAGCGCTCTCTGGTCATCGCAGGAGCGGTTGAGGGCGGGCCCTTACGTGCAGGATACGGCTTGGCACCATTTTCGCCATGGTCCTAAGCGCAGTCGGTGCTATTCAGCCTCACCCCACCAACCCCTTAATCACCGCCCGATCCACATCGCCATAAAACACAATATCGAGTTTCTCGACGACGTCCTCGGGTAGCAAAGCCACCTGCTTTTTATTCGCTACCGGAACCAGTGCGCGCAGCGCCCCGTTGTCGAGTGCCACTTGCAACGATTCGGTAATGGAGACGGGGGCCTTGATGTTGCCCTGAATGCTGAGGTCGCCCAAGACCACGGTGCCGCCCTCGATACTGCGGTTCTGGAGTGCGGACATGATGGCGATGAAGAAGGCCACGCCGCACTCGGCCTCGGCGCCTCCGCCGGAGAGATCCACCGCCTCCGCGGCGAAGTCCTTGGTGGCCAACGTCGCCGTGAGCCCGCTGCGGTCCTTGATGACCTGCAGGTAAGCCCAGGCGCGGTTGAGAGATTCCTTGATACCCCGCGGCATCCCGGATGGGATCCGCAGCTTGCCGGTGCCCGCGGCGCAGGTCACCTCAATGCGGAGCAAGGACACCCGGGACTCTTCGTCGACCGTCGCGGTATAGGCGGCGCCCGGTGCGAGCGCGTCTTGAACGATTGCACCTTGTCCGCCCTGCTCCGGGACGCCGACCGTCGTCTCCCGACCATCGGTCTCGTCGATATAGGAGAAGCTGGTCCGGTAGAACTCAAAGGCGCCGCGCTTCTTGAGTTGCTCCTTCACCCGGCGTCGCGACTCCATCGCCAATTCCAGATAACCCCGCAGCTCCTCGCGCGTCCATTCACCATGGGGATGGAAGAGCTTGAGCAGTCCACTCACGGTGCGGCGGATGGCATTGGCGTCCCGGCCTTCGACATGCGCACCGAGCCGAAACTCGCCGTTCAATGCATCGAAGCGGTTCTCCTTGCGCAACGTCCGCAGCGCCTCGGCCAGGTAGTCGGTCACGAAGCCATAGTGATCGGTCAGCAGCGCGTGCGAGCTTTTCGGAATCTCCCATCCCGGAAGGTAGAAGTGAAACCGATCCATCAGGGCGAGATCGAACTCCTTGGGCAACGGCTGGAAGAGGTCCATGGCACTGTTGCTCACCAGCGTTTCCACCGGATGGTTCAGGTTGCCGATGAACACCATCGAGGCGTCCGCGTGAACCTGGGTGACGCCGCGGCTGAACCGACCATTGGCCATGTAGTCCTTCATGATCTGGATCGTGTCGGGATCGGTGACCTTCATCCCGCCGACCTCGTCGAAGGCCACCAGGTCCCAGTGCCCAGCCCTTTAAAGTTGCCATTACGTGTCCGGTTCCACGCCCGCAAGCAATTTGG
>JACDZJ010000254.1_pt1 | contig 20230 bp, 20 predicted proteins | sample 7365721 | NCBI WGS metagenome assembly JACDZJ01 (sample SAMN15143480, study PRJNA637477) | pond metagenome | biome: freshwater wetland ecosystem [ENVO:00000243]; feature: pond [ENVO:00000033]; material: pond water [ENVO:00002228]; isolation source: pond water containing pink berries ... | reverse complement strand
TAGAAATGTAATCGGGAGGGCTTTTCCTCAGGTCTCCTGTTGACAACGCTACCAATACTTTGGCACGAGTTACGAGAAAAATATTGCGCTAATCGTGCCTTTAGCTCGCTTGAAGCAGTGTGTAAAGAAGTGAAAACCGGCCTACAACTGTTTTCCGACGAACCAGCAAGAGTAACTCGGTTGAGCCGCTGGCCTTGGATCGTCAATAGTATTTCTTTGAATGCAACTTAGAATTAGCATGATTGTACAATTTATCAATTGAATTTACAGATTGTACAAAAGGGGGGCAGGATGACCTGACCTCCAGCCCATGGACTGTCCGATTTTACCGTGGGTATTCAGAAAAAACGGGACAAACAAAAAAACGGCGGTAATATGGTCTGGAGTTTGAATTCAATCCCTTGCTGGTGCCCCAGTTTCGGGCCAGAACCATCCTGTCTTGCGAGACAGCGTATTCCAACCATTGCAAAAGGAGAACGTGATGCCGACAACCACAGAAAATCTTTTGGAAGCCTTTGCCGGCGAAAGCCAGGCCAACCAGAAATACCGCGCCTTTGCCAAAAAGGCGGAGAAGGAGGGCTTTGCCAATATCGCCAGGCTCTTCCGCACCACCGCTGAGGCCGAACGGATTCACGCCGAGGGGCATCTCAAGGCCCTGGACAAGATCAGTTCCACGGCGGAGAATCTGCAGGCGGCCATTGCCGGGGAGACCCATGAGTTTCAGGGTATGTATCCGCCCATGGTGACCCAGGCCGAGGAGGAAGGCCATAAGGCCAAGGTGATGTTCAAGTTTGCGGTCAAGGCTGAGGCGGTTCATGCCGCCCTCTACAGCAAGGCCCTGGAGGCTGTCCAGAAAGGAGTTGATCTGGATGTGACCGAGTTCTATCTCTGCCCGGTATGCGGGTATATCAAGTTTGGCGCACCCCCGGAAAAATGCCCGATCTGCGGGGCGAAAAGCCATATCTTTGAACAGGTGGGCTGACGGGTACCTCGAATATTTTCCCGGGGAAGAGCAAAAAAGGGGGCAGATTTTTTTGGATAACACCCATCCCGGCGCGGCTGATTCTTCCGAAAATCGAGGCCGTGGTTTTGGCCAAATTCCAGGGAAAGAGGCTCAAGGGAAAAATTTGTCCCCCTCCTGATCTCTAAAATGAACGGCATCAACCCTTTTCATTTCCTCAAAGAACCCTTCGCCATGCCCTGATATGTACGGCCCGTCCTGAAGTCATGGCCCTGAGCCGAAGGGCACAGGCAAGCTCCCGCCACCAGCCTGCCGTGAGCGCCACAAGGTGGTCCGGGTATTCCTACGCAGCATGAAATCTGCCTGAACCATGCGCCCCATACTCCTCTCCATCGCCCTGCTCTGCCTCAGCAATATCTTCATGACCTTTGCCTGGTATGCCCATCTCCGCGAACTCAGTCACAAACCCTGGGTGGTGGCGGCCCTGATCAGCTAGGGGATTGCTTTTTTTGAATATATGCTCCAGGTTCCCGCCAACCGTATCGGCTATCAGGTCCTCTCCGTCGGACAACTCAAGATTCTCCAGGAGGTCATTTCCCTTTCGGTCTTCATCCCGTTTTCCATCATCTATATGAAAGAGCCCCTGAAACTCGACTATCTGTGGGCGGCATTCTGCCTTCTGGGTTCCGTCTATTTTGTCTTTCGCAGCAAAGTGCCCGGCCTCTGAGGTGACGGGCCCATGGACAACTCCAGGGAAGAGCCGCCGCCATGTTTTGTCCGGGTACGGACCGCTATCTTTTCTTGAAATTTTCCAATTCATATTTATGGTTACTGGATAAAAAATATTCCCACCCGCAGTCGAGGAACGCATCCAATCTTTCAACCCGGAGGAGGAACCAGGCAGTTCGCCCATCATCAGGATCTGGTTTTTCCTTGCCTACCCCGCCCGACACCGGAGACGGCACGGAGAAGACCGGAAAATCAGCGGCCAGCCTTGAGTTTCGAGGCTGAAAACATTCCAATTATCAGGAGACACACCATGACGACGACTCAAACAACACCCTCTGAGACCTCAGCCCTTGCCGTTCTCAACCGCCGCGATTTTATCCAGGCCTCCGCTGGTGCGGCACTGGTTTTTGCAATGGGAAACCTTCCCGGCAGCGCCCGCGCGGCCACTGTCCATACCCTGCCGCCCCTTCCCTTTGCCGACACCGCCCTGGACCCGGTCATCTCCGCCAACACCCTCAGCTTCCATTACGGCAAGCATCACAAGGCCTACGTTGACAACCTGAACAAGCTCGTAACCGGAACGGAGTTTGCCGATATGACCCTAGAAAAGATCATCATGGCCACGGCCGGCCAGGCGGATAAGGCGGGCATTTTCAACAACGCGGCGCAGGTCTGGAATCATACCTTCTACTGGAACAGCCTCAAGGCCAAAGGCGGCGGCGAGCCACCCGCCGCCCTGAAGCAGAAAATCGAGGCCGCCTTCGGCACCGTGGATGCCTGCAAGATGGAGCTGGCGAAGGCGGCGACCACCCAGTTCGGCAGCGGCTGGGCCTGGCTGGTGCTCGATGCTGACAAAAAACTCCAGGTGGTCAAGACCGGCAATGCCGAGCTGCCCTTGACCAAAGGACTCAAGCCGCTGCTGACCATTGATGTCTGGGAACATGCCTACTACCTGGATTACCAGAACCGGCGGCCGGACTACGTCAACGCGGTGCTCGACAAACTTGTCAACTGGGGTTTTGCCGCAGACAACCTGGGCGCATAGGAAAAAAGGGTGCCATCTTGGAAGGCCGAGGCCTGAGGTATCCGGCCTTCCAAGGTTTCTGAGCCCTGGGAGTCAGCCACTGCCGACAATAAGATCAGGACGCTCCAGAAGAACCTCAATACCCTGGGGGCTGATCCGGCGCTGGAAGTGGATGGTCGCTATGGCCCGGGTACACGCCGGGCAGTGAAGGAATTCCAGACCGCCGCCGGCATTGTTGCCGACGGCGTGGCCGGCCCCGTCACCATGGCCGCCATCAAGCTCAGGCTCAATCCTACTTTGTCACATTGTTTCATCGTCGTAACCGGCAACCCTTTACCCCCCCTTAATCCCCCCTGAATCAGGGGGGAACTTTATTCCCCTCCTTGATAAGGAGGGGTTAGGGGTGGTTGAGTGGTTGCCATTGAAGGAAATGTGACAAAGTAGAATTAATACCCTCAGATAAACCGGCCAGCCCTTGAAGCTCGTCCTGCCCCGACTGCAGCGACATGAAAATGGTCAAACTCAATCAGGGAAAAGGCTTGGCGTTGACAGAGAGCGGCGGGGATGAGTAAGATACGGCAACTCTTTCGTCAGACCGCGCAAGAAAAGGCCTTGCAGCCCGACTGGAGCCCACCGGCAGAAGGAAACACCGGAAAAACCAGACAACCACCCAGCACACAAAAGGAACGACGCGATATGTCACAGCACCTGCAAAACGAAATTGCCGCCCTCAAGGAAAAAATCATCTATATGGGAACCGAGGTGGAAGACAGGGTTTACCGGGCCACGGTTTCACTGATCAACCGCAACGAAAAGATGGCCCAGGCGGTTCTTAATGGAGACCATGAGATTGATCAGCTGGAGGTCACCATTGAAGAGGATTGCCTGAAACTCCTGGCCCTGTATCAACCGGTGGCCAACGACCTTCGTTTCATCATCTCGGTGTTAAAGATCAACAGCGACCTGGAACGGGTGGGCGATCTGGCCGTGGGCATTGCCGAGCGCAGCAGTTATCTCATCGACCAGCCGCAGGTAATGATCCCCTTTGATATGTCGGCCATGATGCAGACCGTGGAGAGCATGCTCACCCGCAGCATTGAGGCGCTGGTCAATCAGGATGTCCAGAAGGCCTACCGGGTGCGCTCTGAGGATGACCGGGTGGACGCCATGAACCGCGAGATGTACGCCCTGGTCAAGAATGAACTGGCGAAAGATCCGGATCATATCAATATCCTGCTCCAGAATCTTTCCATCAGCCGCCACCTGGAACGGATTGCCGACCATGCCAGCAATATCGCTGAAGATGTTATCTACATGGTCAACGCCCATATCGTTCGCCATTCACCGGAGACCTTCGAGGAATAATCCCCGGTTCCTCGGGAACGTGGACTCTTTTTTGCGGCAGGAAGGGCCGAGACTGGCATGGGAAAACCTGACAGACCCAGGTCGGTTCTCTCTTGAACTGCCCCTGCCTCGCCCTTGCCTGGCAGGGCGAGGCGTTATCCCTTCTGAAATTTTGCCATAAATCGTGTATCAATCCAGTCCTTGATCCGGAAGGCCAGCCTCCCGGTGAACAGGAGCCATTTCCTGCGCAGCAGTCCCTGCCCGTTTCCCAGATTAAAGATGAGCAGATAGTCGCCGCCCGGATCGAAGGGCAGAAGCTCCTTCCCCTGGAGGGCGGCCAGAAGATTATGAAAGAGGATGGGATTCTCCCGCACCGCGTAGACCCCGACCTTATCCAGGGGCCGTGGCTGAAAAAAGATGCAGTCGCCGCCGCCGAAGATCTCCGGGTATGTTGGACTTTGCAGATATTGGTTGACCAGCAGCCCGCCATCGGGGCCGGTGGGGAGGCCGGACTGTTGAAAAAAGGGAGAGGGATGGACGCCGGTGGCCAGGATAATAACATCCGCATGCTCGGCAATGCCGCTGTCAAAGAGCAGGGTATTGTTGCTGATGCTCTTCAGATAGCCGTATTCATGGAGAATAACCCCGTTTTTATCCAGCAGCTTCCAGCTCCGGCGTTGGACCTTTTGAGGAAACCTGGCCATAAAGCGATGGCCGGCAAAGAGTGACACTCGTGCCGGGTGGCCGCTTTTTCCCAGGAGCTGGCGCAGGTTGCCCGCCACCTCTGCCCCGGCTGGCCCGCCGCCCACCACCGCGATGGCCATGGGCCGCTGATCCGCCATTTTTGTGATCTGCCGGCGGGCCTCATAGAGCCGTTCGATGGGTTTTACCGTATAGATGGCGGACTGGTCTCCCACAATCTCCGGCAGATCCACACTGCTGCCGGTATTAAAGGAGACCAGATCATAGTCCACCACCCGTCCCGAGGCCAGATTCAGCCTGCGTTGGGATGGGTCCAGCCCGATGATCCGGTCACGGATAAAGTCTCCGCCCTGCTCCTCAACCCTTTGCCGGGTGGCAAAGCGGATATCATCGGGCTCATAGGTCGCCCCCAGCATCCCCGGGCCCATGCCGGAATAGTAGTGATAATCGGAAGGACCGATAACCGTGACCCTGTGGCCAAGATCCAGAAAGCGCCGGATATTGGCCAGGGTTTCCATATGGGCATGCCCGCCGCCTGCCAGCACCAGATGTTTTCCCATGGTCTGCCTCCTCCTTTGCTCTTCCACTAACAGCTCCGCCCTATCCGAAACTTCCTTTACATACCGGGCCGGTGATTTCCCAGCGAAGCCTAGCTGTTGACCCGTGCGATAATGTCGCGGTCAAAATAGTTGATGGCCATGCCCGCGTCCACCACCAGAGTCTGAGCGGTGATCCCGGAGGCCCGCTCGGACAGCAGGAAGACCGCGGCGTTGGCAGTTTCCAGGGTGGTCAGCGCCTTTTTCCGCAAGGTCGCCTGTTCGGCAAAGAGATAGCTGTCCACATAGCCGGGGATGCCCGCCGAGGCCGAGGTTTTGAGCAGGCCCGGGGCCACGGCATTAAAACGGACGGCGGAAAAGGCTGAAAAGCTCTTGGCCAGGAAACAGAGCGAGGAGTCCAGGGCGGCCTTGATCGGTGCCATATAGCCGTAGTTCTCCGCCGCCATGCGGGTGGTGGAGATGGAGATGGTGACCACGGAACCATTGGCATCGAGCAGGCCCTGAAAATGGTTACTGATGGCGATAAGGGAAAAACAGGAGATATCCATGGCCTGGAGAAAATCATGTTTCAGGGTGGCGTGAAAGGGCTGCATCCCTTTGGAATAATTGGCATAGGCCAGGGAGTGAACCAGGCCATGAATGCGGCCGCCGCCATCGGCGCCGATTTCGGCACCGATTTCCGCCGCCAGCCGGGCGATATTGGCCTCATCCTCCACATCACAGACAAAAACCGGACAGCCTGGAAACAGGGCCGCCGCCGTCTCCTGCCGGGATCTCGAACGCACCACATGAATCACCCGAGCCCCTTCTTCCATCAGTATCCCGGCAATGGCACAGGCAATGGACTTCTTGTTGGCGAGGCCGAAGATCACAACATATTTATCATTGAGATTGAGAAAACTCATGGTCAAGTTCCGTGGATCGGGTTATTTTTTGAGGTATTTGTGCAAAAGAGTCGGTACGCAAACGTTGCAGAACCAGAATACCCTGTTTCCCCCCCTTGTTTCAATGATTGAATTTCCCGCCCACCCCATCACTCCCATTGGCATCATCCACTCCTGCTATCCGCAGAAATTCGGCATCCCCCGGCAGCCGGGTCTGGTCAAAAGCAGCACCGGGCGGCTGGCGTTGCTGCCCCCCTGCGACCGGGAAGAGATGGTGCGCGGCCTGGACGCCTTCTCCCATCTCTGGATTCTCTTTCTCTTCCATGGGGCCGTGGCCGAGGGCTGGCGGCCCATGGTGCGGCCGCCCTGGCTGGGCGGTCAGAAGCGGGTGGGGGTTTTTGCCAGCCGCAGTCCCCATCGGCCCAATTTTATGGGACTCTCGGTGGTCCGGCTGATGGGCATCCGTCGGGAGAAGAAGGGCCTTTTCCTTGAGCTTGCCGAGCTGGACCTCCTGGATCAAACCCCGGTGTTTGATATCAAGCCCTACGTCCCCTATAGTGACGCCGTGGCTGGCGCCCATGGCGGCACCATCCCGCCACCCGGGATGGTGCCGCGGGAGGTGCTTTTCACCGATGAAGCGGAAGAATCCTGCTCCATCTATGAACAGCGCACGGGCAGGCAGCTGAGAGCCTTGATCACCGAAACTCTGGAGCAGGACCCACGCCCCGCTAGCCAGCGCCGACGGGCGCGGGAGTACGGGATGGCGCTGTGGGAGGTGAATGTCCGCTGGCAGGCGGAAGGAGAAGGCTTTCTGGTGGTGCGGATTGAGGGGGTGGAAAAGGGGGAATAAGCAAGAACCATTGCGCCGTGAGGCCGGATCAGGGACGGATAAAGTGGGTCAGCCGGCAAAAGACCCGGCCGCCGATGTCATAGCTGCCGGCAGTGGTGTTGTAGGTGAGACTGCCGCCTTTAATGGTGATCTTTTCCCCCTTGAGCCTGGTGGCGCCGGGGCAATGGGCGATCTTGGTCTTGTCATCGTAGTGGAGCAGTTGGGTGGTGATCTCGTATTTCTCGCTGGGTTTGTTGATCACCACGTCATCAATAAGGGTGAGCAGGCTGGTGGCCTTGTCGAAAATACCTTTCCTGGCCGAGACATGGCTTTGCCTGCCGTCTTTACCGGTGATAACCGCCTTGATCTGATCCATCCTGATTTCATCGGTGGTCTGACCGGTCATGGCCTGATCCGAGACTATATCCAGGGTGTTTTTGCCCCGATGGCTCTGGGTAATATGGACCCGGTTCATGACAAAATCCTGGCTGTCGGGCCGGTTCTGGGCAAGACTGGGGTCATACCCGCCCCGGGGAGCAAGAAACGCAGCCAGGGGGGGCCGCCACAGGGGAAAGCTGACGAGCAGGAGCAGGGGAACCAGCCACACCAGATTTCTTCCGTTGAACCGTCTCAGTCCATTCATATCAGCGATTCATATAGTTTTGCAGAAGTTCCTGATAGCGCCCTTTGGCCTCCAGGATAAGGTCGCAGAGCTCACGCACGGCGCCCTGGCCGCCGGACTTTTCGGTGGTGTAATGGGCCGCCGCCCGCACCTCGGCCACGGCATTGGCTGGCGCGACACTGAGGCCAACCCGGTTCAGAAGCGCCAGATCCATCCAGTCGTCGCCCATATAGGCCACCTCAAAGGGTTTGCATCCCGACTGCTTGAGGATTTCCTGATAGGCCGTCAGTTTCGACTCAACGCCCTGATGGACATGGCGAATCTTGAGGTTGGCGCAGCGCCGGGCCACCGCCTCGGAACTGCGGGCCGTAATCACCCCCAGCTCCACCCCGGCCTCCCGTAAAAGGCGCAGGCCAAAGCCATCCTGGGTGTTGAAGACCTTGGACTCCTGCCCGTCATGGGAAAAGATCAGGCTGCCATCGGTGAGCACACCATCCACATCCAGGAGCAGGATTCGGATCCCTTCGGCCTTGCCCAGGGCGCCCTGCCAGGCGGCACTGCGAGCGGGAGCGGGGGACTTGTTGGCGGCCATGGCACGATAGCCCGCCAGGATCTCGCAATCGGAGGGGTAGGAACCAGCTTTGGGGGGAAGACAGGAATCAGGGGCCATTTGATCTCGCGGACATGGTATTTCTGGGAAGCGGTTTCAAAGCAGGCAACGGGAAAAAACCGGTTGTCCGCTTAAAGCGGCAAGACTTCAACGGAAGGAAAGAGGCACAAAAGGCCTCCCTTCCGGGATTACGGCACCTCAAGCTCCCGGCAGGCCTGACGAATCCGGGCCAGCTGGGTGAGGAGCCCCTCGATCTGATCAAGGGCGATGGAATTGGGGCCGTCGCAGAGGGCCCGGTCGGGATCGGGATGGACCTCCATAAACAGTCCGTCGATACCGGCGGCCACCGCGGCCCGGCTCAAGGGGGCGATGAACTCGCGCTGGCCGCCGGAAGAGCCGCCAGCCCCGCCAGGCAGCTGCACCGAGTGGGTGGCATCAAAGATGACCGGACAGCCAAAGTTTCGCATGACCGAGAGGCCGCGCATATCCACCACCAGATTATTGTAGCCGAAGCTTGCCCCCCGTTCCACCAGCATGATCTTCCGGCCCCCGGCCTGACGGATCTTGTTGACCCCGTGCTCCATATCCCAGGGTGAGACGAACTGCCCTTTTTTGAGGTTGACGGGCTTGCCGGTACGGGCGACGGCGGCGAGCAGATCGGTCTGGCGGCAGAGAAAGGCGGGAATCTGGATCAGGTCCAGCACCTCCGCCACCGCCTGCACCTGCACGGTTTCATGGACATCGGAGACCACCGGCACCTGAAACTCGCGGCGGATGCGGGAGAGAATTGCCAGCCCCTCATCGAGTCCCGGCCCGCGGTAGGAGGAGAGGGAGGTGCGGTTGGCCTTGTCAAAGGAGGCCTTGAAGACATAGGAAAAACCAAGACGGGCGCAGATCTCCTGCATGGTGCCGGCCACCCGCCGGGCCATCTCCTCCGATTCCAGGGCGCAGGGCCCGGCAATAAGGAGCAGGGGGAGACCGCTGCCGACCTCGATCAGATCCCCGGTGGGGGTATCAATGGCCACCGGGGCAAGGGCTTGCGCGCTCATTGGCCTTTGTGCTTGATGGCGGCGGCGATAAAGGCCCGGAACAGCGGGTGCGGCCGCATCGGCTTGGACTTGAATTCGGGATGAAACTGGCAGCCGAGGAACCAGGGATGCTGCTCCAGCTCGACAATCTCCACCAGATTGTTATCGGGCGAGGTGCCGGAAATGACCAGGCCCTGGTCTGCCAGCCGTTGTCGATAGTCGTTGTTGAACTCATACCGGTGCCGATGGCGCTCCGAGATCTCTTCCATCCCATAGGCCTCCCGCGCCAGTGTCTTTTCCCGCAGCACGCAGGGATAGGCGCCGAGGCGGAGGGTGCCGCCCATCTCCGAATGTTCGTCGCGGATCTGCATCTTGCCGGTGCGGTAGTCAAACCATTCCTTGATCAGGTAGATCACCGGATCCGGGGTGGTGAGATCAAGCTCCGTGGAGTTGGCGGCAGGCAGTCCGGCCACGTTGCGGGCATACTCAATCACCGCCAGCTGCATGCCCAGGCAGATCCCGAAAAAGGGAATCTTCTGCTCCCGGGCGTGGCTGATTGCCTTGATCTTGCCGGCCACCCCCCGACTGCCGAAGCCGCCCGGCACCAGGATCCCGTCACAACCCGCCAGGAGCTCAGAGGGCTCCTGCACCTCCAGGTCTTCGGCGCTGATATAGCGCAGCTCCACCTTGGCCTCATTGAAAAGCCCCCCATGCACCAGGGCCTCATGGAGACTCTTGTAGGATTCGGTGAGGTCAACATATTTGCCGGTGATCCCGATGGTGACCGTTCGTTTGGGGTTCTTGATCCGGTGAACCAGCTCTTCCCAGGGCTTGATATTGGGCTTTCCGGTCCAAATATTGAGCAGCTCAAGGATCTTGGCGTCCACCCCCTCGTGATAAAAACATAAGGGGACTTCATAGATGGAGTCCACATCAATGGCGGTGATCACCGCGTCTTTGGGCAGACTGCAGAACAGGCCGATCTTGGCCTTGAGCTCGTCGGTCAAGGGGACTTCGGTGCGGCAGATCAGGATATCGGGCTGGATGCCGTCGGCGCGCAGCTCCCGCACCGAGTGCTGAGTGGGCTTGGTTTTGACCTCGCCCGCGGTCTTGATATAGGGAACCAGGGTGAGGTGGATATAGAGGGTGTTCTCCCGTCCCAGATCACCGCGTAACTGGCGGATGGCCTCGACAAAGGGCAGCCCCTCAATGTCGCCGATGGTGCCGCCGATCTCGATGATGGCGATATCGACGCTGCCGTCAAGCTGGAGGATGGCCTCCTTGATCTCGTTGGTGATATGGGGAATGACCTGGACCGTGCCCCCCAGATATTCACCGCGCCGCTCCTTCATGATCACCGAATAATAAATCCGCCCCGAGGTGTAGTTATTCTTCTGGTTCATCACCGCGTTGGTATAACGCTCATAATGACCCATATCGAGATCGGTCTCGGCCCCGTCGTCGGTGACAAAGACCTCACCATGCTGAAAGGGATTCATCGTGCCCGGATCCACGTTGATATAGGGATCGAGCTTCTGGAAGGTCACGGTCAGGCCCCGGCTTTCCAGGAGAGCGCCGATGGCCGCGGCCGCCAGCCCCTTGCCCAGGGAAGAGAGGACGCCGCCGGTGACGAAAATAAACTTGGTTTGTTTGGTGGATTTTTGAGTTTTCATAGGGAGCTACTATAGCAATGCCGGTTTTTTTTTGGAATAGAAAAAGATGGTTTTTTCGGCGAAATTGCGAGGCTTGTTTTTCATTGATGTCGTACCTATTCTGTCCACAATGGGAATAATTCTCAACCCCCGATAAACGGGATAAGTTTTTTGGCAGATTCTTTTCTTGTGAAAAAATAAGAAAAAAATCTGCAGGTCACTCAACATTCAACTTGATGGAGGAGAGCATGGATCTCTTTATTGCCCTGGTGGCATTGGTCATGACAGCAATGGCATGGGTGACGCCGGCAAGCGCGGACACCCAGAAAGAGGGGAGCAGGGTTGCCGTTTTTGGCGGCGGCTGTTTCTGGTGTATGGAGCCGCCCTTTGAAGAGCTGGAGGGGGTGATCGAGGTCAAGGCCGGATACGCCGGAGGAACCAGGGAAACGGCTGATTATCGGCAGGTGAGCAGCGGCCGCACCGATCATTATGAGGCGGTGCGGGTTATCTATGATCCGGCCAAGATCTCCTATCCCCAGCTCCTCACCGTCTTCTGGCGCCAGATTGACCCCACCGACAGCGGCGGCCAGTTTGCCGATCGCGGTTCCCAGTATAAATCCGCCATCTTTTACCAGGATGAAGAGCAGAAGGCCCAGGCCGAACAGTCAAAGGCGGAGCTTGCCGCCTCCGGTCTGTTTGATCGGCCCATTGCCACCAAAATCCTGCCCGCGCCGCCCTTTTACGAGGCGGAGGAGTATCACCAGGACTATTACCGCAAAAACTACAGCCATTACGCGGCCTATAAGGAGGGCTCGGGAAGAAAAGGATTTCAGGAGAAGATGTGGCCAAAGGACGCGATAGCGACAAAAGGCCCGAAGCAGCAGGGCCGCTACGAAAAACCGGCGGATGACGAGCTGCGCCGCCGTCTGAACCCCCTCCAGTATGATGTGACCCAGAAAGAGGGCACCGAGCCCCCCTTCCGGAATACCTACTGGGACAATAAAGAAGCGGGGATCTATGTCGATGTGGTGAGCGGCGAACCGCTCTTCAGCTCGCGCGACAAGTTTGATTCAGGCACCGGCTGGCCCAGTTTCAGCAAACCCCTGGAGGCCGCGAATGTGGTCGAAAAAAAGGACCGGAGCCTGTTTACGGTTCGAACCGAGGTCCGCAGCACCCACGGTAATTCCCACCTCGGCCATGTCTTCGCCGATGGCCCCGCCCCCACCGGCCTGCGCTATTGCATCAACTCCGCCGCCCTGCGCTTTATCCCCCAGTCAAAGCTGGCAGAGGAGGGGTATGGCGACTATCTGAACCGCTGACAGGCATCCTTGCGCCGGATCCACGCTGCATTTTTTTGTTGCTCTTTCCAGGACAATCGCCAATAGTAGCCGGTATTGAATTTTCCGAAAAGAAGGGCTCCCCGCATCGCACGCACGACACGCGGAGACCGCAACGCTTGACAATAATCAGCTCTTGCGGTTCCACGGCAGAGGGAGCCATACCACCATGGGCAGATCTCCCCCGCCCAGGGCATACCGGCTCCACCACAGGCGAATGAGCGACTCAACCCACGAAAAATTGCACGGAAAACAACTGGCGGCCCTGTCATTGACCGCCCTCGGCGTTGTCTTTGGCGATATCGGCACCAGCCCCCTCTACGCCCTGCGGGAATGTTTCCACGGCGAATACGGCATCGCGGTGACTTCCGCCAATGTCCTGGGAGTCGTGTCCCTCATCTTCTGGGCCCTGCTCTTCATTGTCAGTATTAAATATCTTGGCTTTATTCTTCGGGCCGACAACGATGGAGAAGGCGGGGTCTTGTCCCTCACCGCCCTGCTCAAACCCAAACAGGCCAAACCGGGTACCCTGCAATGGTTTCTGGTGGGGCTTGGTGTGTTCGCGGCCTGCCTGATGTATGGCGACGGCATGATCACCCCCGCCATCTCGGTGTTAAGCGCCGTGGAAGGGGTGCAGAATATCACCCCGGTCCTCAAACCCTATATCATCCCCATCACTATTGCCATCCTCGGTGCACTGTTTCTTCTCCAGAAAAGGGGCACCGCCCGGGTGGGCCGCCTGTTCGGGCCAATCATGCTTTTCTGGTTTCTGACCCTTGCGATCCTTGGTGTTACCCAGATTGTGAGCTGTCCGCAAATTCTCGCCGCCGTTTTTCCCTGGCACGGTATCAACTTCCTGGCTGCCAACAAGGTGCATGGGTTTATCGTGCTGGGCGGGGTTTTTCTGGCGGTCACCGGGGCTGAGGCGATCTATACCGACATGGGCCATTTCGGCAAACAGCCCATCCGCATGGTCTGGTTTATCATCGCCTTTCCCGCCCTGGTTCTGAACTATTTTGGTCAGGGCGCCCTCCTTCTGGTCAGACCGGAAGAGGCCTATCATCCCTTTTATGCCATCGTCCCGGACTGGGCCATGATCCCCATGGTCATCCTCGCCACCATGGCCACCATCATCGCCTCCCAGGCGGTGATCACCGGCTCCTTTTCCCTGACCCGCCAGGCAATTCAACTAGGCTATCTGCCCCGCCTGAAAATCACCCACACCTCCTTTTCCCACATCGGCCAGATCTACGTGGGGCCGGTCAACTGGATGCTGATGTTCTGCACCATCGGCCTGGTGCTGGGCTTTCAATCGTCCAGCAAGCTGGCTGCCGCCTATGGGGTGGCGGTGAGTACCGATATGATCATCACCTCCACCCTCTTTTTCATGGTTACGAGGCAACGCTGGGGCTGGCGCCTGCTCACCGCCGGGCTCCTCACCGCCTGTTTCTACATCGTGGAAGTACCTTTTCTGGCGGCAAACATGAGCAAGATTTTTCATGGTGCCTGGTTTGCCCTGGCCATCGGCGGCTTCTTCTTCCTGATCATGCTGACCTGGGAACAGGGCCGGCGAATCCTGGGCCAGAGAATTTCCACACTGACCCCGAAGCTGGATGTTTTCAAAAAAGCGCTGCTCGACGATCCGCCGCAGCGAGTCAACGGCCAGGCCGTCTTTCTCACCCGCAGCCATGATATAGTCCCCGCGGCCCTGATGCACAACCTGCAGCACAACAAGATCCTCCATTCCGAGGTGGTTTTTTTGAATATCCGCACCGAGGAGATTCCCCGAATTCCCCTTGTCGAGAAGATCGAGGTCGAAATAATGGGCGAAGGTCTTTCCCGGGTTATCGCCCATTATGGATTTATGGAAGAGCCCAAGATCGGGACGATCTTTGCCCTGGCCCGCAGCAAAGGGGTGGACCTGGACATGAAAAAGGCCAGCTTTTTCCTGGGCAGGGAAAAGCTGGCCATCAGCGATCATCCGGAAATGTGGCGCTGGCGTGCCCAGTTATTCCTCTTTCTGGCACGCAATGCCATGGACGCGGCGGCATTTTTCGACATCCCGTCCGACCAGGTCATCGAGGTTGGTATCCAGCTGGAACTCTAAGGGTATGGCTGCACTCCGCACCTTTCCGGGACGGATGGAAAACGATGCTGGCGGAATGAGGTCCGGGACCTCTGCGTCAACCTGACTGCTGTTTTCCGGGACACCTGACTCCGGCCTGAGAACCCCATGACAACTCCCGCCCTTTCCCCCCCACCAAGCCTGCTTCGCCTGTTCCAGGTTTTTCTGCGTCTGGGCCTCACCGCCTTTGGCGGCCCGGCCATGATCGCCTATATCCGTGAACTGGCGGTGGGGCGGGAACGGTGGCTGGGCAAGGAGACCTTTGCCGACGGCGTGGCCCTCAGCCAGACCATTCCAGGGGCCACGGCGATGCAGGTCGCTGCCTGTGTCGGCCTGCGCACACGGGGCGTGGCCGGGGCCCTGGTGAGCTCCATCGGATTTGGCCTGCCCGCCTTTTTTCTGATGCTGACGCTGTCGGTGATCTATGAGCGTGCCCATACCCTGCCACTGGTCATCGCCGCCTTCAGCGGCATGCAGGCCCTGATCGTCGCGGTGGTTGCCAATGCCGCCATTTCCTTTGGCAGAAACACCCTGCACTGCTGGCAGCATTGGGGGATTGCCCTGTTCGCGGCGATACTCTTTTCCATGATGATCAATCCGGTGCTGATCCTTCTGCTGGCCGCCCTGCTTGGCATGATCCTGCTCCAGGGCCACCCCGGCCCGGGCGGCAGCGCAAGGGAGTCAAGCCCGCCGCCGATCTTTCGACCATTTTTGCTGCTGCTCGCCTGTACCGCCGCCGAGCTGGCCCTGCTCGCCTTTTTCCGTCCTGACCTCGCCCGCCTGGCCCTGCTCATGGCCAGAATTGACCTGTTCGCCTTTGGCGGCGGATTTGGCTCGGTACCGCTGATGTACCATGAAATCGTTGAAATACGGGCCTGGCTGGACGGCCCGACCTTCCTCGACGGCATCGCCCTCGGCCAGTTTACCCCCGGCCCCATTGTTATCACCGCCACCTTTGTCGGCTATCTCCTGCATGGGCTGACCGGCGCCGCCGTGGCCACGGCGGCCATCTTCTGTCCATCCCTGCTGCTGGTCATCGGGCTGACCCCCTATTTTGACCGACTGCGAACCTCGAGCTGGTTTCACCGGGCCATCACCGGGGTCCTCAGCTCCTTTGTCGGGCTGCTTGCGGCGGTCACCATCCGTTTTGCCCTGCAGGTCCACTGGGACGGGCTCCATCTCCTGCTGGCCGCCGGCGCCCTGGCCGCCTTGCTCAAAAAAGTCGATATTCTCTGGGTATTTCTGGCAGGGGGAACGATCTCTGTCCTGTGTTTGTAAAAACAGCAGGGCAGAATGGCGGAGGACAGATTGCACGGGACAATTGAAGGCAACGACTGTCCATTTGCTAAGAAGAAGACTGCATTTGAAGAGTTGGCAATGAATTCGCGTGAATATTTTCTCTCATTCCCATACGCTGCATGGAAGCCCGGCATGGCCGTTGCCCCGGACTGGCTTCTCGGCGGTCTCTTCGGCCTCGGCGGTATCGGCGGCATGTATTGCGGGGCACGACTGCAAAAACATGTGCCGGCCACCCTGATCAAATCAATTCTCGCTGCCTGCATGCTCTTTATGGCCGCAAGCTACCTCGGCCCCTTGCTCGGTTAAAGGCAGATCCCTGAACCCCCCCCCCTGCTCACCCTGCTCAGCAGCGCAAGCTTGCCATAAGGCGCAGGGGATGGAGGAGGAGATCGAGGGCGTCCAGAATACTGGGCGTCACCAGATCGGCGGCCAGGAAGGCGTCCAGCGCCAACCCCTCTTGCTGCATCACAGCAATTCCCAGGGCAGCCTCCTTGAGCATAATCCGGTCATTGCGGCCATTCCCGACACAGACCGACGATTCAGCCCCAAGATCGAGCACATACCGGGCCTTGCCCTGCTCCTCATTGCCGGATGGGAGCTTGAACACCCGATAGCGGCTTCCGGCAAACATCCTTTCCACGCTGCCGAAGGTGTCGGCCGTGACGATGTGCACCTCAAGCTGCTCGGCCAGCAGAGCCAGCAGGGGGGACACCCCTTCAATCAACTGACCGTCACATGCCAGAGTTCCGTTGTAATCAAGCACCAGATGTTCAAGGTGCAGCTCCCGCCAGCCCGGTATGGATATACTGATCATGATCTTTTCTCTTTATTTTTTTAAAGCGACACCCGAGATGTTGAGACCTGTCGATTTCTCAACCGGCCATCGTGCAATTCGACCACGCTGTCGGCAATCCGTTTCACCTGGTCAAGATAGTGGGACACGATCAGGATGGTGCAGTTTTGTTTCCACCGCACGAGAAGGTGTTCAATGGCCTCGGCCGCCTTTTGATCGAGAGCCGACGCCGGTTCATCGAGGAGGAGAATCTCGGGCCGCAGAATCATCGCCCGGGCCATGCACATCCTTTGCTGCTGTCCCCCTGACAGGGACAGGGCGGAGCCCGCGAGCCGGTCCTTGACGTCATCCCACAGCCCCACATCCCGCAATGTCTCTTCCACTCTTCTGTGGATCATATTTTTGTCTTTTTCACCGGCAAGCTGCAGGGGAAAGGCGACATTTTTGAAGATACTCATGGGCAGAGGGTTGGGCATCTGAAAGACCATGCCCACCCGCCGCCGCAAGGCCTCCACCCCGCAATCCGGCGCGTAGATGTTTTGCGGGATACCATTCAGCATGATCTCCACCCTGCCGCCCATGGCGCACTGGGGCAGTTCTTCCCAGAGGCGGTTCAGGGTCATGAGAAAGGTGGATTTTCCCGAGCCTGAGGGCCCGACAATGGCAGTGATGGCATGTTCGGGAAACTCCAGGGAGGTATCACGCAGGACTTCTCTGCCATTATAGGAAAAGAAAAGATTGCTGACCCGGATTTTTACCGGTGACGGAACAAATGGCTGGGTTGATGATTGCATGGTGCTTCTTAACGCTGAGAAAAAACCTGACAAGGCAGGCTTTTTTTGATGACAAAGGCTACGGCAAACAGAAAAAGGCAGATGAACAGCAGAAGGATCGCTGCCCCGTATCCAGTGGCCAGTTCCTGCTGATCTGCATATTGCGAGGAGATGTAAAAAATGTAAAACGGCAGGGCCTCATAATGGGACAGCAGCGACCTTGGAACTCCGGCAGAGGCGACAACCCCGGTGAGCATGATCACCGCCGTGTCTTCAGCACAGCGACCAATGGCAAGCAATACCCCGCTGACCATTCCCGCGAGGGCCTGCGGCAGCAGAACATGAAACAGATTCTGCAACCGGGTGGCCCCCATGGCAAGACCGGTCAACCTGTTCTGCACGGGCAGATTTTCCAGGGCGATCTGGGTGGTGCGGACAATATAGGGCAGGATCAGAAAGGCCAGGGCAATGCTTGACATCAGCAGGCAGGGATGCAGCTCCTTCGACACATGGCGGTTGAGAAAAAGAGTCAGACTAAAACCAAAGAGGCCGATGACAATGGACGGCAGTCCGGCGAGCAGATCAAAGAGGAGGTTGAAGATTTTTTTCGTTCCACCCCCCGCATATTCCGCCAGATAGATCCCCCCGGCCGTGCCGATGGGAATGGCCCAGCCCACCGACAAGAGAACAAGCAGAAGGGTCCCCACCATGGCCGGAAAAAGACCGTCGAAAACCCGCTGCCGCAAGAGAAGGGCGGACATGGGGTCAGTACTCCCGAATATCAGGGCCGGACTCATAGTTTTCAGCCCCCTGAAGCAGAGATACCCGGTCACCGCGCAAATCACGGTGAACAGAATCGCCCCGGCCAGCCAGGAAAAAGTGATAATTCCCCGCTCAACGAGCCTGCCCATACTTGCCCCATTCATGCGCTGCCAGCCGGATAATCAGGACCAGGATGGTCGTAAAAAGATAGAGTGACACCCCGCAGGCAAAGATGGCCTTGAACTCAAGACTTTCGTTGTCCGCCGCGAAGACAAGGGCGATATGGGAGGTAAGGGTTCGTGCCGAATCAAAAACTGACCCCGGCACCTGAACCGCATTGCCGGCGAGCATCAAGGCAATCAGGGTATCGCCAACCGCCCGGCCCAGGGCCAGGGTTACCGCGACGACAATCCCCGGCCAGGAACAGGGCAGAGTCACATGGAGATACTGCTGGATTCTCGTGCCGCCCAGGGCCAGCACCGCATGGCCATACGAGCTCGGCACCCGATCAAAGCTGTCACAGAAAAAGAGGATCATGGTGGGAGAGACAAGAACAGCGAGCATCAGCGAGGCCGACAGGACACACATGCCGGACCCGGCAGTAAAAACATTGCGCACCAGGGGGATGAGGAGAAAAATGCCGACAAAACCATAGACCACTGTGGGAATTCCGGTCATGGCCTCCACGAACTTGCGGATTCCTATACTCAGCCAGCCTCTGCTGACAACGCTGATGAGAATGGCGCAGCCCATGCTGAGGGGAAAGGCGAACAGCATGGCCAGCATGGAGATGGCAAGGGTGCCGACAATCATGGGATAAATGCCGAACGAGCCTTGGTGTGGGGCCCAGGGGCTGGAAAGAATCTCAAAAAAACGGCCTCCCGAAAACAGAGGGAGGCCGTAATAGACCAGAAACCCGAAGATAAAGACTGTGACAAAGGCGCTGACAAAGGCCGCCGCAAAGAACAGCCTCTCCACCACCCGTTCAGAACCGGCGGTCATTTCACGGTGATAAATCCCTGCTCGACCACGATCTGCTGCCCTTCATCAGTAAAGAGATACTCGAGAAACTTTTTCGTCAGACCGGTAGGCGCTCCTTTCGTGCAGCTGTAAAGCCCCCGGGCGATGGAATATTTTCCTTCTTTCACTGTTTCCCGGGAGGGAATCACGCCGTCAAAGGCAACCGCGCCCACACTCTCGTCAATATGCCCCACCGAAACATAGCCGATGGCAAAGGGATCCTGGGAAATGGCGGCCTTCATGGCACCGTTGGAGACACTGAAGTTGGCATGGGCGGCAATCTCCCCTTTTTTCAAAGCCTGATTCCAGAAAACCTCCCTGGTCCCACTGGCCTCATCGCGAGTATAGAGGTTGATCTGCTTGTCCACCCCGCCCACATCCTTCCAGTTACTGATCTTCCCCGCATAAATATCCACGACCTGCTGCTGGGTCAGGGAACGCACCTTGTTGGCGGGATTGACGATAACGGCAACGCCGTCAATGGCCCATTGAAAGAGATGTAAACCGTATCTTGAAATCTCATCGTCACTGGGTTTTTTGCCGCTGTTACCGATATCCACCAGACCTTCTCCCACCTGCTTGATCCCCACCCCGGAGCCGCCACCGGCAATACTGATCTGAATATCCGGGCTCAGGGTCATGATCCGGCGTGCCGCCTCTTTCATCACCGGAATATGGGCCGTTCCACCGGCAATCTTGATCTCACCCTTTTCTCCCTTAAAGCTGTCCAGATCGCCGGCCATGGCGCTGGTGAAAAACATCATGGAAAAAACCGCCGCGCCCAGCAGCATCAGTATTCGTGATCGCATCGCATCTCCTTGATTGAGTGACTTCCAGAAAAATTTCTTATTTTTTCAAGGAAATTTTTCTGATAAGGCACGTATCCCGTTTATCGGGGGTTCGTTTTTCCTTCATTCTGTCATTCATCTCGACTGAACAATCAGACCTTCAGCGCCCTCCGGGACCCCTCCTTGGCCTTTCGCCCAGAAAGCTCCCAAACACCTGCCCAGGCACTGTAAAGAGAATTCCCCTGAATATCAAATCGGAAAAAACTATGCTCCGGCTCACCACTATCGTCCGTCTCAATGGTGGAGGACAATGAACCAGCCCCCGCCGGCTAAAAGCGATTTGACTTTCGATTTCGTTTCTGTCGTCTTGCCAGGATATAAATTGGCAGCG
>JACDZJ010000253.1_pt1 | contig 20252 bp, 16 predicted proteins | sample 7365721 | NCBI WGS metagenome assembly JACDZJ01 (sample SAMN15143480, study PRJNA637477) | pond metagenome | biome: freshwater wetland ecosystem [ENVO:00000243]; feature: pond [ENVO:00000033]; material: pond water [ENVO:00002228]; isolation source: pond water containing pink berries ... | reverse complement strand
TTCACCTCAATTATCAATTGAATTTTAAAATTCTTATCCCGAACTCAGGTTACTAGGTACTTTGATAAGTTAAAACTAACAAAAAATTAAAGTAGAATTATTCTTCAATTTAAATTAAGTTTAAATATCATTGCTACAAGTTACTATGTAAGAACTTTATTACACAATGTCAATTGTTTTTTCGATTTAAATTGTAAATTATTTGAGGTATTTTTTAAAACCATCGGTATAAATTATCTGATTTTTACTATCTTTGTCAGTATAAATCAAATAGCAATCCATATTGGGTACTTTTTTACAAACATCCAAACTCTTATCTATTCCCATTACCATAAAAGCCGTAGCATAAGCATCAGCCTGAATACAAGTTGGAGCTACTACAGTGGCACTTAATAAATTATGGACAACGGGATAACCTGTGTGGGGGTCAATTTCGTGAGCGAATTTCTTTCCGTTCAGATAATAAAATTTACGATAATTGCCGGAAGTTGTTAGCGCACAATCGGTAATTGATATTATGGTTTGAAGTTCCTTTATAGTACTTGTTGAATCATCAATGGGTTTATCAATTCCAATACGCCAATAATCTCCATCGGGATTTAATCCTTTGCATACAATTTCACCACCAATTTCAATCATGTAATTTTTACATCCGTTGCTTTCCAACAATTTTGCAATTACATCCGAAGATTGTCCCTGTGCTATAGCATTGGCATCCACCAAAATTTTAGGATTATCTTTAATTAAAACATGGTTTTCGATACGAACTTTTTGATAACCAACGAATGTAAGTATTTTTGACACATTCGGAATTTTGTGATGACCCGAATTTCCAAAACCAAAACCCCAGGCTTTTACCAGAGGACCCACTGTAATATCAAAAGCACCATTTGTATTTTCTGAAACTTCCTGAGCCACTTTAAACATTAGTTCAAAATCGGCATCCGTTCTTACAGAGCTATCATTCCGATTGATGCGTGAGATGATTGATTTAGGAACATAAGAAGAAAGCGAAAGGTCAAATTGATGCATTCGGTATTCAATTTTTTTCTGTAAATCAATTCCATCGGGTTGTAAGTAAGTAGCCGAATACGTAGTTCCTTGCGTTTCACCTTCATTGTGAATATATTCCACTTTAGGTGTACTTTCAATCGTTGGCTTTTGTGTAAAGTAGATTACTATGGCAATGGTAATCAATAATATAGGTATTAATGTAATAATAAATCTTTTCTTTATCATCGATTTGGTATTTTAAAATTTTAGTGTTTATTGATCATATTGCTATACCAATGTTATACAATGACACTTTTAAAATTATGAAGTCTAGTAGCTATTTCCATGATTAAATTGTCAAAAACCTAAATTGTGACATTTAAAGCGATCTTTGACAATATGATATGTTTTTAATAAAAACCCAATTCTTAATCTGCAGGTTCATTTTTTTAATCCAGAAAAAAACATGATACATTGATTTGATTTTCCAAATTTGAAATGTATATAAGATTAACAATTCATATTTTTTTTGTTGTCTGATTATGAATTTGTTATCGATCACAAATTGACATCTTTATTTCCAATTCAAAATCACTTTTCCGCATTCTCCACTTTCCATTACATCAAAACCCTTCTGAAAATCATTTATTTCGAAACGGTGTGTGATTACAGGTGTTAAATCAATACCTGTAATCAACATTTGTTCCATTTGATACCAGGTTTCCCACATTTCGCGACCATAAATACCTTTCAGAGTCAATGCTTTAAAAATAATTTTATCCCATTGTACAGTAGTTGAATTTGGTAATATTCCTAACAAAGCAATCTTTGAACCATTATACATATTTTCAATCATGCTTTCGAAAGCAATGGGCGAACCCGACATTTCCAATCCAATATCAAAACCATGCATATTTAATTTTTTGATAGCGTGTTCAATGGTTTCACCTTTTCGAGGATTAATTGTCATTGTAGCACCCATTTTTTTTGCTATTTCCAGTCGGTAATCGCTCAAATCGGAGACTACAATATTTCGGGCACCGGCAAATTTACAAATGGCCGTTGCCATAGTTCCTATCAGACCGGCACCGGTAATCAGCACATCTTCACCAATCATTGGGAATGATAAAGCTGTATGAGTTGCATTTCCAAAAGGGTCCATTATTGAAGCAATTTCATCGGGAATACGGGAGTCCAAATGCACTACATTTTCAGCCGGTAACGACAGATATTCAGCAAAAGCTCCATCACGATTTACTCCCACTCCCACAGTGTTTTCACACACGTGCAATTTTCCACGACGGCAATTTCGACAATGTCCACAAGCAATATGACCTTCACCGGTCACACGGTCACCAATGCGAATATTCCTTACGCCATGACCTTTTTCTACAATCGTTCCAACATATTCATGACCTATGGTCATAGGTGTTTGAATGGTGCGTTGCGACCAGTCGTCCCATTTATAAATATGCAAATCGGTACCACAAATTGCAGTCTTTTTAATTTTTATCAAAACATCGTTAATACCAACATTTGGCATTGGAATATCTTCCATCCAGATTCCTTTTTCGGGACGAAGTTTTACAAGTGCTTTCATTAATTTAAGAGTTTGAAAGGTTTGAGGATTTGAAAAGTTTGAAAATTTGAGTTTATAAAAATCTTGATAGAATCTGAATACTTAAAAAACTACTAATTTATACTTTCCAACTATTGAGAAGGGGTAAGTGGAAGGTTCAATTCTTTCCCCACTTTAGTAAATGCATTTATACATTTATCTAAATGCTCCCTTTCGTGTGCTGCCGAAATTTGAACACGGATACGTGCCTGACCTTTTGGAACAACAGGAAAGTAGAATCCTATCACATAAATTCCTTCATCAAGTAACCGCGCAGCCATTTCTTGCGACAATTTGGCATCATATAACATTACTGCACAAATAGCTGATTCTGTAGGTTTTATATCAAATCCGACGGCTTTCATTTTTTCCACAAAATACGTTGTATTCTCGTGTAATTTCATTTGGAGTTCGTTCGACTCGTCCAACATTTCGAACATCTTAATTCCTGCGGCTGCCACCATGGGTGGAATGGAATTGGAAAATAAATAGGGACGTGATCGTTGACGGAGCAAATCGATGATTTCTTTCTTTCCTGTTGTGAATCCGCCAATTGCGCCACCAAATGCTTTTCCAAGAGTTCCGGTAATAATTTCCATCTTGCCACGTAAATTGAAAAACTCGGTAACACCACGACCGCTCGCTCCTACTACACCAGCTGAATGCGATTCATCCACCATCACCATGGCATTGTATTTTTCGGCTAATGCGTAAATTTTAACCAAAGGTGCTACATTTCCATCCATCGAAAAAACGCCATCAGTAACAACCAATCGGAAACGTTGAGCTTGTGCCATTTTTAATTGATTTTCCAAATCCTCCATATTTGCATTTGCATATCGATAGCGTTGAGCTTTACAAAGTCGCACACCGTCAATTATCGAAGCATGATTCAACGCATCAGAAATAATAGCATCTTCCTCGCCTAGCAATGGCTCGAAAACACCGCCATTGGCATCAAAACATGCAGCATACAAAATGGTGTCTTCTGTTCCAAAAAAGCGAGCAATGGCAGCTTCCAATTGTTTATGAACATCCTGAGTTCCACAAATAAACCGGACAGACGAAACTCCGTAACCATGACTATCCAACCCATCTTTTGCTGCTGTAATTAACCTTGGATGATTGGACAAACCCAGGTAATTATTGGCACAAAAGTTCAATACTTCTTTTCCATTAGCAACCAGTATCAGCGCACCCTGAGGCGAAACAATAATTCTTTCATTTTTATATAAACCGGCTTGTTCTATATTGGTCAGCTCATTTTGTAGATGCAGTTTAAAATTTTGATACATAATACGATAATTTATTTTTTCTAAAAAAAATTGACAGCTCTTTAGGGTGGGTAAGTGTCAGTAGATAGCCTAGTTATTGTAGTAATTACTATAATTCTCAATTCTTAATTCTCAATTCTTAATTCTTAATTCTTAATTCTTAATTCTCAATTCTTAATTCCAATATCTTCTTAACTATTTTATTTCGAAAGAATCTGCATCCCTCCAAACTGCAAACTTTTCTCGGTATCGCTGCAAGGGTTCAATAAAGATTTCGGCAGTTTGAATGCTGGTTTCATTTTCGGGAAATGACAATAAAGGAGTAGCTTTAGCATCCATTAAAACCGAATGACCGGAATATTCAATCCCTGCTCCATCTGTTCCGACGCGATTTAGACCACAAAGATATGTTTGATTTTCGATAGCTCGTGCTTGTAGTAAAACATCCCAGTCGGCAATGCGACTATTAGGAAAGTTTGCCACATAAATTAGTAAATCGTATTTGTTGTTTGTATTTCGAGCCCATACTGGAAAACGAACATCATAACATACCAATACGCAAATATTGAAACCTAAATTATTCACCAATAATCGTTTATTTCCTGATGAAAAATGGTTCTGTTCACCGCCCATACTGAATAGATGTCGTTTATCGGCGGTTTCAATATCACCTGTTGGAAATACAAAAAAGGCACGATTGTAAATTTTATTATTTTCAGTAGCAATAAAACTTCCGGTTATTGCCATTTTATATTTAAATGCCCATTCACGAAGCTTTTGTACAGTTATTCCACTCATCGTTTCTGCTAAATGCAGTTCATTGATACAAAAACCGGTACTGAACATTTCGGGAAGTACTACCAAGTCGGTTTTACCTGCCAAAGCAGCAATTTGCAAACCAGTTTTTTCTAGGTTTGCCGATTTATCTGCCCAAACGATTGTATCTTGAATTAATGAAATGCGCATAAGAAATCGAAAAATGCAAGTATAAATTGATAAAAAAACTGCAATTATGAAATGTGAAAAATAAAATTCAGAATTATCTAGTCTTACCGGGAATGTAAAATTTTTCGGGATGACAGGCATTTATGTCTTTATAAAAATCTTGAATTTTAGCCAAATCGGCAACTTCATCACCGGTAGGATAAATAATAGTGTTAATTCCCATTTCCTTCTTTTTATAATCGATATATGCCAATTGAATGGGAACACCTGCTTTTACAGCAATATGATAAAATCCCATTTTCCATTTTTTCACCAATCCGCGTGTTCCTTCGGGAGTAATTGCCAAATGGAAACTTTCTCTTTTGGCAAATTCATCTACCATTTGTTCTGTTACCGAAGTGCGTTTCGATCGGTCAACAGGTACACCGCCAAGTGTTCGAAGTAAATATCCGATTGGAAAGAAAAACCACGATTTTTTTATCAAAAATGATGACTTTCGACCCAGTATCCAATAAAACAATTCTCCAATCAAAAAATCCCAATTACTGGTATGTGGTGCTACACAAATTATGCTCTTTTTCGGCTCAGGAATAGTTACAATGGCTTTCCATCCAAATATTTTGAAAATAAATTTACTGAATGCTTTCATGTTATTTAAATTAATTTTAATCTGATATTGAATTCTGAAATAAAAAATTCTATCAGAAATTAAAAAATAGGTATCAAATATTTATATTGTGTTCTTAATTAGAAATGCAAAGTTAGCACTTTTTGGCAAAGTACAAGTTGTTGAAAACTATTTTAGTGATGAACGAATGAATTTGCTAACTTTGCAATCAGAATTATTAGATATAAAGATTTTGCATACTAAAATTACAAGTGGCGGTAATTTTAGGTGACTGAAAATATAGTCAGATCGAGTTGCTCGTAATTAACTTTATAGCAAAGCTTATCAGAACCAATAAGAAGATAATTGATTTGATTATTTCTTATCAGAAACATTGAGAAATATTGGAAGATACAAAATAATCCCTAATAACGAGAAAAGCAAACCACTTATTGTGCCTGATGATAATGGAAACCAAAAAGCTTCCTTTGTTGAACCAATAATAAAGGGCATAAAACCTAATATCGTAGAGGTCATTGTCAAAAGAATTGGACGCATTTTTACACACCATGCTTTCAAATATGCTTGAAGTCGTGATATCTTCATTTGTTTTAGTATTCGATTGTATTCATCAATGATATAAATATTTGCATTTACAGTAAGTCCGCATAAAAGTACAAACGAAGCAAATCCTCCCTGGTCAAAGTTGAGTTTAAAGAGGTAAAAGGTAAGAAAAATGCCAATAAATGAAACAGGAATAACAAAAAGGATAGCAAAAGGTTGTTTTAATGAATTAAAAAGGATACTTGACAAAAAAAAGATAATAACTAAAATAAGAAATAATAATCCATACTGTTTTTCGTTATCATTGCCCCAATAATAATTTCTATTGCTTTTATTTTCGATAATATAACCCATTGGCAACTCTTTCTTAAAATCATTGACCACATTTTCCAGTACTTTTTGTCCCTGTTCAGAGGCACCGATATATTCAAATTGTGCACATAAAAGGTATTGTTGATTTTCTTTATTAATATTTTGAGGCGATTTAACCTTTTCAATTCTTGTTATATCTGTTAATTTTACTACTTTATCATTTGCTCTTATTGGCACATGGCTTAAATTCCAACTATCATAGTTTTGGATTTGTTTTGCATCCAAATATAGTTGCTCTTCTCCTTGATTTGAAAAAACTTCACCGGCATAAATTGACTTCCCCATCGTATGGTTTAACGAACTAAAAAGTTGGATAGGAGTTATCCCTGTTTCGGCTAATAATTTTTTATTTAGATTAAATTCAAATTCCTGATAATCATCTTTATACCAACTAAACTCAGAGTTTATAGTCACTTCCTTAATTCTTCTAAATTCAAGTAACTTATCTTTCAGTTTTTTTGCCCATTCATTTAATTCATCATAATTATAACCGTATAATTCCGCCTGATAAGAACCAGCACTTTCACTTACATCGTTGCTAAAACCATCACCCAATCCGTAACCCCCCCAACTTCCACCGCCCATCTCTAAAGCTTTAGTTATCAAATTTGATTTAAGCGAATTTGGAAATCCGGAATATTGATCTTCTTTTGAAAATAATATTGATATATTAGCTCTACGAGCACTTTCTATTGTTGTTTGGAACTGCTTTACTTGTTTAAACTGACTTAAATAAGCCTCCATTTGCTGAATTAAAAAGTTCATTTGTGTAACTGTCGAACCATTAGGCAAAGTCGCTGTAAGATAAAGACTTGTTTCCTGTCTATCAGTAAAATACGATCCTTCATAAACTTTTTGAACGAAGAGTCGTAAACTTCCGCCAAAAATAATATCTGTATATGGTTTTATAGTTTCCTTATAAAATTCTGATCCCAAAGTTTCATTGTATTTTACTTTCCATTTTTCATTACCTTCTATTTTTTCGGGAAGCATAAAAACAGGCAAACCAAAACCTAATATCAACAATGTAATTAAAAGATATTTCCAACGACACGCAAAAACACAATAGATTCCATAGATTCGTTTTATAAATATTGAAACTCGATTCAAACGTATCTTTTTAAAGAAAACTTTCTTTTGTCTCAATTTGCTTGAAGTTTTAATTTTAAATAGATCCAATAATACCGGAACTACAAAAAGTACAACAAGTAAAGAAATTAATAGGTTAATAATAAGAACAAATGCAAAATCTTGTAAATTCAGCTTTATTTTCTCATCCATAAAAAACACCATGGATAATGCTCCAATTGTGGTAAGAGTTCCAGCCAAAATAGCCATAAACATATACATATTTTTGCGTTTCATTATTTGGTCAGACATTACAATTACATTATCAATAATTAATGTTATGGAAATTGTAATACCAGCTAATGAATAGAGATGAATTTCTAATTTTAGTAAATAATAAATGATTACAGCAATCGCAATATTGATTATAAGTGATATAACTATAAGCAACAGATATTTATAACTTCGATATACTAATAACACAAATAACAGCAATATCAATATTGTAAGGCCCGAACGAAAATAAATCTTGGTGAGTTCTTCTCTGATGTATTCTGTAGCATCATAACTAATATGAATTTCATATCCTTTAGGTAGCACTGATTGAATTTCATTCATCTCCCGCTTTACAGTTTCACTTAATGAAAGCTGATTCGCTGTTTCTTTACTACAACAGAAAGATAAATAGAATTTAACCCATTAATTCGATATATATATTGCGATTCTGCTTGTTGATAATTAACTTTTACAATTTTATCAAGATTTATCAACTGTCCGGATTGAGTTCTTAAAATTATTCCAGCACAATCAAATCCAACATTTTTATTATAATCAGAACTAAGAAGAACACGAATCGAAGTTTTATGCCCTGGTACTTGTTCAACTGATCCATCACCTAAAAACTCTTTCGACAAATAATTATTGATCGCCTGTTGTATTTCACTTGCATTTATACCTAATGTTTCTAATTGTTTTGCATCATACTCCAATCGATATTCCATAGGTTTTGAACCTGAAACTTCAATTCGTTCAATACCTTTGATATTTGCCAATTTTGGTTTGACTTTTTTTTCTGTAAATTCATATATCTCAGCAAGATTATCAGGAGCATTTACAGTATAACTTATAAATGGACGATTAGAATTATCATCAGATTTATTTACCGAAATAGTTGGATAACTTGTCTTTGCTGGTAATGATGGTCTTGTTTGGCGAATAATTGTTGCTATTTCAAATCGTGTAACATCAATATCCGTATGTTTATCTAAATTAATATTTATCCGCCCCCAACCATTTCCGGAAGTAGAACTAATATCCTGAATACCTTCAAGACGGCTCAACATGGCTTCTAATTTAGACGTAACTTGAGTTTCTACAACCTTTGATGATTGACCTAAAAGCGAAAAGTTAATGTTTATCGAAGGTAATGCCTTAGAAGGTGATAATTTGATTGGTAAACTTGTTATCAATGCAATACCAATAATGGTAAGACAAAGAAACACCAAAATAGTTGAGAAGGAAGAAATGGGTAATTTGCGGATCATCAGCGAACTTTCATTAAACTGTCAAATTTCACGAGTAAAGTTGTTTGTTTCTCAAAATCAAATAATGTAAGCTTTCTAATTTTATAGTAACTTAACCAGTAATTCTTAAGTGCTTCTATATAATTTCGTTTTGCTTCAGTTTGACGGTTGAGTGATAAGGTTAATGCACTAATATCATTTTCGCCAATGATAAAACGTTCTTTTGTAGCTTGATAAGCCAAATCAGCAATACCTGTAGCTGTTTCGGCACTTGTTATTACATCTTGCTGAACGCTAAAATCCTGAACAGTATTAACGATATCTTGTTCAAGTGCAATTTCTTTTTGTTTGCCGGATATTTTAATCACATTCAAATTATTCTTTGCCATATTTACTTTTCCTTTTCGTATACCCCAATCCAAAATTGGTATGTTTAGTCCTAGTGTGATAATATCCTGACGAACAGGGTTTTTATATGCCATATTCCATTTTTCAGCTACATTATTAAATCCAACACTGGCATAAACTGAGGCATTAAAAAGCAATTGTTTTGAAGTTTGGTCCACTTGCTTTTCTCCATCAAGTATATCTGTTCTATTTTCAAGATAGGTTGGGTTATTTGCTCTAGAATGCTGTAAAGCAACATCTGCTAAGATTTGAAGTGAATTCAGTTTTTCGGGCAAAAGTAGTTTAATTTCGGTTTCTTTCTCAAGATTAAGAAATGTTACCAGTGCTGACATAGCTTTAGTAAGACTCGTTTGAGCATTTCTTAAACTATTTTTTGCATTTAAAGCATCCAATTGCAAAGTCAACAATTCTGCTTTTGGGATAGCAGCAATTTCAAATCTTTTTTGCCCAATTTGATATAGGGTGTCAGTTGAACCAAGATTTTTAATTGCTCGAGTATATTCTATTTGTGCACTCGCCAAGTTGAAAAAATATTGAATACATGTTTCCGATATTTCTTCTGTTTGAAATAGAAATTTTCGTTTTGCATTTTCGTATTTTAATGGTTCAGTTTTCCTTTCCCATTTAAAACTATTGTATCCGAGTAAATTTTGCTGATATCCAATTTGAATTGGAATCACAGTAAATTGAGTAGAATTTAATTCACCATAGTTTTTAATAAATCCAAAATCTGAATTAGCAAAAATACTACCACCAGTAAAATCAATGTTTTGGCTTAAAACCAAACCTCCATAAGAATATAATGATTTCTGCTGACGGTAAACATCGACATTTTGTTCTGAATCATACCGTTTTATGAAAGTATTATTATAGGAAATTGGAGTCGTATTAAGCGAAAGAGATGGGAGTCGTGCTGCCTTATATGATTTATATTGCCAATAACTTGATAAATAAAGGTTTTTGGACACAAAGGCTTGTAGTGAACTATCACTTGCTATGGCTATGGTTTGTTCAAGCGTAAGAATAAGTTCTCTTTGCTGAGCAGTAATACTAAATACAGATAGTATTATGATAATGAGTACTATAATTGTATTTTTCATTTTATTTAAATTATAAATTATGCATTGTTATCCCGATAACTATTGGGAATATTTACTTTTACTACTTTCTTCCGATAAATAAACCAATAAACCAATGGGACAACAAATAAACTAACCGGTGTACCCATTACCATTCCACCAATTATACCAAGTGCCAGCGGTTTTTCTAATTGCGAACCAATATCGTAACTAAATAATAAGGGGGACATACAAATTATGGAAGTAAAAGTGGTCATTAATATTGCTTTCAGTCTCCTTCTGCCAGATTCGTGTATAGCATCCATGATGGGCATTCCAGTTTTACGAAGTTTGTTCATCATATCTACTTTCAGAATGCTATCGTTAATGATAATACCCGCACTTACTACTATCCCAATAGCAGACATTAAATTAAGAGAATGCCCCAAAACAATAAGCAAACCCAATGAGGCAGTTACATCAATTGGGATTTCGAGTAATACAATTAAGGGTAATACAAAATTTTCGAATTGGGCAGCCAAAATAAAGTACATTAATAAGATAGAAATCATTAGAATAACTATCATCTCATTCATCATTTTTTTATTTGAAAAGAACGAACCTGAAAAATCAATGTTCCATTTATTATTTTTTGAAATGTCTGTTTTTACCTTTTCAATAACTTTGTCAGGATGTTTTGTACCGTAAAATTGTAGAGGGATAAATTCGCCTTGCTTTCCAGAAATAATGGATTTTATGTCTTCAGAATAAGTAACTGTTATAAAATCACTTAAAGGTACAGCAAACGATTTGCCCTGCTCATTAAACGATGTTTTGACTAATGTATTCCGAATAATTTCATTTACTGTTTTTTCTTCTCCTCCCAATATTATAGGTAAATATTGTTGATACGAACGGAGTATTGCAACTTCATTTTCTTTAAATGCAGTTTTCAATACATTATACACTTCATCGTACGAGATGTTATACAACAGCAGTTTCTCACGGTCTATACGTAAATTCATCTGCATTTGAAACGGTGTAGTTGTCGGTTTCTCGTAAGTTTCCTTTATTATTTTATTTTCAATTTCCTGAATATCATCTCGCGAGATAGAATCATTCTCGCTTTTTGGATATAACCCAACACACAAATCTGGCTCGCCTGTTTCAAAAATCTGTTCAAAGATATTACCTACTGGAGATATAGTAACCACAGCCAGAGGAAAATTTTTAGCTAAATAATTGATTACTCTTTTCTTCAATTTGGGAACATCATTTACCTCACGAGCTTTCATATATATTTCGGTTTCAGACGCTGTTTGTTCTTTCTCTTTATTCAGCAAAAACTGTTGTTGCCCCAAATAGGCAGCGTGTTCGGGCAATTCGCTATTCAAATTCCGAAGTAAACTTTCAACTCTATCTTTGTTTTCAGATAAATGGATATTATCATTCCAATCAATTCTTACTATCATTTCTGTTTGAGTAATATAAGGCATTTTTTCTTTCGGAATAATCCAAAACAGAAGTACACAAATTGGAAAAATACCAATCATAACTATTATTGTCAAGGCTTTATGGCTGAATACCCAATGAGTTCCTTTGTCATATATTGTATCAAATATTGAATCTTTTATAGGCTTATTCAGTATTTCATTTTCTCGTTTTAGCCATTCTTTTGGTAGTTTAATGGAATAAATCAGCTTGTAACATATTGGTAAAAAGATAATTCCCGAAATATATGAAACAAACAAGCCCACAGTTACCGAGAAAGCTTGGTCAAAAAAAAGTGCACCCGCTATTCCACTTAAAAAAATTAAAGGAACAAAAACCGAAGTAGTAGTAAATGATGATGTGAGCATAGGTGCAATCACCTCATTTGTTCCTTTAATACATGAATGCTCTATTGAAAAATGTTTCCGGCGATATTGACCAATATTGTCGGTAACAATAATTGAGTTATCTATCATCATACCCGAAGCTAGCACTAATCCTGTGAGTGAAATCATATTTAATGATACACCAAATAAATAAAAAAATAAAAAAGTAATGACAAGTGAAACAATCATGTTCAGACTTATAATAATGGATGTCCGAACATCTTTCAAGAAAATAGCCGAAACAAAACAAACAAAAATAAAAGCGATAATCAAGTTTTGTTTTAAGTTAGAAATGGTATAATCCAATAAAACGGACTGATTTTGGGATACCGAAAAATCAATATCAGGGTATTTCTTTTTAAAATCATCAGTCAGTTTGGAAATTTCTGTTTGAAGACTACTTATTTTTTCATTATTTTGCTTTATGACTTCCATCACAACAGCCCTTTTCCCATTATAAAAAGCCATTCCGGTCTCTTTTTCAGGAACAATGCTTACACTTGCTAACTCCTTTAAACGATAAATTTTACCATTTTTACGGATTATAATATTTTCTATATCCTCTATTGTGCGTACTATCGTAGAAAATTTGATATTATATTCGTAATAACCATCCCTGACAGTCATGCTTCCGGGATCGACATTATTATTCGCTAATGCAGTTTCAATATCTCCATTGGAAATGCCCGAAATTTCTTGCAAATTGTGATTTGGTATTAACATTACTTGCTTTTTAATAATTCCGGTAACATCCACCATGGCTACTTGGGGAAGTTGTTCTATACGGCGTTTAATCACGCTTTCTGAGAATTCACACAAATTAACGAACTCATTATCAACGGTTTTATTAAATGCTTTTTTATTTTTTAGTGTTAGATTCAAATTAAAAACAGGAATATCCGTGGCACTTGCTTTTACCACACGTGGACGATTAATAGTGCGTGGAATATAATTCATGGCAAGGTCAATTTTTTCATTGACCTCAATAAATGCCAAATCCGTGTTAGCTCCATATTCAAATTTCAGGCGAATGATAGCACTACCATCCCTTGTTTCGGAATGAATATCACGTAAACTGCTTATTTGTAACAATTGTTGACGGATTGGTCTTACGGAAGTGTTTTCCAATTCGCGGGCAGATGTATTTTTTCCTGAAATCTTCACGGTTATTTCGGGTATGGCAATATCAGGTAGCAATGAAATAGGAATATTCGTATAGGTTACCAAGCCTAGAATAAAAAATGCCGTAAAAACCATAAATACGGCAATAGGACGATTTAGCAGGTATTTTATCATTTTACTACAGTTACGGGAGCTTCGTGTGCTAAATTGATATTTCCATAGAAAATTACAGTATCTCCTTCATTTAATCCCTCAGTAACTACAAATACAGTTGAATTTTCTAATCCAGTCTTTACGTAATTCCACATAGCTTTACCATCATGGAATGTAAAAACCACCTGTTTGTTACTACGCAATACCAATGCTTTTTTTGGTATAACCAACTGATTGGGCAATGTTTTTTGTACCCCCACATTTACATTCATCCCATCATATAACTTGTTAGCAGGCGACTGAACAGTAGCTTTTACCCGTACCATTCCATTTTTGTCCACAACCGGATTTATTTCTACAATTTTACCCATCGCATTATAATCGGAAACTGAAAAAGGCGAAACCACCACTTTATCGCCAATTGAAATCATGGGTAGTTCGTTCTCCAACATCTGAAATATAACCTCAGGGGCAGCATTGTCAACTATCGTGCAAAAAGCCTGACCGTTAATCGGCTGATTTTGTTCCTTGCTAAACAGATTGGCAACTACACCATTAAAGGGTGCATACAGCACAGCATTTTTCAGATTGTAAGTCGACAACTCATACTGAATTCGGCTATTTTCGAAGTTACTACGGGTTTTAGCTATTCGCATTACATCTTTCGGCACATGTAGAGAATCCTTGAGCGAGTAACCTTGACCTATCAACACATTTTGCAACTCCAATTTACATTTTTCCAAGTTATCAGAGGCTTGCTGTAAGGCGTTGTTGAGTTTAAATAAATCGAGCTGTGCTATTTTCTGACCCTTCACTACTCGTTCACCGTTTTTTACAAAAATGCGTGTAACAACTTCGTTGGTCTGGAAATTCAAATCCGACTTATGGCTTGCAGCAACAATCCCATTTGCTAATATCTCTCGAGCAAAAACAGTTCGGGATAGTTTTACTACTTTTACTTGCGTTTGCTCTTCGGTTAACTTGGTTTGTACTTGTTCTTCTTTTTGCTCTTTGGGTTTGGAAGAGCAGGCTCCTGTAAATACCAGTAAAGTGATTAAAAATAATGAAATAGTGAGATTTTTCATATACAACATTTATTCAATTATGTTCAAATTCGTTTTTATTTTTTTCAATTAATTCCTTCATTTTCTGCTGCATTTCCTTGATAGCCATTGATTGTACTTTGGGTTCTTTTGCTTTCTGTAACATAGGAAGACTATGTAGTTGTTGAATTGCTGGGTTTATATCGGTTGGAAAATCTAATTACGATACTTATCAAGAAAATTAAAAACATTACTGAATTTATCCAAAAATGAATTTCAGTATCTAAGAAAGGATATAACCTACTACAAGGACACCTATCGATATAAACAAAATTCTTCATATAGAGTATATTCTCAATGGGAAACAATGCCAGTAGCCCAATAATCCATCCTAACTTACTTTTTCTGCTAAAAGAAATAAGATAAATAGATGAAAAGGCCAGTAATACAGGGACAACAAATACTGTAAATTTAGGTGTTAATAAACTGAAATATTCATGCCAAATTAGTTCCCAGTTATTCCAAAATAAGAATGCCAATAAAAAAGTTCCAATGCTATACGATATCAGAATAATTTCTGTTATGTTTTTTTTCATCATTAATTCCTTTTTAATCATTAAATCGAAAGTATTTAACACATTTATCATTTATATAAAAAATCTTACCATTTTCAACATTCATTTTATTTTTCACAAAATAATTGTTTTTGTTTTCGAGAAAATTAATCTCCAGTTTTTCTAATTGATTATATTTACTGATATAAAACTTGACTAACTCAGTATTTCCTTCGGTCAAAATAACGTTTACAGGAATAGCATAGTTAGTTTCTTTAAGATGAAACAAAAAATCAATAAATTGACCTACACAAAATGAGCAATCAGAATTTAATAAATAAATAAAACTCGATTGTTTTTTTAAGTTTATCAATAACTTATCAAAATGAAATAAAGTTGTATCATAAACTTGATTGTCAATTGAACATCGTTCGTTAATGATTTCATTTAAGAATTCGACCTTTTCCTTTATTATATTGACATTTTTCTTATTTGTTGAATTGCATGAAATAAACATCATTGCCATAATTATTAGTAGATATTTCATAGTGGTGTAAGTTTTAATAAAATTGGGTTTTTCTCAATATTTATCCCCGTTCCAAAAAAACTCTTACCATCATTGCTTATTGATATCGAGGAAATGTATTGCCCCATATTATAGCTATCAACAAAGTTACCGTTCCAATCAAATTTAAAAATCCACAAAGGGTAATCTTCCATGTTTTTTCCACCTACCAAGAAGTCGCCCATATAAGTTACAAAAAAATAGTCTTTATTTATACAAAAATCTAAATATGTATATGGAATACGCCGATTGAATATAATTTCATTATCCACTATTCTATATTGTGTTAGCATTTTATCCGGTCCTAATATGCGTTTTATACCTTTTAAATTATTATCATAAATTTCAATAATTGGTTTATGCATATATGTATAAATTATTTTATTTAACGCATAGTTTGTAATGATATCGCCATCTGAAGCAACATTTCTTGTTGAATATTTAAAATTTGACTTTTCTACATAGTCACTACCTTTATTTGTTACAATAAATCGTGGGGCATTGTTATTGATTCCTAATTCATCATCTTCAAAGCAGTTTGTATTCTCAATTATTAATTGATTTGCTTTGTAATACTGAGAAACAGTAGGTGAAGAAGTAAAATGTCTTATTGGTAGAGATATATACGAAGGATTTACTAAAACTGAATCAAGATTAAGAAAAGCAACTTGACCTTTCACATAATCATTGATAGTTAATAAATTACCATTTAATGCAACAAATGCACTCAATATCTCATTTGGACCATTCCCAAGTCGATAAAACTTATTGATCAATTTGTTATGGCTAAGATCATAAAATTCTATAAAAAATCCGTTTTCATGTTTTTTGTTCAACACTATCAAAACACTATCATGATAAACAAGAAACAATTCTGCATAAATTAATTCAGGTATGGCTATTGTATCTATTTTTACGTGTTTTGCATTTGTTTTTATATTCTCTTGTAAACTGAAATCATCATTTTTATTATGTTTACAACTACAAATCAAACAACCAACTACCCCAATGATAAAAGAATAAACATATTTCTTCATACAATTATTATATTTTAGTTATCAAAAGTATTCACCTATTTACTTTAAAGTAAATAGATGAATACACTTTTTTGTAAATTAGCTAATTCTTTGTACCACTACAAGTTAATGTATACCCCATTTTTTTTGTTGTACAACTTCCAGATCCAGAGCAGCTTAAAATAGTTTCTCCACCACTGTTAGTAATTTCACAGGACGCCAATGCTTCCACATTAGCCAATGCAAGGTCACCCTTATTACTTACTTTGTTTAAATTTACATTTATCATTGCACCTACGGCAATAGCTACTACCACCATGGCACCAAAAATTTTCTTTTTCATAAATTTTGTATTAATTTAATTTGTATTAGTTAATTTAACTTTTTTTTTGGCTGTATCCATGAACTCATCAGCCTGAAACACGTAGTTTCTGAGTTTCTCGATTTTTTTCTACTTTTGTGTCACTTTTCTTCGTTTTTAGGAGGAAGCCGGGGCGGAGGGCATTGTCGGGTACTTTGCGAGTTTTGACAATTTTTCCGCCCCATTTTCCTGTTGTTAGTACTTTTTTTTTCGCAAAGTTATTTTTTCATTTTCTTATCCTTTAGTCCTTCCTTTTCAATCAATTCCTTCATTTTCGCGCGCATTTCGTTGATAGCCGTAGATTGTACTTTGGGTTCTTTTGTCAACACTTTTTTTCCCATAAGAATTGCACTTTCTTTATTTCCATTCTCAGCATATAGGTTGGCTAATAAGTAATACGAATAAATACGGTTCGGAACAATGTGCGATGCCTTTAAGAAATTTTGCTCTGCAAATTTATAGTTTTTAAGGTTTTGATAATTCTTGCCTAATATGTTATAAAGCATAGGATCGCAACTGATTTTGATGGCTTGCTCCAATATCTGATTACTTTTATTATATTCTCCCGTTTTAGACAAACATTGGGCGTATTCAAACAAAAACAGTGTTTGATCCGAAAGATACGGATAAAGATTTTCATAGTCATTTTTCATTTCGGGATATGCATCAGTGCTTCCTATCATTTTTAAGTTATTCCATTCTTTATAAGCTTTATAAGTTGGGTATCGTTGATATAAAGTGCCAAATAGAATGACAAAGGAAACTGTCAATAACACAAAAACAGCTTGCCAAGGCAATACAACACTTTTTTCGGTAAACCCTTTTACTCTCACAGCTCGCTTTTGAGTGAGTATGAATGCCATAAAAAAGACTAATACAATCAAGAATGGAAGTAAATTGAACGGATATGACATTGCAGCAAATACAAATAACGAAAGCAATCCGCCTGCTTCGGCAATTGCTTTTCGCTTTATTCCCATATAAACCAACAGAATAAAGGAGATAAACAATACAACAGCCGGAATGATTCCAAACTCTATGATAATTTGCAAATACTCATTAAACGCATAGTCGGGATTTCCGGCAATTAATTCGTCTTGTGCAGTACCGATACCCGCTGCGAAATATGCAGCTTGTTCTTCTCCATAAACTCCGGCGAAATGACCTAATCCTACACCCATGGGATATTTAGGAATCATTTGCATTGTAGTTTTCCATATCAACACACGCCCATCAGCCGAATTCTTTTTTAACTGATAAATACCCGTTGCTCCACAAGCTAGCAATAAAAAACCAATAGACAGAAATAGAATTACTTTTTTTCGTTGCAATGCGATATATTCCCTAAGTTGCTTTTTTTGCATGTAATGAAATGATAACACAAAACTGCAACCGATTATCGCGGCTATCCACGCAGCACGACTCAAAGCGGCAGGAAGTACCAAAAGAATACCTACAAATGCAAATATTGAAACTGCAAACCGCAAATAGTGCGGTAAATAACCAACAAAAAAACTCCGTTTAAAAACTACCGAGTCTTTTAATAGATAGTAAAGTGCCACGGGTGCAACTATGGCTAAATAGCCGGAATATGGTCCCGGATTAAAAAAAGACCCCGTAAGTTTAAATAAATTATGGTTTGAAGGCGTAAAATCATAGAGTTGCATTAAGCCCCACACAGCTTCCGCCAAACCTGTAAAAACAAAGAATATTGGGACATAAAAACGTAGAAGTTTATCTTGCAGAGCCACCCTTAAATAGAAAAACAAGAGTAATAACTGTAATAATAGTATCCACTTGGTAGTGATTGCACTACTGAATACAAAATAATTTATAGCCAGCACAAAACCAGTAAACAAAACCGGCAAAAAATCAACAGGGTAAATTTTTAGTTCAACTCTTCTACATCCATACACTACCAATGAAATCAAAGCCGTAACCCCCATTGCCACGTAAAACCAAAAATACTTTGCTGACACAACTCCATTTGCCAATGTATCGTCCACGGCAAAAACTGTGGATAGTACGAGACAAAAAGTAATTAGCAAAACTATGAAAAGGTAGCCCCCTAAATCCCCCTTGGGGGACTTAAAGAACAAGCTTGTTTCTTGTTTCGTTATTTTTGTTGGCATAAATATGCGTCTCATCTGTGTATATTTATCAAATTTGATAGAAACTGCGTCTTAAAGTCCCCCTAAGGGGGAACCAACGGTCAACGTCCAAAGGGAGATAATTAGGGGGCTGGATCTTTCATCATCCTCTCCCATCTGAACTTGCCTGTGTCTTCATCTACCGATTTCCAGATAAATGCCACTTTACCAATGATATGGTCTTCTGGCAATAAACCCCAATAACGCGAATCCTGAGAATCAAAAACATAATCACCTGCCATAAAATAATAATTCATCTTAAAAACATACTCTTTAAAGGGTTTACCTCCCAGTGTGATTATGTTGTTTTTAGTTTCAATTTTTTTTCCAGTTTCGTAAACAATCATTTTACGATACAATTCAATATTCTGAAAATCAATGTTGATGCTGTCATTTACCTTAGGAATGTAAAAAGCACCAAAGTTTTTTATAGTCCAATGGTGAATTGAATCAAAAGGAAAGCAATTAAAAACAACTTTATTCAAGGTAGAATCATTTATAGTGGATAAAGCCAACTGATTACAATACGCTCCCAAAGTATCAGTACAACCTTTCACTTTATAAAATCCATTCTCGATGCAAAATGTATCACCCGGAATGCCAACACAACGTTTTACATAATGAGCATTAAAATCCATTTCAATTTTATTCCAATCGTTATTCGATATAGGAAAATTAAATACCAATATCTCATTCCGCCTGATGGCACGTAAACCTTTCAGTCTTTTCATTTCCCAATTGTTATCAAACAAGAATTTCCAATCTTTAAAAATGCGTGGAACTAATATCATTTTATTAACTAATATATAATCGCCAGTTTTCAAAGTGGGTTCCATCGAACCCGATGGAACCTTGAAAGATGCAAAACAAAACACTTTGAGAAATATTGTAATTACAATGCTTATCAGTAATGTAATATAATAAGAGACTTATATAAATGCGGTTAATTTGCTCAAATCATCATTTGGTTTATCGAATTGA
>JACDZJ010000252.1_pt1 | contig 20269 bp, 14 predicted proteins | sample 7365721 | NCBI WGS metagenome assembly JACDZJ01 (sample SAMN15143480, study PRJNA637477) | pond metagenome | biome: freshwater wetland ecosystem [ENVO:00000243]; feature: pond [ENVO:00000033]; material: pond water [ENVO:00002228]; isolation source: pond water containing pink berries ... | reverse complement strand
GGCCCCCTGATCTTCGGTGCCGCCGTCGCCATCGACCGCCAGGCGACCAAGCTCATCGGGGCACAGGCAGTGGTGATCGACCTGCGCCAAGTGCCGCACCTGGGCGTGACCACCGCCGTGGCGATCGAGTCGACGGTGCGCGACGCGCTCGCCCAAGGCGCCCAGGTCTATCTCGTGGTCGGCCACGGTCAACCCAGGCAGCGGCTCGAACACCTGGGCCTGGGCAAGGTCCTGCCCGCGGAGCGCTGGGTGCCGGAACGGGAGGCCGCACTCGGGCAGGCTCTGGCGCAGCTTGGGCCGCGCAATGGGGGGGAGGCGCTCGCCGCCTGACGGGCGGGGCGGGGCCGCGGGCGAGCGATTATCGCCATCGGACGTAGAACGTACAAGGGGCGGGTTTGAAACCCGCCCCTACACCAAGGCTCGGTTCGGATATCAGGTACTAAGGCTATACCCAGGGGGGGATTCGCACCCAGTAGACTCCGCGACATTGCCAAGCCGCACTGTTTGCGGTCCGTCCCGGGTATCAGCCATACCAGGTATCGAAGACCCGCGCGCCGCTCGCCTGGATCAAATTGCGATAGTGCTCCGGGAGCCGCTCGGCGGAGACATCCAGATAGTCCAGGGTAAACAGGTCGTCCGGGGTCAGGTCGACCCCGGGCAACTGGGAGTAGTCGGCGTCGGCCAGCTTGACGCGGATGCGCTCGTCGCGCAGATAGTCCCGCAGGGCCGCGAAGCGCGCCTCCTGGCCCGGCTCCTTGAGCAGCAGGGCCAGCAGCCGGCGCTGGTTGGCCCGGTAGTCCACCACCCCCAGGCGCACCACCGAGACCTTGTAGCCCACATGATCGAAGGCCCCCGCCCCGCCCTCGTTCTGCGGCACGGTGGCGGAGACGGTCACGGTGCCGACGGCGATCTGACCGGCGCGCAACTGATCGGCGATATAGCCGGACGCCAGGTCGACCAGCACTGCCTCGGCGATATCCAGGATCAAACCGCCGACGAAGCGGGTGGGGTGCAGGCGGGTCCAGGTCATGGTATTGGCCTCAACCAGACCGGCCGGCAGGAATAGTGCTGGAGCAGCGGCGAGCGCCTGCAACAGACGGCGGCGGTCCTGATCGACCCGGGCGGAGCATGCGGCGATGCGGCTGATCATGGCGAGCGCCCCCAATCGACATAGGTGGATGCTGGGACTGGGCCTGGCGGCGGTGAGCCGTCCGGACCCCGTCATTGTACTCCGGCTCCGCCGCTCCTGCGTGGGAGCCGGCGCGGGTGCTCCGCATCCAGTGGCCAGACCGGACGCGGAGCGCCCGCACGGCATTCCCACGCTGGAGCGTGGGAATGAGAGAGACTAGAGAAAAAGGGTAAAAGTCAAGAGGAAAAAGGGTTAAAGGTCCTGGGCGAGGCGGAAACCGCGGTGGACGAGCCGGTGCGACGGCCCGTCCCAGCTACGGTACGCGGACCGCAGCCACACAGGCTGGTCGAGCCACGAGCCGCCGCGGATCACCCGCAGAGCGGCATCATTATTGCCTTCACAAATCTTTTCGCGCTGCCCGTCATAGTCCCCATAGGCCGCGCAGGTCCACTCCCAGACGTTGCCGGCGGTGTCGTAAAGCCCCCAGGGGTTCGCCGGGAAGGTCCCTGCCGGGGCAGTCTGCTTGCCGTCCCATTGGCTGCCGCAGCCGCTGCAATTGGCGTGGTTGCGACCGACCTCATCGCCCCACCAATACTCGGTGCCGGTCCCGGCGCGGGCAGCATATTCCCACTCCGCCTCGGTCGGCAGGCGGTAGCGCCCACCGGTGACTTGGCTGATCCAGTCCGCATAGGCGGTCGCATCCGCCCAGGAGACATTGATCACCGGTCGCTGCTCGCGGCCCCAACCCTGGTCCGCGGGCTTGGCCCGGCCGGTCGCATCGCAGAAGAAGTCGTATTCGGCGAAGGTCACCTCGTAGCGGCCGATCTTGAAGGCATCAAGGCAGACCTGATGCGTCTGGCCCTTCTCGCCCATGGCGAAGCAGCCGGCCTTGATCGCGGCCATGCGCCCGGGGAGGGTCTGCTTGAAGGCATCGAATTGGAGGCGCATCAGCCTGTCCTTCCACCCCTTGGGGACCGCGATATTGCTATCCACCTCCAGCGCGGCCAACCGCTGCATGAGAAAGACATCGCCCCAGGCCGGGTCGATCTCAAGCCCCGGGTTGCCGCCGAGCTTGAGCAGACCCAACTGCGGGAAGTCGAGCCCGTCGCGCCAAGTGAAAGCCGTGAGTCCGCTGTTGCTCAGATCCAGTTCGGTGAGATTGGGCGGCAACAGCCCGGGATCGAGCTGGCCCAGTGCGCTGCTGCTCAAGTTCAGTGTACGCAGCGACTTGAGCGACACCAAACCCAACGAGGCCAGGGTGCCGAGCCGATTGCCTGAGAGGTCCAGGTGCGTCAGGTTGGTGAGTCGCCCCAGGTTGCCGTAAGCGTCCACCGCACCACGGGTGCCGCCGAGCTTGAGGATGCGCAGGTTGCCGAGCGCACCCCAGAGCGCGTCCAGTTCCGCCGCACCCCCGCCGGCGGCGAACAGCGGGACACCGGTCAGATCCAGGTGCTCCAAGACCCGCATGGCCTGCAAGGGGGCGAGTTGCGCCGCCTTGACCTGGGTACCGGAGAGATCCAAATGCCGCAGCCGGGTGAAGCGCCCGAGCCAGGGCGGCAGGCGTTGCAGGTCGAGCCCGCGAAAGCTGATGGTCTCGGCCAGCACCAGGCGCGCCGGGTCGCTGTCGGCGGGGATGACATAGGGGCTGCGCTCGCCCTCCAGGGCCATCCGGACCCCGAAGTCGTGCATGGTGCGGATTTCCTCGCGGGAGAAGCCGGCATCCTGGGCCTGGCTGAGGGACGACGCCGCAGCCAGGAACAGACACGCAAACAGATAGCGGGGCATGAACAGAACCTCCTCACGCGGGGCCAAGCAAGATCCGGGGACAGTTTACCGATTTCTCCGCTGGTTACAGATACCGAATTGAGTAAACTGCCCCGGAAGTTTAGGGGCGCAAAACCCTGGATATCGGACTTGGTGACCTGTTGCTCGGGACGGTCGGCGGGCCAGTCATCGCGCGGCGTAACGACTCAAAACAAGAGTAGATTTGTGAAGGGACGTGCATTTTTCCAACGGTACGCATGAAAATCGCGGCGATCAGTGCTGAGGATACGTCCATGACCCAAGGCTTCCGCAAGCAGCACGAGCGAGGCATCGGCCAAATCCATTGGCAAATCCGCATAATCTTTCATCAAGGATTGTCGTCCCTGGGGTTCCCCAAGGCGACCCAAAAACCCGTATCGGCAATGATCATACCTTGCTGGACCAGTCGAGCATTTCCTTATAGCGGACAGAAAAATCCGGCTCGGCCTCGAAACTGCCGATAAAACCGACCTCCCGCGCTTTTTGCAACGCTTCCTGACCAGACAGGACAGGCGGCGGCGCTTCCCGTGGGGCGGTGGCGAGAACGATCACCTCGACCTCCTGATCGGCAAACTCCGCAACGGGAAGATGCAGCATGCCGTCGGCGCTGATGCGGGTCGTTAGATGCAGGCTTTTCATCAAGTCCGTACCTCTTCGGGAATCAGCTGGATCATTGGCAAGCCGGCCATAGCCTCATCGATTCCGCTGCTGCTGCCGCTGATGAAGATCAGCGGGGCATTGCGATAGGTTGTTGTCCGGTTGTTACCCCGGTTTCCTGCGGATGAGCGGTTGCGTGCGGACGGCAGCACCAAATCGACTGACTGGGCCGGGTCTCTTCAAGAGTTGTCAGGTGTTGCACCATGGTTCCCCGCCGGACTCGGTTCGCTGCGTTCATCGCACCCTGTTACGCTAGGACCGGGATCACCCTGGCCCGCGCAGTCTTTCAGGAACGCCGCGACCGTCTGAATCAGTACCCCGTTGGTGCGGTCCACAGCGTTCATGAAGGGTCCGAAGTCGCGGATGTCGCCTGTCAGCAGGTGGGTCGCACCGGCAAGCAGGGCTGCCTCGAAGATGGGGCGGCGTAGGTCGAAGTCAGTGCCTGCCAGTGGCCCTGCGCTGCCAGTTCCAGGACCAGGGATGCCTTGCCGTGCGGGTTATGGGCGGCGGTGAAGAGGGCCTTGTTCATCCTTCCGGCCGTAGGGTGGACAAGCGCTAGCGCAGTCCACCGAATCCCGCGCCGCAGTTGGTGGACTGCGCTGCGCTTGTCCACCCTCTCATAAGCTACGCTGTCCCGTGGCCGGAACCGTGATCAAGGCCCTGCTGGGCCTTGATCATAGCTCCGGCCACTTGGCTGGGAGCGGAGGCTGCTGGTCAGCGTCCTCCGGCCATTTTGCTGGGAGCGCAGGCTGCCGGGCAGCGTACAATTATGATCAAGGCCCGTCTTGCTTGGGTCGCAGGAGTTCACCGTTACGCAGGAAGAGCAGCAGAGCAGCCCGAGTATTACCGTGCACAGAAGCAATCTCGCTTTCATGTCCACCCGCATCAATCGCTCTCCAATCATCCTATGGGTGTGGAGTCTCTGAGGACACCGTTGATTATCCAGCGACTCACTTCGGCGCCACCGGCCCCGCCGACAACTCGCGCCCCCCCACCAGCGCCGCGCGCAGCCACTCGGCCGGCGCATCGTCCCCGATCCCGGCAACCTGCTGGTACGCCTCCAACCGCCAGGCCCAACCACCGTCCTGACTGGCGAGCCAGGCGGCCCTGATACTCTGCGCCGCCGGCTCCGACAGGCCGGCCGGGAGCGCCGCCGGGTCGAGTTGGGGCAGTGCGCCGGCCTCGACCACCGAAATCCCCGTCACCAGGGTCTTGTCGGCTGCATCGCGGACCTCGATCAGATAGGCCCCCGGGGTCCACTCGATCGCGGGCACCTGGCAGCGTGCGTCGGTCAGTCCGGACAGGTCGGCCAGCGGTGCCGCGCCCACCGCCGCGGCTGTGATGCGAACCCGATAGGGCGCCTTGCCGTTGCGCCAGGCGAGTGCGAGGGAACGCCGGCCGGTGGCGAGCTTGACGGGCTCGGCGAACAACAGCCCCGAGGCCGGGGCGCTCTCCTCATTCCCGCGGCCGACGGTGACGACCAGTTGCGCCGCGTTGTAGGTCTCGTGCAACCCGGCGAACAGGCGCCCGGCCCATTCCATGACGTTGCTCCAAGGGGTCGGCGCCTGACCGGCCGCCGGCATCGTGAAGGGCGAGTGCGACGGGTCAATGACCAGGGCCGCGGTCTCGCTGGTGTGGATGCGCAGCCGTCCATCCGCGGAGCGGACCTCAATGCGGTCGCCGGGATAGAGCGGCAGCAGCGGGTAGACCGGCACCGGCCGGTCGCCGCGGGTGAGCAGGAACGCGTCGGCCGTGCCGTCGAAGCCGTCGATCCAGCCGGTCGCCGTGTCCTGGGTGGGCAGGTCGGTGGCGCCCGCAGTGGCGGTTAGGGCGGCCAGCAGGACCGCCGCGAGCAGGGCGCTGGGGAGGCGCAACACGCTCAACCACGGCCGGGTCCGGGTGCCCGGGACAGCGCGCTCGGTGGTCGCTTGGGTGCGGTTCGGATCAATCATGGTGGTGCCCCTGTTTGGTGAGGTGGTCAACGAGGTCTTCGGTCTCGGCGAACAGCTTGTGAACCAGGATCGCGACGAGCGGGAAGGCGAAGCTCAGCCAGAGCCCGCTCCCGAAGGCCAGCAGGCTCGCGGGCAGCAGCACCAGGATGATCGCCAGCGCGGACAGCAGACTGCCCAGGAAGGAGTCGAAGCGGGCGAAGGCCCAGCTCATCAGCAGGATTAGCGACGCCTCCAGGGCGATGGTCTGGGCCAGGTCCGGGGTCCGCAGCTCCCCATGGTGCCCCAGCGACTGCACCGCGTTGGCGACGATCAGGGCGCCCGGCATCCGCCCGATAGGGGTCATATAGCTGTCCCGCGCCTCCTGGAAGCTGGCGCCGATGATGGCCACATGGCCCTTGAGCCAGGCCGCGCTCGCCGGGTCCGTCGCCCCCGCGACCGCGGCGGCGGGGCGTACCGCGAGCACCGGCACCGCGCGCCCGTCGTGCTCGACCGTGGGGCGCGACTCGCCCTCGGCCAGGTGCCAGGGGATCTGGTAGACCACCCGTTCCGCGGTGGCCTGGGGTCGCAGATGGACCTCGCGCGCGCCGAGCCTGGTCTTGCCCGCCGCGGCTGGATGGTGGCCATCAGCGGCTTCCTCGCCGTGCCCCTCACGATGCTCTGCCGCGCGGCCAGGCGCGGACCCCGCATCGGCCTGGCCGCAATCCGCGGGCACGACGCCCTCCAGTGCCCGGGTGAGCGCGGCGCGCTGCGTCGCGTCCCCGTCGAGCAGGCCGGCCAGCAGGAGCTGGATCGACGCCCGCACCAAGGGCACGCCGTCCGTCCCGCAAGTCGCCGTCCACAGGTTCCAGCGCCGCACCTGGCCGTCCGCGTCCTGCTGGAACAGCGGCGCACCCCAGTGGACGCCCGGCGCCCGCGCCGCCAGGTCGTCGAAGGGGGTCGCCCGCTCCTCCGGCAGTGAGTGCGGCCCATCCGGCGGCGGCAGGCGGAAGGTGCGCGCCAGGATCAGGGGCGGCAGCGCGGGCGCCGCGCCAGTGGCGTCGGGCAGCCAGGCCGCGAGTGCCGTCGCCAGCGCGGCATCGCCCGCCCCGCCGGGGCGGCTGAGGTCCATATCGAGCACGATGGCCGCCGCACCGCCGTCGGCGGCGTGCCGCACCAGGGCGGCGAGCCGATCGCGCGGGGTGATCAGCGGCTCGCCCCAGTTGCGCCAGCTTGCCTCGTCGATGTCGATGAAGGCGATCGGGCGCGCCCCCGCCGGCGGCGCCGTGCCCCGATACATCCGCATGGCCCAGTCCAAGGCCGCATCGTCGAACGGATGCAGCAGGGGGCTCGCGTGGAAGTGGTGCAGCGCCACGGCGATGGCGAGCCCGATGAGCAGGTTCGTGGTCAGGTGGCGGAAGAAGCGGCGCTTGGCAGCAGAGAGCCGATGCCAGCGTTCCCCGGTGGCCCTGACCAGCCGACGTGCCCCCTGGACGATGGCGTCGCGGCCGCCCCTGATGAGGCGCAGCCCTCCGCCGCCCAAGGCCGCAAGTCCGCGCCGGGCGCGTCCAATCCCCCGGCGCCAGCCGGCGCGGATCCAAGCCAAGTCGATGCGCACTGCCATGGATGCTTTCCCCCTGTTGGTTCGATCTTACCCGGGCGGGCGGTGCTGTCCAACCGGGTTCGATGACTTGGACGGACGGTGCGGCGTGAATTGTCGCGGGGTCTTGGTCCCGCGCCGCCGTAACTCAGTAACCTTGCGGCAATAGTGTCGTGCCAAGTGCGGCTGTTGGCCCTATCGCATCCTGAATCGAACGGCCAAGCCCGCGACAAAACCCGCGCGCGGGTCCGTCTTCGTAGACAATTGGTGCCAAGCCCCGAGTGCCCGCAGCGGACCGGGCCGCGGGGCGCTGGATCGAAACGACCGAGCCGATGGAGGCACAGACTATGCGGACGCTGGTGAGTTGCTACAGATCTTACTATCGCCGGCACGCCGGGCACCCGGAGTTGACCAAGGCCCAGGCACTGCGGCTGGCCCAACTCCACCGGCTGCTCGGCGCCCTGAACGGCGCGCCGCCGCCCGCGGGCTGCCCGCAAGCGGGTTCCCCGGACCCGCTTCGGGACCGCGGTGCCGTGTCGCTTGATGACGCCAATAAGCTGCGGCCGGTAGCCGACCCCGCCAGCCGCTGTAGCCCTCCCTGCAACCGGGCGGCGTTCGTTCCGATTGGGGATTGGCGATGACCCGGCGTCGGGCCGGAGCCCGGATGAAGGGCTAGCGGAATCCGGGGAGCCCCCGCCGTCCACCCAACCCCATCGATCAACTGGCCCCCGTAACGATCAAGGAGACCCCGACCATGCGCCGGACCACCGCCGCCCGCTTTCTGTGGCCCCTCATCCTTACCGTCGGCATCGCCTACCCCGGCCAGGCCGGGGCCGGGGACCCCGCCCCGCCCGCCGGCACCGCTGCCAACCCGACCGCGACCATCCCCGTTGCGATGCCGGCCGAGCCCGACCCGGCCCAGGTCGAGACATGGCTCGCCGCCGCGCGGGCGCTGAAGCAGGCGCAGCCGGTGTTGTTCGACGGGGCCGCGGGGGTGCTTGCCACCCTGGTGCTGCCGGGCGGTCAGGGCGCCGGGGCGGGCATCGTCCCTGGGGACGTGCTGATCGGCTACGGCGACACCCCGCTGGACTCGCGCGGTCAACTCATCGCCCTCACCGGCAAGACCCCGCCCGAACAAACCCTAACCCTGCGCTGGCTGCGCCCCGGCGCCGGGGGCGGAGCGGAGGTTCTGGGAGTCGCGATCCATGGCGGGCGCATGGGGGTCGGCATCCGGGATCTGGCCGACACCCCGGCCGCGCGCATGCAGGCCCTATCCGACGAAGGTTTGTCCGCCAGCAACCGCGCCCGCTACGGGGAGGCGATGGGCCTATTTCGCCAGGGTCTGGCCTTGGCGGAGGAGGCGGGCGATGACCTCTGGCGCGGGCAGTTGCTGCGCTCTATCGGCGACGTGCTTGACGACCTCGGCCGCTACCCCGAGGCCCTGGCCCACCACGGCCAAGCCCTGGACATCGCCCGGGAGATCGGTGATCGCGCGGGCGAGGCGAGTAGCCTCAACGGCCTTGGCGACGACTACCAACTCCTCAGCCGCTACCCCGAGTCCCTGGAGCACTACACCCAGGCCCTGGCCATCGACCGCGAGATCGGCGACCGCGCGGGCGAGGCGGGTAACCTCAACGGACTTGGCAACGTCTACCAACTCCTCGGCCGCTACCCCGAGGCCCTGGAGCACCACAGGCAGGCCCTGGCCATCGCCCGCGAGATGGGTCACCGCGCGGGCGAGGGGGCGCACCTCCACAACCTCGGCATGGTCTACCGCAGCCTCGGTCGCTACCTGGAGGCCGTGGAGCACCACACCCAGGCCCTTGCCATCCACCGCGAGCTCGGCAATCGCGCGGGCGAGGGGGCGGACCTCGGCAGCCTCGGCAACGTCTACTACAACCTCGGTCGCTACCCGGAGGCCGTGGAGCACCACACCCAGGCCCTTGCTATCCACCGCGAGATCGGCGATCGTGCGGGCGAGGGGGCGGACCTCCACAACCTCGGCATGGTCTACCACGGGCTTGGTCGCTACCCGGAGGCCGTGGAGCACTACACCCAGGCCCTTGCCATCGACCGCGAGATCGGTGATCGCGCGGGCGAGGGGGCGGTCCTCGGCAGCCTCGGCGCCGTCTACGCGCGGCTCGGCCGCAACCCCGAAGCACTTGAGTACTTCACCCAGGCCCTTGCCATCGACCGCGAGATCGGCGACCGCGCGGGCGAGGGAACGGTCCTTGGTAACCTCGGCGCCGTCAACCAAAGCCTCGGCCGCTACCTGGAGGCCCTCGAGCATCACACCCAGGCGCTGGAAATCGCCCGCAAGGTCGGCAACCGCGCCGGCGAGGCGGCTAACCTCACCGGCCTCGGCAACGTCTACCAAAGCCTCGGCCGCTACCCGGAGGCGTTGGAGCATTTCAGCCTGGCCTTGGACACGTTCCACGAGATCCGCGATCCCGCGCAAGAGGGGATCGTCCTCATGAACCTCGGCGTCGTCTACCAGGACCTCGGCCGCTACCCCGAGGCCCTGGAGCGCTTCACCCAGGCCCTGGACATCTTCCGCGAGATCGGCGACCGCGCGGGCGAGGGGAGGGCCTTCGGTAACATCGGCAGCGTCTACCAAAGCCTCGGCCACTACCCCGAGGCGTTGGAGCACTATCGCCAGGCGCTGGCCATCGCCCGCGTGATAGGCGACCGCGAGGGCCAGGGGCGGGCCATCGGCGACCGCGGCATTGTCTACGCGCTACTCGGTCGCTACCCCGAGGCACTGGAGCACTTCACCCAGGCGCTAACCCTTGTCCGCGAGCTCGGCGAGCGCGGCGCCGAGTCCAGCGAGCTACTCAACCTCGGCAACCTGCACACGGACCAAGGTCGCAGCGCCGAAGCCCTGGTTCACTACCAGCAGGCGCTGGCCCTGCAGGCCGAGCTGAACGAGCCCGAGACCCTCTGGTTGCTTTGGAACAACATGCGCGTGGCCTGGGAGGACGCCTCCCGCCCCGCCCCCGCCATTCTCGCCGGGAAGCGCGCGGTCAACGCCATCCAGGCCATGCGCGTCGGCAACGCCAGCCTCACGCGCGAGCAGCAACAGTCCTTCCTCGCGAACAAGGAATTCGTGTACCGCGAACTCGCCGATCTGCTGATCACCCAAGCCCGCCACGCCGAGGCGCAACAGGTCCTGGACATGCTGAAGGAGCAGGAGCTCTACGACTATATCAAGGAAGAAGGCGCTCACGACCCCCGCCAGACCCGGGCCGGCAACAACGCCATGGAGTCCGAGTGGAACGAGGCCTATGACGCCGTCGCCGCTGGTGCCCCACCTCTGGCCCAGCGTCTCGCCGAACTGACGCGCGTCAATCCAGCGATCCGCACCGAGTCGGAGCAGACCGAGATCGTCCGCCTGACCGCCGAGCGCGATCGGCTCGACGCCGAGCTGCAACGCCAACTGGCCGCCCTGCCCGAGCGCCTCGCCGCCGTCGAGCCCACCCGGCAGGCGGCCGAGAACACCCGCTTCGCCAAGGCACCGGACGCCAAGCCCGCGGTGCTCGCCGCGCTCTCCCAACGCAGCGGCACCCGCACCGGGCTGCTGCAATTCGTCTTGCTTGATGAACAGGTGCGCATCCTGCTGACCACCCCGGATGGCTGGGAGACGGCAGTCGCCGAGGCCCCGGTCAAGACCCTCGCCGCCGAGATCGAGGCCCTGCGCTCGGCCCTGACCGATCCCACCCAGGACGCCGAACCCCCGGCCAAGGTGCTGTACGGCCGACTGGTCGCACCGTTGGCCCAGAAGATCGACGCCGCCAAGCTTGAATCCCTGCTGGTCCACCTGGACGGGCGCCTGCGCTACGTCCCCTTCGCCGCCCTGCACGACGGCCAACAGTGGCTCGCCGAGCGCTGGCCCATCGTCTATTACACCGCCGCGTCCGAGCGGCAGGGGGGGCGGCAGGACGTGCGGCAGTCCGGGCGGGCGGCGCCGGACTGGCGGGTCGCGGGACTCGGCACGACCAAGGCGCACCCCCCGGCCTTCACGGCCCTCCCGGCGGTCGAGGCCGAGATCGATGGCATTGTGCGCACGGGCAAGTCCGATCGCAAGGGGGTCCTGCCCGGCCGCGTCTTCCTCGACAAGTCTTTCACCGAAAAGGTTCTGCGCGCTCAGGCGGCGGATTCGGCCAACCGTATCCTGCATATCGCCAGCCATTTCGATCTGCGCCCCGGCAGGGACACCGAATCGAGCCTGCTGCTCGGCACCGGAGGCCGGCTCAGCCTGCACGATCTGCGCGAGCGCGAGCCCAGGCTCGATCTGCGCCATCTGGATCTGGTGACCCTCTCCGCCTGCAACACCGCCATGGGCGGGGCGGACGCCACAGGCGCCGAGATCGAGGGCATGGGCGCGATCATCCAGCGCCAGGGCGCCCACGGCGTGCTGGCGAGCCTGTGGCCGGTGGCCGACCGGAGCACCGGCACCCTGATGCAGACCTTCTACCGCCTGCGCGCCGAGCGTCCCGACCTGACCAAGGCCCAGGCCCTGCAACAGGCCCAGCTCGGTCTGCTGCGCGGGACCCACGATCGCCCGGCAGCGGGACGCAAAGCCGGCGTCCCGCCCGGGTCGGACTGCGCCGTCGCCCGCCGCCCGGTCAGCCTGAGCGACGAGGGCGGCAAGCTCTACCAACCCCCGGCCGATCCCGCCTGCCGCTGGAGCCACCCTTACTATTGGGCACCATTCATCCTGATGGGGAATTGGCTGTGACTGGGGGCGCGGACCGCCAACGGAGGTGTTCTACAACGCCAAGGAGTGGCGTACCTGCCGCAGGATCACCACAGCGTCTCGATTCCGAACAGGGCGAACGCCCGCTTTGGTTTACCGGCCTTGGCGACGATGATCGCCTGGCCTTGATGGGCCTGCTCCAAGAGCCTGGAGAAACGGGTCTTGGCTTCGTGGACGTTGACGATGGTGGTCGTGGAAAGCCCGCTGACTGGACCAAGTGGTGGATCCAATCTATGTCCCGCGTCCCGTGGGTGCCATCGCTTTGAAAATCGACCAGGACAGGGGTCCAGGTCCGGCTGGATCGGCGAGCGTCAAGCGGGCCGCACAGAGAGCGATCCGCCCGAGGCCGACGCGCTGTCGGCCCCGGCAAGAGTAGCCATTGTTACGGCAGGAGATAGCGCCCATGCGGACACTGACGAAGACGACCTCAATCCCGATCCCGATCCCGATCCTGGCCCTGCTTCTGTGGCCCTTGGCCGGCTGGCCGCAGGCGGGCGCGGTCACGGCTGTGCCGACAGACGCCGCGTCGGCTGCGGCGCAATCGGCATCGGCGGCGCCCGGCCAGGCGCAGGCCGCGGGGCCAGCGCAGGCGCGGCCCGAGCCTGACCAGGCCCAGATCGACGCCTGGCTCGCTGCCGGCCGGGCGTTGAAGGCTGAGCGGCCGGAGCTGTTCGGCGAGGCCAAGGGGGTGCTGGCAACCCTGGTGCTGCCGGACGGTCAGGGCGCCAACGCCGGCATCGCCCCCGGGGATGTAATCGTCGCCTATGGCGACACCTCGTTGGATTCGGCGGAGCAGCTTGTCGCACTCACCGGCCAGACCCCAAGCACCGAGACCCTCAGCCTGCACTGGCTGCGGCCCGGGCCAAGCGGCGAGGCCGGGGTCCACCAGGCGACCATCCGGGGCGGACGCATCGGGGTGGGTATCCAGGACCTGGCGAAGACCTTCGCGGCGCGCATGCGGGCCCTGGAAGAAGCCCACCGGGCCGTCTACAACCGCAGCCCCAGCCGTTCCTGGGCGGCCATGTCCCTGCTCCTCCAGGCTCCGGCCTTGGCGCGCGTCGGCCGCTACCCCGAGGCTTTGGAGCAGTACACCCAGGCCCTTGCCATCCACCGCGAGATCGGTGACCGCACGGCGGAGGGGCGTACCCTCGCCGATCTCGGTGTCGTCTACTGGCGCCTAGGCCGCTACCACGAGGCCCTCGATCACCTCACCCAGGGCTTGGCCATCGCCCGAGAGATGGGAGATCCTGTGGGGGAGAAGGCGAACCTCAGCAACCTCGGCATCGTCTACGAGAGTCTCGGCCGCTACCCCGAGGCCCTGGAGCACGTCACCCAGGCCCTGGCCATCGGACGCGAGATCGACGACTTCGCGGGGGAAGGAGCGGACCTCAGCAACCTCGGCAACGTCTACGAGAGTCTCGGCCGCTACCCCGAGGCACTGGAGCGCCACACCCAGGCGCTTGCCATCCATCGCGGGGGCGGGGACCGCGTGGGGGAGGCGGCGACCCTCGGTAATCTCGGCAACGTCTACCGGCGCCTCGGCCGCTACCCCGAGGCCTTGGAGCACCACAAGCAGGCCCTTGCCATCCGCCGCGAGATCGGCGACCCCGCCGGGAAGGGGAATGACCTCAACAACCTCGGCAGTGTCTACTGGAATCTCGGTCGCTACCCCGATGCCTTGGAGAACTACACCGAGGCCTTGCGCCTACACCGCGAGATCGGCGACCGCGCGGGGGAGTCCAAGGATCTCCTCAACCTCGGCGCCCTGCATGCCGTTCAGGGCCACACGACCGAGGTACTGGCCCACTATCAGCAGTCCTTGGCCCTCCAGGCGGAACTCGCCGAACCCGAGCAGATCTGGCGCCTGTGGGAGAACCTGCGCGAGTTCTGGAAAGGCGCCGGCCAACCCGCCCCCGCCATCCTCGCCGGCAAGCGCGCCGTCAACCAGATCCAGTCCATGCGCGCCACCAACGCCAGCTTGGCCCAGGATCTTCAGCGATCCTTTTTGCAAGAAAAGGAAGCCGTCTACCGCGCCCTAGCCGACCTCCTCATCACCCAAGGCCGCATCCCCGAGGCCGAGCAAGTGCTGGCCATGTTGAAGGAGGAAGAGCTCTACGACTTCATCCGCCGCGACGCCGCCCGCGACGTAAAGCAAACCCGCGCCGACTACACCCCGGCCGAGGCCGAGTGGAACGCCCGCTATGCCCGCTTCGAGTCCGACCTCGCGGCCCTGGGCCGGGAATACCGGACGCTCAAGGGCATCGCCGAAAGCGTGCGCACCCAGCCCGAGAAGGAACGGCTCGCCGAGGTCAATCGGCGCCTCAAGTCCGGCCAGCAGGGCGTCACCGAGCTCATCGCCGCCCTGGAGCAGCAGTTCAAAGGCCAATCCCCCGAGGACGCCACCCGACTCGCCGAGCAGGCGCTCAAGGACCTGCGCATCCAGCAGGCCCGCCTGCGGGAAATGGGCCACGGCGCCGTGATCTTGAGCACCGTGATGGGCAAGGACCGGCTGCACCTCATCCTCACCACCCCGGACGCCCAGCTCGCCCGCCAGTCCCCCATCGGCTACGAGGACCTGAGCCGACTCATTGGCCGGCTGCGCGCCGCGCTCGTCGATCCCGCGAGCGACCCCAGCGAGGCCGCCCGGACGCTCTATTCCCATCTGATCGCCCCGGTGGCGAAGGACCTGGAGCAGGCGCAGGCCCAAACCCTGATGCTGTCGCTGGACGGACCGCTGCGCTATGTCCCACCCGCGGCGCTCTACGACGGCGAGCGCTGGCTCGTCGAGCGCTATTCGCTCGCGCTCTATAACAAGGCCGCCGCCGCGACCCTGTCGCAGCAGCGCGCCGACCGCTGGCAGGTGGCCGGTCTGGGGGTCAGCGAGGCCCATCCGCCCTTCCGAGAACTGCGCGCCGTGCCCGCCGAGTTGGAGGGCATCGTCAAGCGGGACGACCAGGACCCGGACGGCGTCATCCGCGGCCAGATGCACCTGAACGGCGCCTTCGACGCCGCCCGTCTGGTCGCCGTGCTGGAGGCCAAGGACGACTACCCGGTGCTGCACATCGCCAGCCACTTCGCGCTCAACCCCGGCAATAACCTGGACTCTTTCCTGCTGCTGGGCGACGGCAGTCACCTCAGCATCGCCGACATCGACGCGGACCCCGACTACGCACTCTCCGGCATCGATCTGCTCGCGCTCTCCGCCTGCGACACCGCAGTCAGCGCCCAGGCCGCCGCCGGCGCCGAGATCGAGTCCTTCGGCGCCCTGGCCCAGCTCCGCGGCGCCCGCGGCATCCTCGCCACCCTGTGGTCGGTGGAGGACGCCAGCACCGGCGCCCTGATGCAGTCGCTCTACGGCCGCCGCGCCCGCGACCAGTCACTCACCAAGGCCGAGGCCCTGCGCCAGGCCCAGCGCGCGCTCCTGACCGGCGAGATCGGCGGCCCGACCCCCGCGGCGGGCACGGACCAGCCCTGCGGCCGGTCCCGCCGCCCGGTCTCCCTGAGCGGCGCTGCCCCCGAGCCCAACCCGCGCGGCCCGGCCGAGGCCTGCCGCTGGACTCATCCCTATTACTGGGCGCCGTTTGTGCTGATGGGGAATTGGCTGTGAGTCAGGCGGTTGGGCACGCCCGTGCGGCCCGCCTGCTGGGTCTCTGCATTCTGGTCCTTGTGGCTGCTGGATCGGGGATCGATTCGGCCGCCGATGTATCAGAGGGAGACGCCGCCAAGCTGGGGCGGATGGAGCAACACCTCAGGGCCGCCCTGGCCCGCCATCGTGTCCATCGGGAAAGTCTCCTGGTCTGGCGCGGAATGGCTCCGGACTGGGACGAAGCGCCCGCTGCCGGGCTCAACGCTGTGAGGGAGGTCAGCGGGGCGATTCGAGACCGGTTGCCGCCGGGCTCGGTTCTCCTCCTTTACGACTACGACGGGGCAACGCTCTCGGTCTGGGCCATTTCGGGTCTTGGTATCGCGATGGAGCAGGAGGAGGTCGGGCGCGAAGCGCTCGCTCGCTCCGTCGGCGCACTGGGCGGCGCGATGGGGATCGTCCGCGCCCAAGCCGAGCGCGCCCCAGTGCCCCGCCGCCCCGTCGCCCTCGCCACGGCGAATCCCACCAACGCTCCCGACAAGCCCTTGAGCATCGCGATCGATGGGGCGTCCCGGCTGTTGCTGCCCCGCGATGTCTCGACGCTGTTGGAGCGGGAGCGGCCCTCCCAGATCGTCGTGGTGCCGGTGTTGAACCTCGGCGCAACGCCCTTCGCACTGCTGCGCACCGCGGGCGGCCATGGGCTGCTCGACATCGGTTCCGTCGTCATCGCACCGGGCCTTGAGGATGTGCTTGACAAAGCCCGGCGGGCATCGCCCGTGGACCCGGGGCCCGCGCTGGTGGTCGGAGATCCGACCTATGGCGACGCCGACTGGCTGCTCCCCGCGCTCCCCGGGGCGGCGGCGGAAGCGAAAGCGGTCGCCGAGATTTTTGGCGCCGAGGCGCTGTTGGCTGATCGGGCCACCGAGCAGCGGGTCAAATCCCTGGCCCCGTCAGCCGGGCTCATCCACCTTGCGACCCACGCCGTCGCCGACTCCGAAGAGCCCCTGACTCGCTCCTTCGTGGCCCTCGCCCCAAGCGGCCCGGACGACGGACGCTGGACCGCCGGCGAAATCCAAGCGCAGCGATTGCGGGCGGGCCTCGTGGTGCTGAGCGCCTGTCAGACCGGACTCGGCCAACCGCAGGACGGTGGAATCGTCGGCCTCGCCCGGGCCTTCCAGCTTGCGGGGGCGCAACGGGTCTTGATGAGCCTGTGGAATGTCGATGACAGCGCAACGGCCCGGTTGATCGGCGATTTTCTCCGGGGACTGGCGGCGGGAGCTGCCGCACCCTCGGCGTTGCGTGAGGCCGCGCTCGCCGCCCGGGCGCGTGGCGAAGGCCCGGAGGTTTGGGCATCCTTCTCGATACTGACCAGTCGCCTCGTGGGATCGGCCGAGGACCCTATCCGCTGAGTGGGTTTTCGCTCGGTACCTTGTTGACCGCCGCGCCCTCCCACGCAGGACCCGCCCGACGACCTGGAGTTGCAATACACAGACGCGATCTTCGCGATCGAGGAGAGCCTGATGATGCCCTATATGAGCTTTGTGGAGCGCCGCGGCCAGGCCCGCGGCGTGGCGCTGGTCCTGCTTGGGCTGCTGGAGCAGCATTTCGGCCCCTTGTCGGCGCAGACCCTGGAGCGCCTGGACCAAGCCGAGCCGGAGCGGCTCATGGCCTGGAGCCTGCGTGTCCTCGACGCCCGGTCGCTCGACGAGGTGTTTGCCGAAGACCCCGGATGAACCTTCGCCGTCTCTTTGACGACCATGGCGTCTGTGCCGGCGGGTCCTGAGTCAGCGCGGACGCGCCGATCCGGATCGCCGGGGTTGAGCGCACGAACCTGGATCAGCCCTCCCAGTCGAGCCCCAGCCGCAGACGCACCGTCCGCACCTGCCGCGCTAACTCCCGCCGCCAGTCGGGGCCATCCTCCCCCCGACGGGCAAGCGCCGCGTTCAGTAGCCCGAGCGCCGGCGCCGGATCGTCGTCGCCGAGCTCGGCGGCAAGACGCTGCCCGATCCGAACCTGCCCCGCCCAGAAGTCCCCCCCGGGTGGCGGCTCGGCCACCGCCGCCGCCTCCAGCAGCGCGACCCAGCGCCCGAACCGGTAGCCGGCCAGCGCCGCCCCCGCGGGTGCCGGGACGGCCGTGACCCCGGGGGTCCGGAGCGCCGCGAGCCCCGAGCGGTAGCCGGCCAGGGCCGCCGCGCCCTGCGCCGCGCCGCGGCCCCGGCTGACCAGGCCCAGACTGGCGAACGACTCGGGGAGCGGACCTGCGCCCCCGGCGAGGGCCGCGAACCCCGACCCAAGGTCCCGCTCCAGCGGCGGCGGCAGCCAGACCCACCAGCCGACCGCCGCGACCAGCACCGCGGCGGCGAGGGCGCCCGCCGCACGCCAGGGCCGCGCGACCCGGCCGGCGTGTACCGCGGTCCCGGTCCGGTCCGCGGCGGGGCGCCCGGCGGGGGGCCCGGCGGGGGGCACGGCCGGGGACTGGGCAAGGACCTGAACCCCGTCCGGCGCCCGGACCTGCGCCGCCGCGGCGAGCCAGACCCGATAGGCCTCCGGGCTCGCCGCGAGCCCCGTCAGCACCCGCTCCCGCTGCGCCCCGGAGAGTCGCCCGTCGATCAGGGCCGCCAGGTCCGCGTCGCCCGGCCCCGCGTCGTCCGGCCCCGCGTTCGGCCCGGCCGCCGCGGGTCGGCGCGGCGCGTTCAGGGCCAGCAGGGCCGCGAGCCGCGTCCGCTCGGCCGGTCGATCTCCCGCGTGCTCGCTCATGTTGCGAAGTCCTCCGGCCCCAGGGCGAGCCCGGACTCGGCCAGCCACTGACGGATACGCCCGAGCAGCCGGCGCAGCCGCCCATGGGCCTGATTGGCACTGAGTCCGAGCATGGCGCCCGCCTGCGTCACCTGAAGCCCGTCCTCGAAGACCAGACGCAGCAGGAGCCGCTCCTCCGCCGCCAGGTCGAACGGCGGCAGGGCGCCTATGGACCGGTCCCCGCGCCCGGCCGGGTCCGGCCCCGATGCCAGGAACCGCGTGCGCAACTGCGCGAGCAGGGCCGCGCGCTCCGCCTCCAGGCAATCCTGCTCCGGGGTGCCGGGCGCCGCGAGCGGACCCGCTCCATCGGGGTCCGCCGCCGCGTCCGGGTCCGCGAGCGGCACCTCGCCGGGACCCCGTTCCCCGCAGTTGGGATAGCGCGCCCGGATGCCGCGCAAGGCCTCCGCGACCGGGGCCGGGTCCGGCCCGTCCGGGGCCTCGGTCCCGGCCAGGGTCAGCACCGCCTCCGGGTTTTGGCGCTCCAGACACAGCAGTCGATAGACCCGCTCCCAGAGTGCCCCGCGGGCGCGCACCCAGTCCGGCACCCGCACCCGCCCGAACCGGGCGCGGGCGAAGTCCTCCAGCAGCCGGGCGGCGACCGTCACCAGATAGGTCGCCAGGCTCGCCTCCCCCCGATGCGCCCGCACCCGGCGCCAGTCGTCCGCCGCCAGCGCATCCAGCACAAAGCCCGCCGCCTCCCCGGCCAGCGCCTCGTCGCCGAAGCGCCGCCGCGCCATGGCCTCGAAGCGGCCCAGCAGCCCCAGGGTGGCGCGTTTGAGATAGGCGGTCTCGTCCAGCGGCATGTCACCGAATCCGAATTCACTTGAAGACCCGCGGGCAGCCCCCTCCCGGTCCGGGCGCACAGGGTCATCCAGACAAGGGGGCCGGTCAAGCGCCGCTTGGGGGCCCGAGTCGCCTTGGCACAAGCGGGTCAAATCCCTAAGATGACTCCGGGTCCACCAACCCGCCGCGGGGACAGGGCCGACACGGGGTCAGGCCGACAAAATGGCCGCCCCTGTCCGTCGTTGGATAGCAGATACCCAACGACTCAGACGGGACAGACAGACCACGGCTTGCCAGGGTCCCGCGTCTCGCCTAGAGTCGAGTATCCGGATAAGACGTGGAGGCGACCCGATGGCCGATGACTACGACAGCCCGTGGAAGGAGATCCTGGAAGGCTATTTTCCTGATTTTATGGCCTTCTTCTTCCCCGATGCCGCCGCCGAGATCGATTGGTCTCTTGGGTTCGAGTCGCTGGACAAGGAGTTGTCCCAGGTGGTGCAGGACGCGGAGCTCGGCCGACGCTATGCGGACAAGCTGCTCAAGGTCCATCGGATCGGCGGGGGCGAGGAGTGGCTCCTGGTCCACATCGAGGTTCAGGGCCAGCGCGAGGCGGACTTTCCGCGGCGGATGTTCGTCTATGCCTATCGGCTCTACGACCGCTACGCCCGCGACATCGCAAGCCTTGCCGTGCTGGCCGACACCAGGGCCGACTGGCGACCGGACCGTTTCGAGATCGGCTGCTGGGGCAGCCGACTCGGGATCTGTTTCCCGAGCGTGAAGCTGCTCGACTACGCATCGAGACAGGGCGAGCTGGAGGCCGAGGATAACCCCTTTGCGACCGTGGTGCTGGCACATCTCGCGGCCCAGGAGACCCACGGCGATGCCCAGGCGCGCTACCGTCGTAAGCTCAAGCTCACCCGCCGACTCTACGAGCGCGGGCTGTCGCGACAGCGCATCATCGACCTTTACCGCTTTCTGGACTGGATCCTGCGCCTGCCCGACGACCTGGAGTTGCAATATACAAATGCGATCTTCGCGATCGAGGAGAGCCTGATGATGCCTTACATGAGCTTTGTGGAGCGCCGCGGCCAGACCCGCGGCGAGGCGCTCGGCCAGGCCCGCGGCGTCTCGCTGGTCCTGCATGGTTTGCTGGAGCAGCGTTTCGGCCCCTTGTCGGTCGAGACCCTGGAGCGCCTGGACCAGGCCGAGCCGGAGCGGCTCATGGCCTGGAGCC
>JACDZJ010000251.1_pt1 | contig 20324 bp, 14 predicted proteins | sample 7365721 | NCBI WGS metagenome assembly JACDZJ01 (sample SAMN15143480, study PRJNA637477) | pond metagenome | biome: freshwater wetland ecosystem [ENVO:00000243]; feature: pond [ENVO:00000033]; material: pond water [ENVO:00002228]; isolation source: pond water containing pink berries ... | reverse complement strand
TTCTAATTTTAAAATAATGTATCAATGATTTTATAACTTATATAATGTCTAATATTTTTACCTTTATTTTTCTGTATTTTTTTTTATTAAGATGAAAAGTGATGGATGGATAATTCACTAAATTTCAAATTTATTTAGACATTTTGTTGTATATTTAAAAAAAAATGACTTCCTTTGCATTCGAAAAGAAAGTGTATTTTTTCGTTCGTTTATTTCAACTCTCCTATTTTCGTAGTCAGATTTTGTTTTAACCTCGTTTTCTATGCTGTTCTTAAATCACATTTATTTATTTTTATTTTTTTTATTTTTATGAACATTTACGTAGGTAACTTAAGTTACAAAGTTCGGGAAAATGACCTTCAAGGGGTTATTGAAGAGTATGGTCAAGTTGAATCTTGCAAAATTATTAAAGATCGTGAAACTGGTAAATCTAAAGGATTTGCATTTGTAGAAATGGCTGATGATGCTGCTGCTGCAAAAGTTATCGAAGAATTAAACGGCGCTGAATTTGATGGTCGTTCTATGGTAGTTAAAGAAGCTAGACCAAGAGCTTAAGATTAATTTTTTAAGACACAAAAGAACTTCTGTTATCGAAAGGTGGCAGGAGTTTTTTGTTAAAAATATGCGATGTGTTCTGAAGCGTTGTAAAAAAAATATATCAGAACTGAATCATACAATTCAATAAACTTGTAAATTATTTATAATGAAAAAATTAAAAGGAGCTTTAAAAGAAAGTGGAATTATTTCGAAATTTCTACAACTGATTGGTATAACCATATTTTTCACTACAACTGGCTTGATTGTCTGGTCAGTTTTTACAACTGGTAATTCGACAGATATTAATTCGTTGAAACTTTTACAACTGATTCAATCGATGGGTATATTTGTTTTGCCTCCGCTTGTGGTAGCGTTCTTTTGGAGCGAAAAACCTTTGGACTATCTTTTTCTTAATAGTAAAACAAATTGGAAAAATGCTACATTTATTGTCTTATTGATGATCATTTTTATTCCATTTATCAATTTACTTGGTGATATTAATCAGCAATTTAAGTTACCAGATGCCCTTTCAGGCTTGGAAATTCAGATGAAAGCAATGGAACTACAAGCCAAACAAGTTTCAGAAAAGTTCATGAATGTTCATAATCTACAAGGTTTGTCATTCAATATTTTGCTTATAGCTTTTATGCCCGCTTTGGGTGAAGAATTATTTTTCAGAGGAACTATTCAACGCATTTTGGGCGAAAACAGAAATGTAGTGTCAGCAATTTGGATTGCAGCATTTGTGTTCAGTACCATCCATTTACAGTTTTATGGATTTGTACCGCGTTTGCTTTTGGGAGCGTTTTTTGGTTATCTACTGGTGTGGGGTGGAAATTTATGGCTGCCCATTTTGGCTCATTTTACCAATAATTTTATAGCTATTATTTTCTACTATTTAAAACACAATGGTTATAAAATTCCTGATTTAGATACTGTTGGAGTTGGAAATTCATTATGGATAGGGGTTTTGAGCGGAGTTTTAGGCATAATGGGTATTTTTCTACTCAAGAATCAAACTCAGCAGACGAAATGCTATCCTACAGAATAAAAATTGTGTTTCAGTAGTGCTTTATTAGTTGTTTTCGGGTCGAAAAACGTTGATTATTAATAGAATTAATGGAGAAAGGCATTATATCTTAAGGATGAAGAATATGAAAAATCTGAAATCAAAATTTCTTAATTCAATGTAATTTTCGGCATAAGTTAAATACAAAGTCATCGAAATTTTGTATTTTTGTAAGCTAAAATACAATAGAAAGTACTTTTTAAAGTTTGTATTCTTGGAGATTAAAATTTTTTTTTGTAAATAAAATGCTCAAAGATTATTTAAAATATTATCTATTTTCAGGAACTCTTTTGAAAAAAACCATTACATATAAAATTTTGTTTACACTTCTGATAGTTATTGTCAGCGGGTGTTCAACCAAAAAGAACACTTGGACTTCGAGGACTGCTCAGTCCATTAATACAAAATTTAATGTACATTTTAATGGTGCTGTGAGTTATAACGAAGGATTGAAGAATATTATAAATTCAAATAAAGAAGATTATTCTACCCTTATTCCTATGTATCCCATAAGCCAACATGCTAATGCTTCTGCAGCTACTTCAAACATGGATCGCACGATAGAAAAATGTCGGAAAGCCATCAAATTACATTCAATAAAAGTTAAACCAAAGAAAAACACAAAAAAAGAGAAGTTGCCAGAGTATATGAATTTTTATAACCAAAAGGAATTCAATCCGGAATTAAAAAATGCTTGGTTAATGTTAGCACAAGCAGAATTTCATAAAGGTGATTTTCTTGGGGCATCGGCTACTTTCTCATACATTTCACGCCATTACATCACTGATAATGATATGATTGCATTATGTCAGTTATGGAAGGTTCGGGCTTACGGAGAAATAGGTTGGATATATGAAGCTGAAGAAGTACTTTCTAAAATTGTGCAAGATAATTTGAGATTATCAAGTATTGGATTGTTTGCTGCTGTAAATGCAGATTTGCTGCTAAAAAAACAACAATATAAAGAAGCAATCCCATTTCTAGAATTAGCATTATCGAAAGAAAAAGATAAAGATTTGAAGCAACGTTTTGGTTATTTATTGGCACAATTGTATATAAAAACTGGGAATGATGCAGCAGCTTTCGAAAGTTTTTCGAGAGTGATTAAAACGAATCCACCTTACGAAATGGATTTTAATGCACGAATCAACCGAGCTCAAATTGACAAAGGAAATGTGCTGGGTGTACGAAAAGATCTTAGAAATATGCTAAAAAACTCTAACAACAATGATTATTTAGATCAAATATACTTTGCTATTGGAAATACATATTTGAATCATAACGATACCTTAAAAGCTATAGAAAACTACAAACTTTCGGTTGAAAAAAGCAAACGCAACGGAATAGATAAATCGGTAACATTAATCACTTTAGGTGATATATTTTATAATAAACGAAATTATTTGCTGGCTCAACCTTGCTACGATGAAGCCGCCAAAATTATCACTAATGAGCATAAAGATTATGAACGAGTAAAAAAACGAGCTGAAACATTGAGTGAACTTGTAACACAAAATGACATTGTGGTTTTACAGGATAGTTTGCAGCGTTTAGCCGCTATGACCGAAAGTCAACGCTTGGAAGTGATAAAAGAACTAATTGAAAAATTAATTTCCGACGAAAAAGTAGCCACTGAAAAACAGTTGAAAAATGCTGATTCGCCAGATGAAAACATGAATGGAAACCGAAATAGATTTACAGAACAAGAAGAGGACTTAGGAAGACTTCCTCAGATTGGAAGTAGTTCGGGAAATTCAGGTGAATGGTATTTCTATAACTCAGAATTGATACGTACTGGACAATCGGAATTTTTGAAGAAATGGGGAAAACGAAAATTGGAAGATAACTGGCGACGAACCAACAAAACAGCCACAATATTTGCCGATGAGAATATCGCAAACGCAGCTACAATAGTAAAAGATACAACCGATACTGTTTCAAAGAAAAATGATTTTTCTGACACAAAGAATCCTGAGTTTTATTTAAAACTAGTTCCTGTTACACCAGCTCAAATCACCAAATCGAATGCAGAAATTGCGACAGCATTATTAAGTATGGGACTTATTTACAAAGATAAAATTGAAGATATACCAATGGCTATAAGTACGTTAGAGTTACTTATTAGTCGATTTGGAACAGACAAGATTATTTCGGATGCATATTTTCAACTCTATATGATAGCCATAAAAATGGAAAATAAGAAAGATGCAGAAAAATATAGATTGAGGTTGATATCCGAATTTCCATCATCAAAATATGCAGAGATTCTTTCGCAGACGAATTATAAAGAACGACTTTCGATCATGTATGGTGAGCAGGATTCCATTTACAATCTAACTTACAAAGCATACAATGAGAGTGATTATCAAACTGTTTTCAAACATCTGGCTTATATTCAGCAAAATTATCCTATATCGACTTTGATGCCCAAGTTTTTGTTTTTAAATGCACTGAGTATTGGAAAAAAGGACACACCCGAAAAGTTCCAAGCAGCACTAAATGAATTGGTTACTAAATATCCTGAAAGCGATGTGAGTGCTATGTCGAAAGACATTCTTGCATTGATAAAACAAGGTCATGAAGCAAAAACAGGAACTTCGAGCGGTACTTTACTTACACGGCGTGATGAAGCCGCCAAAAACAAGGTAGATGAACAAGCTGCACCACTTCAATTCTCTCCCGAAAAACATTCAAAACACCGGCTTTTGTTTATATGTTCAATCACAACTGATAGTATGAATATGATGCTTTATAACATTGCTTCATTCAATTTTTCGAGGTTTATGATTAAAAATTTTGACTTGGTTATTAATAAGTTAGATAGTTCTAAAAATATTTTGTGTGTGACCAATTTCGAATCGTTTGACGAAGCCCAGTGGTATGTAAATTCAATTGGTACGGATGCATTAATTACTAAGTTGTTAGCTGATTTTCAGGTTCAAAAAGTGATTATTTCAGAAGAAAATTATGTATTACTAAGAACCAAGAACAACTTATCTGAATATTTGGGGTTTCAGGAAAAGAATATTGTAACGAAACAAAGCAACCAATCTCCAGCCAACAAACAACTGAAAAAACCAGAATCGATTGCTACAGTTAAAAATGTTGCTACAAAAAATATTTCTATCGTTCTGCAAAAAAAGATAGAAGTTAAACCGGAAAAAACTGTAGCAAAAACAGACGAAAAAGTAACGGAAAATACAATTGAAAAATCACTCGAAAAAGTGGTTGAGAAACCAATCGACATGCCTGTTGAGATAACGATTGGGAAAGCGTTTGAGAAACCAACCACAAAACAACCAGAAAAGTCTGTTGAAAAGCAAATTGTGAAACCACTTGATAAAGTAATACCTTCGATAAACGATGCTACTAAGAAGGAAACCGTTGTGAATACTTTACCAACTACTACCATTGAGCCCAAACTAGAAGATGTGCCGCTGTATAAGAATTTATTTGCTTATCGAACCAATGAGCCTCATTTTGTAGCCATTTATATTTTGTCGGGAAACTTTGATTTTGAAAAAACAAAAGCTGCATTAAATGATTACAATGCTAAAAATTATAGCATAATGAATTTAAAAGTTTCAGTTGAAACTGTGGCTAAACAGCAAATTATAATTATTGGAAGCATGAGCGATGCAAATGTAGCTAAATCATATTTGTTGCGTATGGTAAAAGAAAATGGGATATTTGAAGGATTAAAAAATGCAGATTATAGAAATTTGCTGGGTTCTCAGAAAAACCTGAACATTTTAATGCAACAAAATGCACTTAATGTTTATTTTGAATTTATGACGGAGTATTATTTGAAATAATATCTTTTCGTCACTTATTAATAAATAGTTGATTTACAACTAATATCACAAAATTAAAAAGCAAGAATTATGAAAAAAGACCGTATACTTTGGGCAGATGATGAAATGGATTTATTGCGTCCTTATATTTTGTTTTTGGAAGAAAAAGGGTATGAAGTAGTGACAGCAACAAATGGAAAAGATGCAGTTGAATTGTGTCAGAACCAAGACTTTGACATTATTTTTTTAGATGAAAATATGCCTGGCTTAAGTGGTTTGGAAACTCTAGCTTTGATAAAAGATATTAATCCCAATCTGCCAATGGTAATGATTACCAAAAGTGAAGAAGAAAATATCATGAATATGGCTATCGGGAATAAAATTGCCGATTATTTGACCAAGCCGGTGAATCCAAGTCAAATTTTGCTAACCCTCAAAAAGAATATTCACAAAAGAGAAATTGTTACCGAACATACGACATCGACATATCAATCGCAGTTTGGAAGAATTGGTATGCAAATTAACGATACGCTTACTTACGAAGATTGGGTGGAAGTATATAAAAAGCTGATTTATTGGGAATTGGAGTTGGCAGAAACAGACAATGGTATGGACGAAATGCTTAAAATGCAAAAAGCAGATGCCAACAATACTTTTACTAAATTTATAAAAAAAAACTATGTAGACTGGTTTGAACATAACGAAAAACGCCCATTGATAAGTCCTGAAATTTTCAAAACTAAGGTGTTTCCGTTGCTCGACAAAGGAGAAAAGGTGTTTTTTATTTTAGTCGATAATTTTCGTTATGATCAATGGAAAGTCATTCGTGAAATGCTGAGTGAATTTTACCAGTTCAACGAAGAAGAATTGTATTGCGGAATACTTCCAACAGCCACTCAGTATGCTAGGAATGCGATTTTTTCGGGACTTCTCCCACTGCAAATTCAACAAATGTTTCCTGAACTTTGGGTAGAAGAAGATGATGATGACGGAAAAAATCTGTACGAAAAGGATTTGCTTCAAACTCAGTTACAGCGTTATCGTAAGAATTACAGTTTTTCATATCATAAAATTAATGACTCCAATTCCTGCGAACGGTTGATTGATCAATTACCCAGAATTGATAATAATTCATTGAATGTTTGTGTATTGAATTTTATTGATATGTTATCTCATGCCCGCACTGATTCGAAAATGATGCGCGAGTTGGCAAATGATGCAGAAGCCTATCGGTCGTTGACATTGTCGTGGTTCAAACATTCAAAGACTTATGACCTTTTTAAAGCAATTGCTTTGCGTGGTTATAAAGTAGTATTTACCACCGACCACGGTACTATTCAAGTGAATGGGGCGATAAAAGTTGTGGGCGATAAAAACACGAATGTAAACTTGCGCTATAAAGTTGGAAAAAGTTTAAGTTATAACAAAAAGGAAGTGTTTGAACTACTGCAACCTACCAAAGTAGGGTTACCAAGTCCTAATGTAAGTTCCGCCTATATTTTTGCGTGCAACGATAACTTCTTTGCATATCCAAATAATTATAATCATTACGTTGGTTATTATAAAGATACATTTCAACACGGGGGTGTTTCGCTCGAAGAAATGTTGTTGCCATTGATAGTAATGCAACCTAAATAAAAACCCGCAAAATCCCCCGAAATGGGACTAAAAGAGCTATCTAATTATAAAACAAACAAATAACACTAACTTAAATTCCCCCATTCGGGGGATTAAAGTAGGCTTATGAAAACCTATACCAATGTTAAAGACCTCGATAATTTGCAAGATGCAATTAAAGAGGCATTAGAAATTAAGAAAAACCGTTTTGCTTATAAACAAATTGGTGAAAATAAAACCTTACTCATGGTGTTTTTCAACTCCAGCTTACGAACCCGATTGAGTACTCAAAAGGCAGGTATGAACCTTGGAATGAATACCATGTTGCTAGATATTAATTCCGGTGCTTGGAAACTCGAAACCGAACAGGGAGTGATAATGGATGGCGATAAACCCGAACATATTTTAGAAGCAATTCCGGTAATGGCAAATTATTGTGATGTGATTGGTGTGCGTGCTTTTGCTAATTTGGAGAACAAAGATTTCGATTATCAGGAAACCATTATCAATCAATTTATTCAATATTCTGGCAAACCTGTATTCAGTATGGAAGCAGCTACAGGACATCCATTACAGGCTTTAGCCGATTTAATTACCATCGAAGAATACAAAAAATCATCTCGTCCCAAAGTGGTTCTGACCTGGGCACCACATCCCAAAGCTTTACCACAGGCTGTTCCAAATTCATTCGCCGATTTTATGAACGAAGCTGATCTGGAATTTGTAATTACTCATCCCGAAGGTTACGAATTGGCAGATAAATTTGTACGTGGAGCACGTGTTGAATACGACCAAATGATAGCATTTGAAGGTGCAGATTTTATTTATGCCAAGAATTGGTCGGCATATCAGGATCCAAACTACGGCAAGATTCTGAGTACAGACCGCTCGTGGACAGTTAGTGACAGGCAAATGGCTGTTACCAATAATGCACATTTTATGCATTGTTTGCCGGTTCGTCGCAACATGATTGTAACCGACGAAGTAATTGAAAGTCCGCAATCAATTGTAATTCCACAGGCTGCTAACCGTGAGATATCGGCACAATTGGTAATAAAGAGGCTTCTAAGCCTCTAAAATACCTCCAAAGTGGAAGCTTAACAATAAATTAGAAAATAAAAAATAAAATTTCCAATTGCCCATAAATGTTGGAATTTCCTCTACGGGGGATTAAGGGGGCTGATTATATTATGAATATAGAAACTGTTGCCGCATCCATCAGGAACGTGCCTGATTTTCCGAAACCCGGAATTTTGTTTAAAGATATCACAACGGCAATGAAAGATGCCGAAGTCTTGAAATTTATTGCTGACAACTTGTACAATTTTTACAAAAACAAAGGTATTACCAAAGTGGTTGGTGTTGAGAGCCGTGGATTTGTTTTGGGAAGTATTTTGGCATATAAACTTGGTGCAGGTTTTGTGTTGCTTCGAAAACCCGGAAAGCTTCCTGCAGAAACTTATAAAATAGATTATGACCTGGAATATGGGCAAGATTCACTCGAGATTCATAAAGATTCGATTGACGAAAATGATGTGGTTTTGTTACACGATGATTTGTTGGCAACAGGCGGAAGTGCAAATGCTGCATTGGATTTATTAAGTAATTTCACACATAACGGCATATATGTGAGCTTTTTGATAGAACTAGAATTTTTAAATGGTCGTCCGCGTTTGAAAGGTGCAAAAGATATTCACGCATTGATAAAATTTTAAAAAAAAGTTCAAATTCCTACCTTTTGTTTTAGGTAGAATTATTACATAAAATAAGTGATACTCCCTATATAAATCTCCATTTACAATCCTATGATTCGAACTAAAGAGAAGTTGACAGTGGTAAAAGTTGGTGGAAAAATAGTAGAAGACCTGCAAAGTCTGAAACAACTATTATCCGACTTTTCGAAAATTGAAGGTTACAAAGTGTTGGTGCATGGTGGTGGCCCTTTGGCGACAGCTGTGGCAACTCAACTTGGGATTGAAAGCAAAATGGTGAACGGTCGACGTGTAACCGATGCTGAAATGCTGAAGGTGGTGACTATGGTTTATGGTGGATTGGTGAACAAACAAATTGTGGCAGGATTGCAAGCCATAGGCGTGAATGCTTTGGGACTTACAGGTGCCGATTTGAATTATATGTGTTCCGTGAAACGTCCTGTTACAGATGTTGATTACGGATATGTGGGCGATGTAAAGCAGGTAAATGATGATTTTTTGGCTGATTTAATTGCAAAAGGCGTTGTTCCGGTGCTGGCACCTTTAACCCACGACAAATTGGGAAATCTACTGAATACGAACGCCGACACAATTGCCGGTGAAGCAGCAAAAGCACTTTCAACACATTTTGATTTAACTCTAATTTATTGTTTTGAAAAAAAAGGTGTGCTTACTAATGAAAACGATGATGAAAGTATAATACATAAACTTACCCCAAACCTTTTCGAGAAGTATGTTACTGAAGGAATAATTCAAGGAGGAATGATTCCAAAATTAGAAAATTCATTTCAGTCACTTCGGGCAGGAGTAAAAGAAGTAATAATTACGAGAGCTGATTTGATTCACACAGTTGGAGGCACCAAAATTATACTTTGAAATAACTTCAATTATTTACTGCAATTCGAATAATATAAAAATTCACGAGTTGTCTTTTTTAATAATTTCATTGCAGACCTAAGGTTTTTTTTAAATGCGTTACAAAGATGTTTTTTAGCATCGATTCGTTTTTTTAAACAGCTCAAAATCAAAGTATGTCCTGTCTTCGACCACAATTGTCCCTCTTGGAAAAATCTGATTAATGCGAATTAAATGTTGAACTAAAAAATTAAATAAATATAGGCAGCAGCAATTCTTCCACACATAAAAGTCAAAATAAACTAATAGCAATATAAAACACATTAGTTGATTTCCAAATAAACTAGAAATTATAGATTTTTTTCAAGTTTTTAATTTCGAAATGTTAATAACTATGTAAATATAAATTACAAGCCTTATTTTAATATAATTGTCATTTAACTTCAATTTAATTGTAATTTGTAAGTAGTTTCTTTGTTTTGTAAAAAAAATATAATGAAAATTAAACTATTTATTATCAGTTTATGTATGACCTTATTTACAAATCAAACCCTTACTGAAAATCCTGCTCAGGGAACCCATTGGAATAACGATAAAGAGTTGAAAATATTGAGTTGGAATATCTATATGTTGCCATATATCAGTTTGTTTAACAAAAATGGCGAACGTGCAAAAACCATTGCCGAAAAGTTACACGATTCAGATTATCAAATTATTGTTTTTCAGGAGGCTTTTAGTAGTAAATGCCGAAATATTCTGGCAAAAGGTCTTTTAAAGGAATATCCTTTTCAATATGGACCAGCCAATAGAAATAATTTACCTTTCAAAACCAATAGTGGACTGTGGGTAGTGAGTAAAATTCCGCTTACCGAACTTGGGGAGTTTCAGTTTAGTAGCAGTGCAGGTTTCGATATAGTTGCACGAAAAGGTGCAGTACTTTTTCAAAGGAATTTTAGAGGTTCAATTTTTCAACTTCTTACTACGCATCTTCAAGCCGATAATTTATCGGAAATTAGATGTAGACAATGTGCCGAAATAAAAGAACATTTATTGAATCCATATTACCAGAAAGATATCCCACAACTGATTTGTGGTGATTTTAACATTGAAATGGATGATAGACATAATTATCAGCAAATGCTACAAACATAGGATGCCCAAAATGGCGAATTGAGTGGGACAGTGAAGGTGACTTATGATGAAGTAAACAATAAATTGGCTCGTAATAACAATGGAAAACTACGAATAATTGATTATGTGTTGGTTAGAAATGCCGCACTAATTGACAAAATTGAGCGAAAAGTGCAGACTTTTTTCACATTTGTTGGTGGAGTCGAATCAAATCTTTCAGATCATTATGCAATGGAATTCAAAGTGAGTTTTTCAGTACAATCTGATAAATCAATCGCACAATTTAATAAATTGTGAACTTTTATTGGATTTGGCATTTGGTTCAATTGGTTTCGGGTTTGAAACTGACTAATTCTACTACGAAAAATTTATTCTATCAGTTTTTTGTTAGTTTATTGAGGATTTATTTAAAAAAACATGAGATATAAATTGCAATTATTAATTTAGTATATTATTTACTTTATCATTCTTGACTACCTCAATGTGTTTTTTCAGTTGATATTAATTTCGAAATAATCTACTTTGCTACCATTTGATTTGCTCTTTTTATAATAGCATAAAGAAAGAATATAATAGATTTTTTACATCCACGAAGGATATAAATTTGGAACTCGTTCAATTAATCTTGCATATATATTCATTAGTTTTTCTCTAATATTATCTTTGTCGAACTGTATTACGAGTTGCTTTGAAAGTGCTAATCCATTTGAATAGAAAATCTTATCATTCAAAAGTTGGGTGGTCATCATTTTAAAATCATTCGTAGTTTTAGCTTTCAAATAGCTATAATTATACAGTGATTTGTATTCTTGAATATCCCTAAATACTACTGGCATTCCGCAGGCAGCAGCTTCAATGGGTGCTAGCGGGCAGTTCTCTTGGTATGAAGTGAAAAGCATCATATCAGATGCGGCATAAATTAAAGGCATCTGATCTAACTCCAACATGCCTGTAAATTGCAAATTATCTGGTGCATTTTCTATCCGCGCATCAATCCGCGAAATTCCTTCGGTCATGGCTTTAAATGGTCTTCCACCAGCCCACACAAATCGTGCTTTAGGAATAGAAGTAGCCACATCTATAAAATCTTCCACACCTTTTCTTGCTTGAAGTTGTCCAACTCCCAATACAACAAAATCATTTTCCGAAACTCCTAAAAATTCCCGTCCCTTCTTTCTATTTTCATTAGTACGTTTCCACTTGTCAATATTAATTGGATTGAAAATTCTAACAACTTCAGTTTTTGCTCCTAATTCCAAAATTGCTTTCTCAACCATTGGTGAAATGGCAATACAAACATCAGCATAAGAATACACTTGCTTGAGATACCATTTTACAAACGGCATTAAAACTGCACTAATGGGTAGCGAACCTTTAATTGAATCGGGAATTACATGAACGGTATGAATTCTTCTGCCTTTGTAACCCAATCCTTTAAAAAAATAATATGGACCATAAGTATGACAATGGATTACATCACCTGACCCCTCGTTATTGACCACTACTTCTATATCTTTTTTTGATTTTAATAAATCTACATGATCAACAAATGCTGTATGTACACCATTGCCTTTAATCATGTACTGAGTTTCAGAAACAATATGTATTCTCATAATCTTAAATTTTTAATTTTTAATGAACTACTGAATTAATCAGTTCTTACAAATAATCGTTTTATAAGAAAAAACATGATAATTAAAATAATCATTGCTAAAGAAACTAACCCAAGATAAAGATGTAGATGTGAGTCAGCATTGGTTATCATATTCCAATAAGGTCCTATTATAAATCCAACCGTTACATAAGAAGATACCCAAATAGCAGAAGTACTTAAAAGAATTAAACTATATTTTTTTGGTGAGATTTGAAGTAAACCACTCAAAACCGAAATATAACCACGAACAAAAGGCGATAATCTGCCTATATAAATTCTTGATAACCCTGACTTTTCAAAATTTAGTCTAATTGTGTTAATTTTCATTTCAGAAATTGGTAACCACTTTGGTTTTCGTTGCAATATAATTTGTCCAAAAAAATAAAATACAATGTAAATTATACAACTTCCTAATAAATCACCGAATACAGCGGAGAAAATTATCAATGGCAAGTTTAAAACTCCCATAAAAGCCAGATAACCCGAAAACAGTAATACTAATTCATTTGGAATTGGATTAGGGAAACCTACTTCTTGTAGAAAAATGAGCACAAGAATACCAAAATAACCATATTGCGAAATGCTGGAAACTAGTTCGATAGGCATAATCTAATTTATATCTAAGCTTCAAAACAATATCCATAGCCAAGTCGAGTAACAATATTTTTATCGTATTTACCGATTTTTTTTCTTAAACGAGTGATATTAACATCAATTGTTCTATCGAGCACACAAACATCGGCCGACCATACACGTGATAGAATTTCATCTCTACTGAATAATCTATTTTTGTTTTCTAAAAAGAGTTTTAATATTTCAAATTCCTTTTTGGTAAATGAAATTTCATTATTGTCAACCAATACCTTCTTATTAATTATTTGCAGTTCAAGTGTTTCATACGAAAGGTTTTCGATATTTTTTACTTTCACAATTTCTAATCTTCGAAAAACTGCTTTTACCCTTGCTACCACTTCTCTAATTGAAAATGGCTTATTTATATAATCATCGGCACCAAGCGTAAAACCTGTTAACCGGTCATTTTCACTATCTTTTGCCGTTAGAAATATGATTGAAACAGAGGAAATATTAGGGTTATCGCGTAGCATACGTGCTAGTTTGAACCCTGAAATTTCGCCCATCATTACATCAAGCAACAGTAGATTGTACTTGCATATATCCTTTTTTAAAGCCTCTTCGGCAGAATAAGCCACATCTACTACATAGCCCTCTGATTCTAAGTTGAATTGAAGTATTTCACATAAATCTTCTTCGTCATCAACAACTAATATACGATATACATCCATAACTAAATTAATTTTTATTTTTTGCAAAGGAATACTTTTGATATTACGGTGCTATGTGATTGTTGTGACAAAGTTGTTATTAATTTAAGTTTTAGTCTACTCCGATAAGTCAATATTCCATTTTCTGAGTTTACTCAAAATTCCATTTTTTGAATTGAGCTAAGTTGAAATTTTATTATTTAATTGAACTCTTAAAACCCGGAATTGTAGTTTGCAAGTATATCATAAAAATATAAGTTGTTGAACACATCCCCGAATTCAGAAATGGTATTTTAAAATTTAAAATTAAAAAAAACAATTTGAAATATTTTTATTACTTATATAAATGAAATACAGATACATAATGCTTCGAATTTGTATTGTTGTGATAACAATAAATATGAAAATAATTAATATACAACTGCAATTAAATTCCATTTTAATTAGTTTACCATTTCACTAAAAATTGTCATCAATAAAATCTTCTAATATAAAGTATAAAAAAATGTAACCAATTTGTAGTTCGTTTGCAATACTATCTTATTATTATTGTAATACTGTATTCACACATTTTAAAAATTCAAGCAATATCTTTGCCAAAAATAAATATGATAAAATAAGTGGTAAATAAAGGATTCATTTTAAGCATTTTAATTACATTGTCTGTTATAAGTGTTTATGGACAAGGCATTTTGCAGGGAATAGTAACTGATGCCGAAACTGGTGAAACTGTAATTGGGTGTAATATTATATTACAAGGCACTACATTGGGTGCAATTACTGGTTTGGATGGTGATTACGTTTTAAAAAACATCCCTACCGGAACATACAATGTTATATTCACATTTATATCTTACGAAAAACTGATACAAAAAGTAACTATAACCAAGGGTGGAACCATAGTTCAAAACATTAAACTAAAAGCTGCTTCCATGCAAATAAAAGATGTGGTGGTAACTGGCACTCGCCGTACAGATACAGAACTTTCTTTGTTAATGAACAACAAGAAGAGTGTTTTGACGGTGAATGGAATTTCCTCTCAACAAATTGCACGTTCGCAAGATAAAGATGCCTCAGAAGTTATTCGACGTATTCCTGGTGTAACCATTCGCGAAGGTAAGTTTGTGATAGTTCGTGGATTAACCGAACGTTATAACTCAGTTTGGCTTAACGGTACATCCACACCGAGTAGTGAAAGTGATGTACGCGCTTTCTCATTCGATGTCATCCCAAGTGGACAAATTGACAATATTCTGATTTATAAAACTTCAGCTCCCGAATTACCTGCCGACTTTGCGGGCGCTATGATTAACGTAAAAACTAAAAGTTTGATTGACCGTAATAGCATAACTGTTTCAGCATCGGTAGGTTATAACCAATTAGCAACTGGTAAAACGTTCTACACAAGTCAAGGTAGTAAAACAGATTGGTTAGGTTTCGATAATTCTGTACGTATTATACCATCCATTGTTCCATCAACTAGCGATTATAAAAATCTGTTTGATCAAACCAATGATTCAAAAAAGCAACAGATTAATTCTATATCTAAATCGTTTAGCAATATAATGACTCCTAATAAAATAACTGCAAAGCCAGATGCTGACTTGCAATTAACATTAAATCAGCGATTTAGACTAGGAGATATTTCTGTTGGAACAATTACTGCATTTGGTTATAATTCTTCAAATACTTCAGAATCAGGCTTTAGAGCAGCATATTTATCTTACCCCGACACTTCATACAGATATAATCAATTAACCTACCAATCCAAGATACGTATTACAGCTCTTTCGAATTGGATATTTACATTTGGTGCTAATCAACGAATTGAATTTCGAAATTTATTAAATAATATTGGAGCAAACCGAACTATTTTAAAAGAGGGATTTGATTTCTATTCACAATCAAACGATCGTTCGTATGAGTTATCTTATGAATCTCGCTTGACATACTCGAGTCAACTTGCAGGCACACATACATTTAATTCAGAGGCTACAAAATTTGATTGGGTAGTAGGATATGCTTATGCCAACAAAAACCAACCCGATATTCGACGTTTGAAAACAATTTCATACGATACCGATCCTGAAACTCAATACTCAATGGGTTTTAATACGCAAGGTGCCTCCGATGCATTTGGTCGTATGTTTTTACGTAACAATGAAGATATTCTAAGTGCTGGAGTAAATTTTTCACAAAAACTAAAAATTAATAAATTTTTACCAGAAATAAAAGCAGGTGCTTATTTTGAAAATAAACAAAGAGAATTTACCAATCGTGTTTTCAATTATGTGAAAGGTTCAACGAGCTCATTTTATTATACACTTATTGATTCGTATAACAAAACCACTGCTTTTGATGATGCAATGTTTAGTTCAATAAATAATATAATAAATAACAAGATTGATTACAATACAGGTGTTGTGTTATTAGATGCATCGCAAAAGGCTGATAGCTATAATGCCAAAAATCAATTATTTGCTGGTTATTTAGCTGTGAATTTGCCTTTTACAAGATGGTTTAATATTTATGCTGGTGTTCGTATTGAGCAAAATAATTTGGGATTAAACGGCTACAAGCGCGATGGAACTGACAATACACCTTTACCAGTAAATATTGATACATTGAATATTTACCCTTCTTTTAATTCCACAATTAATTTGAACGAAAAAATGATGTTCCGTTTAGCAGGAGGAAAAACAGTTAACCGTCCGGAGTTTCGTGAAGTTTCGCCATTTGCATTTTATAATTTCGAAGAAAACGTGACTGTTTATGGTAATCCGAAAGTAAAAAATAGTTATATCAACAATTTTGATGCTCGCTTCGAGTGGTATCCTACATCGGAAGAAATTATGTCGTTGGGTGTTTTTTATAAACATTTTAAAGATCCTATTGAATCAAAAATTCTGTATACTGGTTCAGGATGGAATTATACCTTTCATAATGCAGAAAAAGCACAATCGTATGGAGTGGAATTTGACGCACGTAAACGATTACATGAATTCGAAAAGTCGAATAATTTAAAATTTCTAAGCAACATTACTTTTGTTGTAAATGCATCAATTATTAAATCAGTAATTCTTACCGATTCTGTTACTGAAGGTGAAAGTCAACGAGTTTTACAGGGTCAATCGCCATATATTGTGAATGTTGGCTTGTATTACAACGACACAAAAACAGGAATAATGGGAAGTGCTATGTTTAATAAAGCTGGAAAACGCATCGCTATAGTTGGAGATAAAGATATTCCTCACATTTTTGAAATGCCTTTTAATTCTTTAGATTTTACATTCGAGAAAAAAATATCCGAAAAAATAAGTATCAAGTTTGGTGTTAAAAATGCGCTCGATGGCGATGTGGTTTTTCAACAATTTCAAAAATATACAACTTCAACCCATGAACCGGCCGTGCGCGAACAGGTTACAAATAAATTCAAGCCTGGCCGTCAGTTCAAACTTGGCGTAAGTGTGAGTCTATAAGAATTATGAAATAAAATATTATTAGTTTTCAAGTATAAATCAAAAAAACAATTTTTTAAACAAACAAAAACAAACAAAAATGAAAAAGAATTTACTTTTCGGAATTGTAATGTTGGCAATATCTTCGGTATTTGCACAGCCATCAATTGACAATAATTTTTTTGACAAAGTGAACTATCGTGGTGCATTTGGTGCAACCAATTGGACAGCAGGTTGGTCAAATTTTGACCCACAAAATACAGTTTATCCAGCTACGACTGTTACTGTTGTAGCAGGCAATATAGCTTCAAATACAACATGGACAAAAAACAATGTGTATTTGTTGAATGGTTGGGTTCGTGTACCAGAAGGTTTAACTTTAACCATCGAAGCAGGTACTGTAATTCGTGGAGATAAAACAGCTAAAGGAGCTTTGATTATCGAAAAAGGAGGTAGATTAATTGCTAATGGAACAGTAACAGAGCCTATTGTATTTACTTCTAATCAAGCTGCTGGAACTCGTACTTATGGCGACTGGGGTGGAATAATTATATGTGGTAAAGCACCTATCAATGTTACAGGAGGTTCAGCTACTATCGAAGGTGGTGTTAGTTCAACCTATGGTGGAACTGACGCAGCAGATAATTCAGGTAGTTTGCAGTTTGTGCGTATCGAGTTTCCTGGAATTGCATTTGCAACCAACAACGAAATCAATGGTTTGACAATGGGTGGTGTAGGTACAGGAACAACTATCGATAATGTACAAGTTTCGTATTCAGGCGACGATTCATTCGAATGGTTTGGTGGAACAGTTAATGCTAAACACTTGATAGCATTACGTGGCACAGATGATGACTTTGATACTGATTATGGATATTCGGGTATGGTACAGTTTGGTGTTTCTCTACGTGACCCAAATGTAGCCGATGTTGTAGGTAAATCAAATTGTTTCGAATCTGACAATGATAGTGGTGGTACAACAAATACTCCATTCACAACAGCTATATTCTCCAATATTAGCTCATTCGGTCCTAAAGCAACCACAAGTAGTACTTGCAGCAGTTTTTATCAAGCAGCCATCAATGTTAAGAAAAATACCAAACTTCAAGTTTACAACTCAGTTTTGGCTGGTTGGGTAAATGGTATCAAAGTAGAATCAGAAAATACGAAAGCCAATATGGTAAGCAACGACATAAAAGTACGTAACTCGGTTATTTCTGGAATTAGTTCAGGTAATGAATTTACACTTTCGACAGTTACAACATGGACTGCAACAGATATGTTAACTTGGTATACTACTACGAATTTTAAAAACGCAATCAATGCGGATAATGCTACTTTAGCTGTGGTTGATCCATTTAATCTAACTGCTCCTAAATTTTATTTGACATCAGTTTCATCAATGAACGTAAATTCGTTTTGGTATCAGGAAAACAATACTGCTACCATCGACAATAACTTTTTTGACAAAGTGAACTATCGTGGAGCATTTAGCACTACCAATTGGACAGCAGGTTGGTCAAATTTTGACCCACAAAATACAGTTTATCCAGCTACGACTGTTACTGTTGTAGCAGGCAATATAGCTTCAAATACAACATGGACAAAAAACAATGTGTATTTGTTGAATGGTTGGGTTCGTGTACCAGAAGGTTTAACTTTAACCATCGAAGCAGGTACTGTAATTCGTGGAGATAAAACAGCTAAAGGAGCTTTGATTATCGAAAAAGGAGGTAGATTAATTGCTAATGGAACAGTAACAGAGCCTATTGTATTTACTTCTAATCAAGCTGCTGGAACTCGTACTTATGGCGACTGGGGTGGAATAATTATATGTGGTAAAGCACCTATCAATGTTACAGGAGGTTCAGCTACTATCGAAGGTGGTGTTAGTTCAACCTATGGTGGAACTGACGCAGCAGATAATTCAGGTAGTTTGCAGTTTGTGCGTATCGAGTTTCCTGGAATTGCATTTGCAACCAACAACGAAATCAATGGTTTGACAATGGGTGGTGTAGGTACAGGAACAACTATCGATAATGTACAAGTTTCGTATTCAGGCGACGATTCATTCGAATGGTTTGGTGGAACAGTTAATGCTAAACACTTGATAGCATTACGTGGCACAGATGATGACTTTGATACTGATTATGGATATTCGGGTATGGTACAGTTTGGTGTTTCTCTACGTGACCCAAATGTAGCCGATGTTGTAGGTAAATCAAATTGTTTCGAATCTGACAATGATAGTGGTGGTACAACAAATACTCCATTCACAACAGCTATATTCTCCAATATTAGCTCATTCGGTCCTAAAGCAACCACAAGTAGTACTTGCAGCAGTTTTTATCAAGCAGCCATCAATGTTAAGAAAAATACCAAACTTCAAGTTTACAACTCAGTTTTGGCTGGTTGGGTAAATGGTATCAAAGTAGAATCAGAAAATACGAAAGCCAATATGGTAAGCAACGACATAAAAGTACGTAACTCGGTTATTTCTGGAATTAGTTCAGGTAATGAATTTACACTTTCGACAGTTACAACATGGACTGCAACAGATATGTTAACTTGGTATACTACTACGAATTTTAAAAACGCAATCAATGCGGATAATGCTACTTTAGCTGTGGTTGATCCATTTAATCTAACTGCTCCTAAATTTTATTTGACAACAGGATCCGTATTAAACACAGAATCGTATTGGAATTCTCCTACTACAGGTATTACTTCTCCATTTTTAACTTCAAACAATAGCTTGAAAATATATCCAAATCCTGCACAATCAGAATTGACAATAGAATTGCCATTTGAAAACAATAGCAATGTAAATATTAGTATTCTGGATGTAACTGGTCGCCAGGTTTATAGCGAAAAAACTATAGCAGTAGAAACTGAAACAATGAATATTTCAAAACTTTCTACCGGTTTATATTTAGTTGTTGCAAAACAAGGTAATGTGAAACTTACACAAAAATTATTTATTAGCAAATAAGCCAATAAAATTCATTGATAAAAGAGTAACACGCATAAAGCATCGGAGCTTTGTGCGTGTTTTTTTTAACTAGAAGAAATGCTTATTTTACTCAACTTTCTCAATTCAACAAAAACGCAGAATTATAACCAATTCTAGTCTTGAATTCTACCGTTTATATAGGTGTGAAATCACTGTTGTCCGGTAAAAGAATTTTGATTAGATTGAAAAAAGAGGAGCCAA
>JACDZJ010000250.1_pt1 | contig 20423 bp, 15 predicted proteins | sample 7365721 | NCBI WGS metagenome assembly JACDZJ01 (sample SAMN15143480, study PRJNA637477) | pond metagenome | biome: freshwater wetland ecosystem [ENVO:00000243]; feature: pond [ENVO:00000033]; material: pond water [ENVO:00002228]; isolation source: pond water containing pink berries ... | reverse complement strand
CACCTCAATTATCAATTGAATTTTAAAATTCTTATCCCGAACTCAGGTTAGTAATGCTAAACGTCTTTTACTAAACGTTCATCATGATATTAAGCCACAGTATTTACAGGGCTATCTTAATGAATTTTGCTATAAATACAACAGAAGATACTTTGGAGAAAAATTATTCGACAGATTATTAATTGCTTGTGTTAGCTATAAAAATGAATTTTAGGTACAACACCCGATACTCATATTATTTTAAAATGAGAAATTTATCTGAAATTGATATTTGGAAAAAATGTTTCGAACTATTACCTATTCATCTGAATTCCATTACAATGGAAAACTAATTTCTTATGCTTAATGGAGGGCAGGGTGATTTTTGTTTGCAAACAAAGAATTTTGAGTTAGATGAAAGTATTTTTTTTCACAATTTTAGTACACTAACACCTAAAACTACGTAAAAGTTGAAGATAATGAAATTAAATTAATTAATTGGTTAAAAGACAGCAAAGAATCAATACCAAAAATTCAAATTGAAAACAATTTTGAAAAGTTTTATAGTACCTTCTTTCAAAAAGTTATAAAACTGAAAATGATGACACCAATTTGTGGTTTAGGATATTCATTTGGATTTTCGTCTACAATATCAATTGGATATCAATTGTGGTTGAATGTATAAATGTGCACGTTTGGTAATTTGCATTTTAATAATGGTTGTCAAACGTGCATTATTTCGTCTTTGAAACCCAATAATCTTTTACCTGACGGAGAGGAACGATTATTGGCTATTTATTTTTTAAAACTAATTGTTGACTATTTAAAATTTCAGATAATACTAGAAAAACTGTATCTTTGTTGGCAAATAAATATATTGATATGGAAACAAGAGTAGTATTGATAACTGGCGCAAGTACCGGTATAGGGCTGGCAGCGGCTGTACAACTGATGAATAGAAGTGTTAAGGTTTATGCTGCTTCTCGTCGCGGTGGAAAATCAGAAAAAGCTGCAAGTGGAGTAGGAGAAATGATTCATGTAAAAATGGATGTTACCAATGAGCAAGAAATTGCTGCGGTTGTTGCTCAAATATTAAAAGAAAACAATAAGCTTGATGGAGTTATTTGCAACGCTGGTAACGGAATTGCAGGTGCCATTGAAGACACAACAACCGAAGAGGCAAAATACCAGTTTGAAACCAATTTTTTTGGTGTTGTAAAAACGATACAAGCCTGCCTACCTATTTTCCGCAAACAAGGTTATGGTAAAATTGTAACCACTTCGTCGGTTGCAGCCATCGTTCCCATTCCATTTCAGGCTTTCTACTCTGCAGTAAAATCTGCATTACTTATTTATATGCAAGCACTTGCAATTGAAGTAAAACCATTTGGTATTCAATGTTGTACCATTTTACCTGGTGATTCTAAAACAGATTTTACAAATGCACGAAAATATACCAAACAAGCGGAATCAGGTAATTCGGTTTATGCAAAAAAGATGAAATATTCGGTAGGTAAAATGGAAAAAGATGAACAAAACGGTATGTCGCCCGATGTTGTAGCCCGAAGTATGGTAAATCAAATTTTGTCTAAATCTATGAAAACCATAGTTATACCAGGTATTCAATACAAAATAATTTGTTGGCTATTCTACCGATTACCAGACAAAGTAAGTTTGTGGATAATAGGTAAAATTTATTAAATGTAAAACAATAAAAGCAAGGAAAATACTCCTTGCTTTTTTTATTGTTCAAAATAGCAAATAATTGAAAAAGAATATCATTCTTAAGAAGTTACAAGTATTTAGTTATGCGTTACAAGACTGTATAGCTGGACATTAATTACATAAAACATATCAATAATTATTACATATTACTTAAAAGAAATAATAACGCGGATTTAGCGGATTATTTTTTTGAAATGAAAACTGATTTATACACGGATTAAAAAATTTCATAAATGAAATTTGCAGATTGAAGTTATAGTGTCTCATTATTTCATCCTAATTTTGACTTGTCAAAATTTAAATCCGAATTATTTCTGTTTTTTTTCAATTTATTTCTGTTTTAATCTGCCTTATTTGTTAAATCCGCGTTGCTATTATTTTGAATTTCTTTCTTTGAAAATTAATTTTTAATCTGTCAAAGTAGAAATAATTATATTCTAATACAGATTTTTTTTAGATAAACAGAAGTATAATCTCAAGAAAATAAGTAAAAATTTAAGAATGATGGTATTTGAAATTTTAAAAAAGTTAACAATTTATGATACTTTACTGTACTTTTTGTTTCATTTCAATTAAAATTTGTAGAAAAATGTATTGAAAATCAATTTTAAAAACTACTTTTGTCATCCGTTTCTTTATATTCATAGTAATAGATTAATTTTTTTATTTCAGATACTTATTTCAGGAATTAAAAAGTAAATAAACATCCAGGATTTTTAAAGTACACTTATCCTATCGTTAGGCTAAATTCTAAAAAAAAATAAAATAATGACACTAAAAACACATTTCGTGGCGATTTATTTATAGAATTACTACAATAAAGTTCGAAATATAGAAAAGAAATGGAAACACCCGAAAATCCAGAAAAGAGTAGGGATCAGATGCTGAAAAGATTATGAGTAGGCAAAAGAAAGTATCTTATGAAAAAGAATTTTTTAAAATTAGCTTTTGTTATTGGAGTTTGCATTTTGATGACTTCTTGTTACACTGTTACTGCTACAATTGGTAATGGTTCACAAACAGGTGAAAAAAAGATTGGTCATAATCATTTTATAATTGCTGGATTAGTTCCAGTAGGAATCGCAAATGTCAAAGAAATGGCAGGCGATGCTAAGGATTATCAAGTTACAGTAACTCATTCATTCGTAGATGGATTACTTTCTGCAATTACTGGTGGTTTGTATACTCCAACCACTACTATTGTAAAAAAATAATTTTTCTAGAGCGAATCAGAAATATTCTAATTCGCTCTAATTTCCAAATTTACGAACAACTAGCATGAAATACTTTCTTCTTACAATATCTATCATTATTATTCTTTATTCGAGCTTTTTGACATTCAAATGCATTGAATTATTCAGGTGTTTGACTGATTACGGAAGAGGATATTTTGTTGGTAGTGTAATTCTGCTAATTATTGGAGTTTATCTATTTATTTACATAAAAAAAAATGAAAAATACAAAATAAAATTCTATTAATCATCACAAATAAAATATGAATTATGAATAAAAGTAAAAAAATTATCAGTTTCTCTATGGCAGTAGTTATTTTTCTTGCTAGCTGTTCCAGTTCGACATTGATTGTTAGCAATCCACCTAATGCGAAATTATACCTGAACGGTGAAATGGTTGGTCAAACACCATATAGACATACAGATTCTAAAATCGTGGGTAGTACTACCGACATAAGAATTGAAAAAGAAGGATATAAAGCACTTTTAACAGACATTACCAAAAATGAGGAGGCTAACATTGGCGCAATCATAGGAGGATTATTCGTTTGGGTACCATTTCTTTGGATTTTAAAATATAAACCTTCGCATACTTTTAATTTACAGCCACTTACAACAGAGACAGAAACTCATCCAAACACAACGAAACTAGAAAACAGCAGTTCAAAAGCGATAAAACTACGTGAATTAAAACAACTTCTTGATGAGAAAATTATCACAGTAGAAGAATTTGAAAGAGAAAAGACGAAAATTCTAGACTCGAAATAAGAAGCGAAAAACTAATTGACATTGTAGAACGACCTCCAAGCAAACATCTATGTTTATAGGCTGGCTGATGTGGATTTAGCGGTCTTTACTCCTGCCTGCCTGCCTGCCTGCCGCAAGCTAGGCTATATTCACTTTGTAGTTTAACGACTTGAATGTACTAGCAAACCGCCAATACCCAGAACAACGGTCGTTATGCCTGTATTTTTTTACTGGTATGTCACTTTGTTTGTTAGGTTTTTAGAAAATTATTATTTATGAATAAATTAAAACTTCTTCTTATTTGTATTATTATCAACATGGGATTGGTAATGGCACAATCAACACATATTACAGGTACGGTAATAGACGAAAAAGGAGAACCAATTATTGGCGCTACCATTATCCCTAAGGGTAATGCCAAGTTGGGAACAATTACTGATATTGATGGCAAATTCGGACTTAATTTACCTGATCAGTACAAAAAAATAACTGTCTCGTATTTAGGAATGAAGCAGCTGGAATTGGATGTTAAACAGGCTATGAAAATAAAATTGTATCCTGATGATCAACAATTAAACGAAGTAGTGGTTACCGGTATGGTAAAGATTGACAAGCGATTATTTACAGGTGCTGCTGATAAATTGGATGCAGCAAAAACCAAAATTGATGGGATAACCGATGTTAGCCGAGCCCTCGAAGGTCGTTCGGCAGGTGTGTCGGTTCAAAACGTATCCGGTACTTTTGGTACTGCTCCTAAAATTCGTGTGCGTGGCGCAACTTCTATTTATGGCAATTCAAAACCTTTGTGGGTGGTGGATGGAGTTGTGCAGGAAGATGCCATCGATGTTTCGAGCGATGATTTGTCTTCGGGGAACGCCGAAACGCTAATTTCTTCGGCTATTGCGGGAATTAATGCGGATGATATTGAAAGTTTTCAAATACTAAAAGATGGTTCTGCCACCTCCATTTACGGAGCACGTGCCATGGCGGGTGTGGTGGTAATTACTACCAAAAAAGGAAAAGCCGGTGTGAGCCGCATCAATTATACCGGTGAATTTACTTCGCGTATGATTCCAAATTACTCCGACTTCAATATTTCCAATTCGCAACAACAAATGGGAATTTACCAGGAAATGGAAGGTAAAGGTTGGTTGGAATTTGCAAACATTGCCGTCTCTTCAAAAAGTGGAGTGTATGGTAAAATGTATCAATTAATAAATCAGTATAATAACGGAGGTTATGGACTAGAAAATACTACTGCAGCTAAAAATGCATATTTACAAGAAGCCGAATTTCGCAATACAGATTGGTTCAAACTGTTATTTAATCAAAATATAACGCAAAATCATGCGGTAAGTATTTCCACTGGTACCGAAAAAGCAAAATTTTATGTATCATTATCGGTTTTTGATGATCCCGGATGGACAAAATCGAGTTCGGTGGAACGTTATACAGCCAATGCCAATGGTTCATTTCTTATTTCAAAAAATGTAACTCTTAATCTCTTGACCAGCAACTCATACCGTAAACAAAAAGCACCAGGAACTTTGAGCCAGGATATAGATGTTTATAATGGCGAGGTTAAACGCGATTTTGATATTAACCCTTACAGTTTTGCATTAAATTCATCACGTACTTTAGATCCAACAGTATTTTATAAACGTAACTATGCAGCCTTTAATATTTTTCATGAGCTGGAGAATAACTATATAGATTTGAATGTTGCCGATATGAAATTTCAGGGCGAATTAAGTTGGAAAATTCTTCGTGGATTGGAAGCTAATGTTTTAGCAGCTATTAAATATCAATCATCCACTCAGGAACATAACATAAAAGATAAATCAAATCAGGCAGAAGCTTACAGAGCAGGAGTAACTCCCGAAGACGCAACGATCAGAGAAAAAAATCCTTTACTTTATACCAATCCGGATGATCCAAGTGCCTTCCCGGTTACTATACTGCCTGTTGGTGGAATTTATGACCGAACTGCCTACTCTATGCGTGGAATTGACTTCCGTAGTTCTTTAACTTATAATACCGAAATTAACGAAACGCATATCCTGAATTTATTCGGGGGTATGGAAACCAGTTCTACCGATAGAAATAAAGCATGGTCTCGTGGTTGGGGAATTCAATACGATAATGGTGGAGTTCCATTTTTTGACCCCAATTATTTTAAACAATTAAAAGAAGAGAATGGACAATATTTTTCTAACGATTGGACGTATTCGCGCAATGTGGCGTTTTTTGGTTCTGCTACTTATTCGTACAAAGGGAAATATACTTTAAATGGTACCGCACGATACGAAGGTTCAAATAAATTAGGAAAATCACGATCTGCACACTGGTTGCCCACTTGGAACATAGCAGGAGCATGGAATATGCATGAAGAAAGATGGTTTAACGGAATTTTATATCCTGTACTTTCTCATGCAACTTTTAAAACATCGTATTCGTTGACAGCTGATGGCGGTCCGAGTTTTGTAACAAATTCACAGGCAATTTATAAAAGTAAAAGTCCTTGGCGGCCTACATCGAGCGTTACAGAATCTCAGATTTTTATAGGAGATTTTTATAAAAATGACCTTATTAGTGGATTGGAAAACAGTGAGTTGACTTATGAAAAAAAACATGAGTTTAATATTGGAACCAGTTTGGGGTTCTTTAATAATCGTATAAATATTGAAGCTGATTATTATACCCGTCAGAACTTCGATTTAATTGGGCTTACTTATACTACTGGCGTTGGTGGACAGATTGCCAAATATGCCAATGTAGCTTCAATGAAATCAAAAGGAGTAGAGTTTACTTTATCCACACGAAATATCGTTACAAAAAACTTTTCGTGGAATACAAATTTTATTTTCTCAAAAGCTGACAACGAAATTACTGACCTGAAATCGCAATCCAATGTAATAGATTTGGTTTCGGGTGACGGGTTTGCTCAACAAGGTTATCCTGTTCGGGCTTTATTTTCTATTCCTTTTAAGGGACTAAATAATGAGGGACTTCCCACTTTTACTAATCAGGATAATGAAACAACAGTAACTAATATAAATTTTCAGGAATTTAGTAAGCTTGGATTTTTAAAATACGAAGGTCCAACCGATCCTACAATTACAGGTAGTATGGGTAATTCTTTTTCGTACAAAGGTTTTACATTGAATGCGTTTATCACTTATTCGTTTGGGAACAAAGTTAGATTGGATCCGGTGTTCAAATACGAATATACCGACTTATCGTCAATGCCCAAAGAGTTTAAAAACCGTTGGGTGCTACCCGGTGACGAAGCTTTTACAACAATTCCGGTTATTGCCAGTAAAAGGCAATATCAGGTTTATGGGCGTGATCTTGAATTTGCTTATAATGCCTACAATTATTCTACAGAACGTGTTGCCGATGGTGGTTTTATACGGTTGAAAGAAGTTTCGTTGGCTTATGATATTCCTAAAAAATGGATTAACTCATTAAAGGTAAATACAATGCAGTTGAAGTTACAAGCTACAAACCTATTTTTGTTGTATGCCGATAAAAAACTAAACGGTCAGGATCCTGAATTTTTCAATACAGGTGGAGTTGCTTCCCCTATGCCAAAGCAATTCACATTAACATTAAGATTGGGAATCTAAGAGCCCCTTGCCCCGAAAAAGGGAATTAAGACGTAATTATAAAAAGATATTTGAATATGAAAAATAAATTTATAATAATAGTTTGCTTGTCGTTGGTGATTTTCACCAGTTCGTGCGATGATTTTCTGAGCACACAACCCGATAATAGAACACAATTGGATACTCCTGAAAAAATCTCACAATTACTTGTTTCTGCTTATCCTACAGCTAATTATGGAACATTGTGTGAGTTAAGTTCCGACAATTTTGTGGATAATAATTCAATACTTCCGGTGATATTAAGCAGTTTTGAACGACTTGATGACCAAATTTTCGCTTGGGAACCGGCTAGTGCTTCTATAGAGCAAGACAGTCCTTCGGATGTTTGGCAAAAATGTTATAGTGCCATTTCGGCTGCCAATCATGCTTTGGCGGCTATTGCAGTATTGCATGCTAAGGATTCTACAATAGACTTGAATGCCCAAAAAGGAGAAGCTTTAATTTCTCGTGCTTACAGTCATTTTATTTTGGTAAACGTTTTCTCGCAAGCCTACAAAGATGAAACAAGCAGTGTGGATGATATGGGCATACCTTACGCCACCGAACCAGAAACAGTGGTTCAGGGAAAATATACACGCGAATCAGTGACATCGGTTTACACCAAAATTCAAAAAGATATTGAAGATGGTATTGACTTAATTTCTGACCAAAAATATAGTGTTCCCAAATATCGTTTCAATAAAAAGGCTGTGGCGGCATTTGCTACACGTTTTTTTCTTTACAAACGAGATTATCAAAAAGTTGTAAGTTATGCAGGCTATGTTTTAGGAGCAGATCCAACACCAATGATGCGCAATTGGAACAAAAATTATGGTAGTACTACCGAAATTGTATATGATTATATAAATTCGGAGCACTCCTGTAATTTACTTCTAATCCCCACTATGTCATGGTTTAGCCGTAATTTTGGAACACGATATGGGCATAACGGAGATGCCATGGAAGGCTCAACTTATGGCTCTGGTCCTACCTGGAGTGGGATGTTACCTTGTTTTAGTGGAAAACTTTATATTAGAGGTCAACAGGATTATGGGGTGTTTTTCCCAAAATGTGATGAAATGTTTGAATATACCGATAAAGTTGCCGGTATTGGTTATGCACATATTGTTCGAGCTGAATTTACAGCCGAAGAAACCTTGTTGTGTCGGGCCGAAGCACTTATCTATTTAAATCGAATTCCCGAAGCTGTTGCAGATTTGCAGGTTTGGAACTATTCCCATTTGGCAACTAGCCAATTGACCGAAAATGTGATTAGAACTTTTTATACAACTTCAAAACCATTGTTTGTGAAAAAACTTAATGCAGATAAAATGAGTAGTAGTTTTATTGTGACAGCAGCACAAGAACCTTTTATTCATTGTATTCTTCATTTTCGTCGTATTGAAACCATGTTCGATGGTTACCGTTGGTTCGACCTTAAACGTTATGGTATTGAAATTGAACACTCCATTGGACGTACTCGCTTAGAAATACTTGCTTATGATGATTATAGACGAGCAATTCAGTTACCGGAAGAAGTAATAGCCGCCGGCATGGTTCCCAATCCTCGGTTAGATGTTCAAATACCTAGCTCCCAATTCCAATTATTTAAGGAAAATAAATAAAAAGAGGCTATGAAAAAAAAAGTGATTAAAATACTGTTCGTTAGCTTTATTTTTTTGAGTTTTGTATCTTGTCAGAAAGCAGAAGAATTTGGACCAAGCATATTCGATACCTCCGATACCTTGGATGTAAATTCAGCAAGTTACACCTTTGATGTTTGGTTAAAGGATAATTACTTGAAAAGCTATAATTTAGATTTTCGGTACAAATTACAGGATGTAGGTTCCGATATGGATTATAATCTGGTTCCAGTATCTTTTGCCAAAGCGCAACAAATGGCTAAACTGGTAAAGTATTTATGGTTTGATGTGTATGGAACAATAGTAAATGCGGAATTTTTAAAAGAAAACGGACCAAGAATTATTCATTTGATTGGTTCTCCGGCTTATAATCCAATTTCGGGAACGATACTTTTGGGAACCGCCGAAGGAGGTATAAAAGTTACGCTTTATCGATGTAACGAATTAGACCCAACTAACGTGGACATGTTGAATGAGTATTATTTTAAAACCATGCATCATGAGTTTGCGCACATTTTGCATCAAAAAAGAAATTATCCGGTTGAATTTAAAGAAATTTCAAAGGGTCTTTATAATCCGGTGGGATGGCAGAACAGAACAGCTTCAGAAGCTGCCACGCTTGGTTTTGTTTCACCCTATGGAGGAAGTCAAATTCAAGAAGATTTTGTCGAAATTATTGCCAATTATTTGGTTAAAAGCGACACAGATTGGAACAGTATTCTGCTGATGGCATCCAGACGTGGAGTAGATGGGTATGGAAAAGAGCTTCCCGATGATGGTGTAGATGGCAGGGTTATTATTTTACAAAAACTGGATATGGCAACTAAATGGTTAAAAAATTCGTGGAATATTGATATTGTAAAATTACGAGCTGAAATTTTTAAACGTGAAGCGAATATTGGTGAAATTCTTAAATAAACGACTTTATCCCAATTTAAAGATGTAATAATATACAGTTTAAGAAAAGCGTAAAAATAAAATTCAAAATGAAAAAAACAATTTATATAATACTACTTATTGTGCTTGGTTTTCAGTTCAATAGCTGTACCTATCAAGAAGTTGATATTTTTTCAGCATCGTCGGCTGATCGATTAAATCAAGCCAAGAAAGATGATATGCAATCTTTACAAAGTGCTGAAAATGGTTGGGCAATGGAATATTTTGCTACAGACAAGAGTGCAGGTTATACACTTTTAGTTAAATTCGATAAATCGGGACAGGCAATAGTAGCGGGTAAAAATGAATTGACAAATAATGCCTATACCTCCGATAGTAGTCTGTACGATATGATAAGCGATAATGGGCCGGTTTTGACATTTAATACTTACAACAAAATACTTCATACATTTTCTAATCCAATAAACCCTAATGGTTATGGCTTGCAAGGTGATTATGAATTTGTAGTAATGAAAATCAATGCCGATCAAATAATATTGCAAGGAAAAAAAAGGGGAACAACTATTTTGTTGAATAAAATTCCACAAAACATCACCTGGCAAAATTATTTTGCAGAGTTGGAAGCCATGAATGCTGTTTTATTTGGCAATAATGCACCCAAACTATCGATGTATATTGTAGACACAAAATATTGGTTTTCAGAAGGTCTGAGTCATAATTTTACGGTTTTGAAAGACGGTGCAGATGTAAATATAGCCATCTATGCACCTTTTATCGTAACTCGTACAGGTATTAGGTTCCATTCGGCTCAGGAGATTAATGGTAAATGCTTTCAAACATTAACATTGGTTGACGATAAATCGTCATTGATAAGCGTAGAAAATGCCGATTTGAAACTTCTGGGTCCTGATGATTTAGCCGATTATTTCTCTAAAAATATAAATGTTTGGGATTTCGATACCACAAAAATTAGTCCTAAATTAAAAATAACATATGATATTTTGGTTCAATCTTGTATTACAAAATATAATGCAGATGAAGTAAAACTTGCTATAAAGTATTCTTCATCAAGAAAATCGTTCGAACTGACACTCATTTTTATGGTAAAAAAGAGCAAATATGAAGGTAATCTTGATTTGAATTTAACAGTTGGTGGAAAAGATGATCTTTCTTTCTTATACAAAAGCACCTCCGATAATAACGGTAAAAATTTCTATGCTAATCTGTTTGGGTACAAAGAAATGGTTAATTTGATATCAACCGGTTTTAATTTGAGTACAACTACAGCAATCAATCCCAAAAGCATAAAATTCAAACAGAAAACAGATGCAGATACCTGGTTTACATTAAACTGCCAGTAAAACTCAACTTACGTTTTAATTTTTAAATCTTAGACGGTATTCTTTCGGTGATAATCATATAATTTTTTTAAATTGCTTATTAAAGTGGCTCTGGTTGTTGAACCCGCTGTCTAAACCAACATACATTAAACTTAAATTGTTGTCCATTAGTAGTTTACAGGCAAATTCAATTTTTATCTTGTTAAGATATTCAAAAATTGTCATCCCAACCTGCAATTTAAAAAAAGGCATAATGAACATTCAGCCATATTTACCAATAGGGCATTTTGTTTAAATCAATATCTTCGCGATAATTTTTCATAAAAAATTCGTGAATGGCAGAAATTCGCTTGTTTTGGTAGTAAACCGCCTGTTAATATAATCTTTGGAAGCTAGTAGTAGTATGGTTTCACTGCGACCAATAATATCCATAGCTTTATTGAATAATTTTTTTTCTTAAAATTTGGACTCTGTGCCTAAAAATGTATAATTCTGCACAATCGAACAAGATATTAGCATTGTCTGTACAACAAAACTTCTCAACTGTGTAAAAAATGGGTTATGTCCAAGATTTTCAATGATAAATATTCAAAAGAAAGTTAATTCGACAATGTACTATTCTCATTTGGAGAATATAAAGTACAGATAATCAATACCTTTATTTTGAATTTAGACTCATGTTGGAAGAACGAAGACACTAAAAAAAAGAAAAAAGGGAGTTGGATGTTTTTTTAAATTACTTGTAAGAAAATTACTATTTATTATTATGGTTCTACCACTTTTTGAGTGAGTTTATAATTCAAATGTCTTGATATAATAACTTTAGCTAATTAATATTGGAAATTTGATTTATGTAGAAAATTTTTTACATATTTAAAAGTAAAAAACCAGTTGAGTTTTAAACACTATTGAATCAATAAGATGATAAAGAACATAAAAGAAAAAACTAAAAGGTTTTTTTGCTACTTTGAATTTTTACGTTCAAAAACAATTATTATATATTTTCTATTGAAACCCACACAAACAAAGTAGAACATTTTAATTTTAGCAGTGCTTTTATTTACTGATTTTCATAAACTTTTTATAATACATTTTTTTGAATTATATCTGACAGGATTAGTTAAAATTAATTAGATTTTAAGTTCATTTTTTTTAAGAAAACTTGCTTATTAATCTTTATCAATTAAATAATTAGCTTTGTACTCCAATTTTTTTTACTGAATAATGAAAATTTCAAACATTGAATTTCCGGATAAACCCTTGTTTCTGGCACCCATGGAGGATGTTACCGATCCGGCATTTAGGTTGCTTTGTAAGCAATTTGGTGCGGACATGGTTTATACAGAATTTATCTCAGCCGATGCTTTGATTCGCAGTGTAAAGCGCACCGAACAGAAGTTGAATATTTATGATGCTGAGCGCCCGGTTGCTATTCAGCTATATGGAAGAGAACCGGAAGCCATGGCAGATGCAGCAAGAATTGCTGAAGAATCACAACCCAATATAATCGATTTGAATTTTGGTTGCCCTGTAAAAAAAGTTGCAGGCAAAGGTGCCGGAGCGGGATTGCTTCGTGATATTCCCAAAATGCTGGAAATTACTTCCAAAGTGGTTAAAGCTGTAAAAATTCCCGTAACCGTTAAAACCCGTCTTGGTTGGGATGATGATTCAAAAATTATTGTAGAGTTAGCAGAGCAGTTGCAGGATTGTGGGATTGCAGCATTAGCAATTCACGGTCGAACCCGATCTCAAATGTATAAAAGCGAAGCCGATTGGACGATGATAGGTGAAGTAAAAAACAACCAACGCATGGTTATTCCAATTATTGGAAATGGTGATGTGACCACTCCCAAGCGTGCTGCAGAATGTTTTGACAGGTATGGTGTAGATGCAGTAATGGTAGGAAGAGCTTCGATTGGTAAGCCCTGGATTTTTGCCGAAATGAAACATTTTTTTGATGTTGGAACAGAAATGAATCCTTTGACCTTTGATGAACAAAAAGCAATAATCAAACAACAAACACTGGATGCAATTCAGTTTTTGGACGAAAGGCGCGGTATTATTCACACCCGTCGACATCTGGCTTCTACGCCTGTATTCAAAGGAATTCCAAATTTTAAAGAAACCAGAATTGCCATGCTCAGATCCGATACGCTTGACGAACTCTTTAGAATTATTGATGCTTTTAATAATCCTGATAACTCAAATATCTATATTTGAACAAAATTCAATTATTATCAATAAATATTCTCTAATTTTGCTAATAAGATGTAATAAATACACTATTTTTGAGTCTTAAAAATTACAATAAACTTTTTCTTTAATATAAAAATAATTTAAATATGAAACAAGTATTCATCCCAATTATTGCATTAGCACTTATGACATCAGCTTGCAACAGCAAAAAAGACACAAAAAATCCTGCCGGTATCGATATGGCAAACCTCGACACCACGGTGTTGCCTAAAGTAGATTTTTATCAATATGCCTGCGGAGGCTGGATGAAAAAACATCCGCTTACCGGTGAGTATTCCCTATTCGGAAGTTTTGATATGTTGCGCGAAAATAACCTCAAACAACTGAAGGGATTGATAACAGAAATTGCCGCTAAACCTGCTGCTAATGGTTCGGTAGAGCAAAAAATTGGTGATCTATATAATTTGGCAATGGACAGTACCAAGCTGAATGCAGATGGTTATAATCCATTGAAAGCTGATTTACAAAAAATTGCTTCACTGAAAAAAACATCTGAATTATCAAAGTTACTGCCTGACTTGCTAATGGCAGGTTTAACGCCTTATTTTGAGGTATATGTTAATGCAGATGCTATGAGCAGTAACGATAATTTGGTTCAAACTTATCAAGGTGGTATCGGTTTGGTGGAACGAGAGTATTACATGGATAACGATGCGCATACCAAAATGATTCGTGATAAATATAAATTACATGTTGTAAAAATGTTCGAACTCGTAGGTTTTACGGCAGCCAAAGCTCAAAAAAACATGGAGTCGGTAATGACTATAGAAACCCGATTGGCTAAAGCCGCTTACGATCAGGTAAAATTACGCGATCCACATGCTAATTACAATAAAATGTCCATTGCCGATTTACAAAAAATGGTACCTGCCATTGATTGGAATGTTTATTTTTCGACTTTGGGAATTAAAAATATTAAAGATGTAAGTGTTTCTCAAAAGGAATCATTAATTGAAGTTGGTAAAATTATTGAAACAGAGCCAATTGATGTTCAAATAGCTTATTTGCAATGGAAATTGATTGATGAATCGGCTGAATATTTGAGCGATTCAATTTATGCACAGAACTTTGATTTTTATGAAAAAACATTATCAGGGAAAAAAGAACATCAACCTCGCTGGAAAAGTGCTGTAAGTAGTGTTGATGGTTCACTTGGCGAGGCTGTTGGTCAGATGTATGTGAAAAAGTATTTTCCTGCCGAAGCCAAAGAACGCATGTTGAAATTGGTTCATAACCTGCAGGTTTCACTTGGTGAGCGTATCAACTCCCTACCTTGGATGGGCGATTCAACGAAAGTGAAAGCCATTGAGAAATTGAATACTTTCTATGTAAAAATAGGATATCCTGACAAATGGAGAGATTATACAAAATTAGAAATCATAAAAGATTCCTATTTTGCCAATATTCAAAGAGCAAATCGTTTCGAAGCTGCTTATATGTTTGCCCAAGCCGGTAAAAAAGTTGATAAAACCAAGTGGTATATGACTCCACAAACGGTAAATGCCTATTATAATCCATCAACTAACGAAATCTGTTTTCCTGCCGGAATTCTTCAATATCCATTCTTCGATATGCAAGCCGACGATGCCTTTAATTATGGAGCAATTGGAGTTGTGATTGGTCACGAAATGACACATGGTTTCGATGATCAGGGATGTCAATTCGATAAAGATGGAAATTTAAAAAACTGGTGGACTGCCGAGGATAAAAAACAATTTGATGCACGCGCAAAAGTGATGGCCGATTATTTTGAATCCATTGAAGTAGCTCCCGGAGTACATGGAAATGGAAAATTTACGTTGGGTGAAAACATTGCCGACCATGGCGGTTTGCAAGTTTCATATCAGGCGTTCAAAAATGCCACAAAAGATGCACCGCTTAAATCATTGTTAGGACTTACACCTGAGCAACGTTTCTTTATATCTTATGCCAATGTTTGGGCTGGAAATATACGTCCTGAGGAGATTTTAGTTCGAACTAAGTCAGACCCACATTCACTTGGTAAATGGCGTGTAAATGGTGCTTTGCCACATATTGCTGCCTGGAATGAAGCTTTTGGCATTAAAGGCGGTGATAAAATGTATGTACCTGTCGAAAAACGTGTTTCAATTTGGTAGAATACAAGAGATTAAATACTTTCAAATTTAACGCCTGACACTTTTTGTGCCGGGCGTTATTTTTTTCTAGTTGGTTGACCGATTGCCTGATAAAACAGAGCAAAAGATAATTAGATGAAAATTAAAGGTTTTTTTCGTCAAAATGAATTAAATTTGCCAACTGAACGAATAAATTAAATATCATGGAAATCGGATTTTTAATTATTGGTATTGTGGCTGGTGTAATGTCGGGTTTATTCGGTATTGGTGGTGGTATAATAATGGTTCCGGCAATGATTACCATTTTTGGGATGAATATACTCAATGCCAATGCAACTTCATTGGCAGCCATGTTGTTGCCGGTAGGTATTCTGGGGGTAATAACTTATTATAAAGCCGGATTTATTAACATAAAAGAATCGCTTTTAATTGCTGGAGGTTTATTGTTAGGTTCGTACTTTGGTGCCGAGCTGGCTGTTTCGGTTGACGAAAAATTATTGTCGAAACTGTATGCAGGTTTTTTATTTTATGTTGCGGTTGGCTATCTTGATATTCCAAAATTGATACGAGGAAATAATAAATTGGAAAAAGAAAAGATTGTTATAACTCAAGAAAAGCAATTTCCATTTTGGATATTTATTTGTTTGGGTATTTTTGCCGGAGTTTTTGCAGGTATGTTCGGAAAAGGTGGTGGATTGATAATTGTCCCCATGTTGATTAAGTTTTTCCGTTATGATGCTAAAGCTGCATCGGCAACATCACTTGCAGCATTACAGTTACCGGTGGGTTTGCCCAGTGTAATTGTTTATGCCCAGAATGGTTATATGAACTGGCTTTTTGCCGGACTTATGGCATTGGGAATTGTATTCGGAGTTTTTTTTGGCACCAAGTTGGCAATTAAACTAAATGCTACAACTTTTAAAAAAGTATATGCCGTTTTTCTGTTGGGCGTGGCGGTATATATGGTTATTAAATATGTGTAATTACCTCATTCGCTCCATTCTTGCAGCGTCCAATCTAAGCAAGATAAAGAGTAAAATGGTAAAACCCCAGAGCGAAGAACCTCCGTAGCTAAAAAAGGGCAAGGGAATACCAATTACAGGCATAATACCAAGCACCATACCAATATTTATTGCCAGGTGGAAGAATAAAATGCTGGCAACGCAATAGGCATATACCCGGCTAAATGCATCGCGCTGTCGTTCAGCAATTCGTAATAAGCGCATCAGCAATAACCAATAAACAAACAACACAAGAGTTGAACCCCAAAAACCATGTTCTTCGCCCACTGTGCAAAAAATAAAATCAGTGTCTTGTTCGGGTACGTATTTCAGTTTTGTTTGTGTGCCGTTTAAGAAACCTTTTCCCCAGAATCCTCCCGAGCCAATTGCAATTTTTGATTGGTTAACGTTGTAGCCGGCACCATTAAGGTCATCCTCCATATTCAGCAGCACTTTGATACGAATTTGCTGGTGAGGTTCGAGTACTTTTTCGAATAAATAGTAGGCTGAAAAACTGAAAATCACAGCACTAATAGAGAAAAGTACAACAAACCAATATCTTTTATAGCGAAATACCAATTCAATTATTACCCAATACACACAGGCAGCTACCACGGTGAACATAGCAATAAAGTTGTAATTCAAATGCATCCATAAATTTGCCACAAAAGAAATAAGGGCAATGGCAATTGTTCCAAGTAATAGAATTGTTGCATTTTTACGATCTTTTCCAAAGAAAAAGGCATAAGCAATTTGAACAGCCATAATTATCATCATCGACAGTACTATGCCCAAATTTCCATGGTCAATTTGAATAGGGATGATACTAAAGCGTATCACAATTATAAAAAGTAATATCGCAAAAGTTCCTATCAACAGTACTATTCCGTTCATTCCTTCGCGATACAACATCAATAAAAAAGCCAAAAAAACCAATGCCGATCCGGTTTCGTTCTGTAAAATTATACATGCAAAAGGCAGAAAAATAATCATACCCAGTGGGATAAGATCTTTCCAGTTTTTAAGCTTATAATTGTAAGAACTCATAAATTTGGAAAGAGCCAGTGCTGTAGCCATTTTGGCAAGTTCTGCGGGTTGAAAGCTGATAGGACCAATTACCAACCAGGAACGGGAACCTTTGATGTCGGGAGCTACAAAAATTGTGACAATAAGCAATAAAATAGCACCTGCATAAATTACGTAGGCAAAAAAACCATACATTTTGGAATCGATCAGCAACAATACACCGCCAATTGCAAATGCTGTCATAATCCAAATAAATTGTTTTCCTGCGCGCTGATTGAAATCAAAAATACTTGCTTGATCAAAATCATAGCTCGCACCGTAAATGCTTATCCAGCCCATAAAAACTAGTACAACGAAATAGAATATCGTTGTCCAGTCTATTGCATATTTTATACTAACGTTCTTGGACATTTGAATTGGTTACCATATTAGTTGTAGTTTTCTCTAATTCAGTTCTTTCAATTTTTCCTTTGATATATTGTTCCACCAACAAACTGAAAATTGGTGCAGCAAATGTAGAACCAAAACCGGCATTTTCAACTACCACAGCAATGGCAATTTTTGGATTTACCCGTGGGGCAAAACCAACAAAAAACGCATGATCTTTTCCATGATTATTTTGAACTGTACCCGTTTTACCACACATTTCCAAACCCTCAATTCGTGATGAACGTGCAGTTCCGGATTCAAAAACCCGCCACAGACCTTCGAAAACAATTAGAAAGTATTTTTTATCCACTTTGCACAAATGTTTCTTTTTCAACATCGAATCACACTTCAGTAAATGAGGTGTGATGTAATAGCCTTCGTTGGCAATGGCAGCCATGGTATTAGCCATCTGAAGTGGTGTGGCCAATACTTCACCCTGCCCAATTGAATTTGAACGAATGGTTAATGCACGCCAACCCGTTACAGCCTTATAAACTTTATTATAGTATTTTTGAGTTGGAATATAACCGCGCGATTGTTCATAAATATCACTATCGGTAAATTTTTCTCCAAGTCCGAAACTTTTTATTCTATCGACCCAATCATCGTAATTATTTCTAAAAATTTCATTTTTTTCACCATAACCATCTTTTTCGATGGTTGAACGGAATGCATTCCAAAAATAGGGATTGCAACTTTGCTCAATGGCACTAAGTAAACTTACCGGAGACCCATGATGGTGTGTACATTTAACCGGCGAAGAAAGCGGTCCGTTGCAGCTAAACATACTTCGGTCAGTTATTCCACCCATTTGCTGGCACACCAATGCCTGAAGCGGTTTAAATGATGATCCTGGAGAATATTGAGCCTGTGTGGCCCTGTTCATCAAAGGTTTAGTAGGATCATTTACTAATTGCATATAATTTTTTGAACGTTGTCGGCCCACCAATATTGTTGGATTGAAAGTAGGATTAGAAACCATGGCTAATATTTCGCCGGTTGATGGTTCAATAGCCACAACACTACCTATTTTGCCTCTCAGCAATTTTTCTCCTAATACCTGCAATTGAGCGTCGAGAGTCAATGTCAGGTTTTGTCCTGCCTTTGGTGCAATATCTTCTTTACCGTTTTCGTATTTTCCCTTAATTCTTCCCTTTGCATCTCGAAGCAAAATTTCCACTCCTTTTTCGCCACGTAATTGATCTTCGTAAGTTTTTTCTATTCCATCGCGTCCGGCATAATCGCCTTGTTTGTAATAATCATCTGCTTCCATTTTCGAGCGTGAAACTTCACCAATGCTGCCTAAAACATGTGCTGCATTTGGGCAGGCATATTCTCTTAATGTTCTGTTTTGGATATAAAAGCCAGGATATTTATACATAGATTGTTGCATTGTAGCAATATCTTCGATGTTTAATTGGGTCATAAAAAGCTGAGGGGTGTACGATGAATAACCGGAGTTTTTTTTTCGGTTCTTAATATCTTCAATACGATTAATAAAGTATTGTTTATCAATATTTAGTGCTTTACAAAACGCTATTGTATCTAAATTACGGACTTCGCGCATGATGAGTGCAATATCATAAGCAGGTTTATTGTAAACAAGTAGTGTGTGATTTCTATCGTACAAAAGACCACGTGGTGGAAATTGAGTTTTTTTCAGAAATGCATTACTATCTGCACCCTCTTTGTAACGCGATTCGATAATTTGGATAGAAAATAAACGTAAAATATACACAGCAATAACAGCCGACATGATTATGGCAATCACGGTTTTTCTGTTCTGAAGCGTATCATTTATCATTATTTTATTTTGTTTTTATCGATTGAATACCCAAAATAAGAAAAATAGTTACCAAAGAACTAATTAGAATTTTTGCAGATAGAATCCAGAAATGAGCAAAAGTAAATGATTCCAGTAAAAATAATGTGGTGTGATGAATTACTACAATAGTGACCATATATTTGATATACGCTCCTACACCGAATGTGTGAAAAGAAGGAATTGGATTGTTTCCCTCTTCTATAGCTGTAAACAATTTAATAATTCCAGTCCTAAGAAAGGCAACCAGCACGGTGGCAAATGCGTGCATGCCCATGGTGTTCGAAAATGCATCGATGGTAAGTCCGAGCACGAATGCCAATAGAAGTACAAACCATCGAGGCATTTGTACCGGCAATGTCAAAATAAACAAAATGTACAAATAAGGATTGATATACCCCAAAAATTGGATATTGTTAAGTACCAGCACTTGAAAAAGCACTAATATAGCAAAGCGAAAAATATTTTGAAGTACAATTAGCATTTATTAAATTGACAGTTTTTTTTGACATTAAATATTTGAAATATAAAATTTAAATGAGTATCGGGTGTTGTACCTAAAATTCATTTTTATAGCTAACAC
>JACDZJ010000249.1_pt1 | contig 20497 bp, 16 predicted proteins | sample 7365721 | NCBI WGS metagenome assembly JACDZJ01 (sample SAMN15143480, study PRJNA637477) | pond metagenome | biome: freshwater wetland ecosystem [ENVO:00000243]; feature: pond [ENVO:00000033]; material: pond water [ENVO:00002228]; isolation source: pond water containing pink berries ... | reverse complement strand
TCTAATTTTAAAATAATGTATCAATGATTTTATAACTTATATAATGTCTAATGTAAAATAGCTATATATCGGCACAATCTCCACTTTTTTTCCGTTATAAATGTAATTATCAGTTTGATTGAGAGTTATTATTGTTCCTTTGTTTGCTTTCAGTTCGTCTATTGCAATATTTAGTCCGTTCATCTCCCTCAATTTATTATCAAAATTAAGTTCGTAACAAACTTGTATAACATTTACAATCATCCCTTTTTCGACCACTACAAAATCACATTCAGCGTTTCTGTTATTGAAATAATATATTTCTTTGTATTTTCTTCTTAAATGAAGAAATACAGCATTTTCGAGAATATGTCCCAAATCGTTTGTAAATGACGTACTAATTACATCCACCAAACCTAAATCAATAGCATATACCTTTCGTGGGTTTACAAGTTGAACTTTATGCGAATAACTAAATATTGGTACAAAAAAAACCAAATATGAATTTTCAAAATACGAAAAGTATTCTAAAATTGTTGCTGTCGATTTAACTGAAAGATTTTGTTTCAATTTTGATGCTGAAACAAGATTTCCAACATTTGACATTAGAAACAGTGCCAGTTTTTTTAACGAATGAACATCTCTAACGCCATATCTTACTGCAATATCACGATAGAGAATATCATCAAATAAATTAGTAAGTACTTCATTTTCATTAGTTTTAAGGTATTCAGGAAATCCTCCCTTTTTTAAGTAAAGTTCAATTGATGCAGCGTTTGAAAATAAATTTGAAAAATTTAAAAATTCAACATAAGAAAAAGGAAAAAGCTCTTGTGATAAATGTCTTCCTGTTAATTTTGTACCCAATTCACGACTTAATAACGTTGCGTTCGATCCTGTTATAACAACTTTGTAATTCTCATCCAATTTCTGTCGCACATATATTTCCCAACCTTTAATTATTTGTATTTCATCAAAAAATAGTATTTTTTTATTTGTAGTTTCAATTAAGTTATCCAATATTTGAAAATCAGATAATTCAAAATTAAACAACTTGGAATTGTCGAAACTAATATATAGCACTTCTTTTTCAGGTTGTAATTTTTGAAGTAATAGTAACAAAGTACTTTTTCCGCATCGTCTTATGCCTGAGATAATCAATGCAAATGAATCAGGAATTGAAATTTTATTCAATTCTTCTCTTTCAACCAAAAATTCTCTCTTCGAATTAATAATCATTTGATAATCTATAACTTGCAATAGTGTTTGTTCTCGAATCATATTCCAAAAGGTTAAAACGTTAAACTTTATAGATGCAAATATACGATAGTTTTCAACATTAACAAACAATATTGTAAATTAATAATAAACATATTTGTTTATTACTAATGAATAGGTACTGTACGTTATAATAAAATTTTATTAATTGTCTAAATATAAAAAACAGCCGACTGCATTACTGCAACCTGCTGTTTCGCTTATCTTATAAAACTGGTCACCACTTTTTGCACTTTGGCAGGAGCGGGGAGGGTATTTTTGGTCATTTCGCGCATTTTCAATAGCCACGCCATGTTATTACCAAGAACTTCCATAATCTGAACGCCTTCGGCGTCTTGCAAAGCTTCGCTGGGAATTGTTCCATGAATAATATTCCAGTAACTGGAAGTGGCAAGCATCATTTCGAAATAAGCTAGGTAATGATTCAGCGTATCCATTGTTGAAGAACCACCTGTGCGACGTACTGCCACAACTGCTGCGCCCACTTTAAGACGGAAGAAATTGCCATTACTGCCCGAAACATAAAATACACGATCCAAAAAACTCTTCATAGTTCCGGCCACTCCTGAGTAATATACTTGTGAAGAAATGATTATACCATCAGCATCTTTCATTTGCTGAAACCATTCGTTAATCGGGTCGGTGGAATAGGTACACTTTTCGTTCTGCATCATACGGAAAGTACCACATCCCATGCAACCTCTCACTTCTTTATTACCAACATGTATAAGTTCAAAATCAATGCCTTTTTCTTCTAATTTCGAACCAATAATCTTTATTGCATAATAAGTATTAGCTACTTTGTGTAAGTTTCCGTTAATTGCTACAACTTTCATCTCTTTTTATTTTCGAAAATTCTGATTCTCTTAATAACTTCGAAAAACTATTTTACTGTATTTTCTTCTCCAAATAGGTAATGTGGTGGTCTGCTGAAATTTGAATTAAAATAAAAACTTGTGACGAAAACGTAGGCAATAAATTTAATTAAAATAAATAGCTGGGTTTTGGATGTTTTTTGAATTTCCTGTCTTGATTTTACATCACATACTACGCCTGGGCAGTATTGAGCCTTCTCTTTAAAAATTAAGGAATACACTTTGCAGCCTAAACAAATCCCAAATGCCGACTCGAAAAATAAGAATATCAAGCAGATCAGGCAGATAATACCCGATATAATGCTATATGAATTCAGAAGCACCATAAGTACAAACATGGTAGATGCCAATACCAAACCAATTATCCACGAAAACTTTTTTTGTTTTGCCCCTATATATTCAGGCGTTTGGTTGCCAACTATCAATCGTCCAATAATTAATGTTTGTGAGTATTTCGGATTTATAAATACACGAATGATAAAGTCGGTAAGGAACATAGTGATTCCATACTTTATCAGAATAAAATTCTCTTTAAATACAATTAAAATTAACGACATAAACAACAGTAGAAAAAGTATACCTGCTGCAGCTCTTACCTCGCGTTCATTTAAAACCGGGATATTATAACCTTCTACATTTTCTCCAAAATTGATTATTTTTTTCATATTTATAATTTTAATAGTTGTGAATTTTGCTTGCAAAGATAGAGCATACATTGAATAATGCAATGTTTTTTTAATCAAAATTTTTTTCAAAGTTGTACTTAACTTATTATTCAGATTTTAAATCCGAATCTTCCAATTCAAAAATTCCATCAATGCTTTTTCGAAAGAAATGTGCTATTTTCAATGCCAATAGAGTCGATGGCACATATTTCCCCAATTCCATGGCATTGATTGTTTGTCGACTAACTCCTACCGAGTCTGCCAACTGCTGTTGAGTAACATTTTTTATTGCTCGTTCAACTCTTAAATTATTCCTCATTTTTCGTAGATTTTCTTAATTTGTAACAAGCAATTTTGAATTTTATCACGAATAAAATTAAAATAAAGAATAAATTCAAAAAAAGGATATTCAAAAACAACAAATCATAAACAAACAATTCGCAGAGTATTAAAAATGAGAAATTAATCAAAAGAGCCCATACCAATGAATTAGCCCTAATTTGAGATGTGTATTCATCCTCATCTTTTTCTTTTGAAAATGCAATTAGTAATAATGAAACGATTAAGCCAATAGAAGTAATCTCGTCAATTATGTTATTATTTGTTATAGAAAACCATAATATTGAATCATTTAATAACCCATTATTACTTATTATTGCCTGCACAGGGACTTTCAATTCAAATTTGTAATCTACAGTACTAAAGCAATAATATAAAAACAAAATTCCAAAAGGAAATAAAAGCATCCAACCAAATTTCTGAAATCGAGCTGGAAATAAATAATTTTTTGTCATAATGATTAGTTTTAAATTTAAGAACAAAAGTAATATATATATTTTACATAATGACAAGTAAACATTACAATATGTAAAGCAAAGTTGTTGTTTTATACATATTTAACTAACCTCAATTTTATCAATAATAAAAAACAGCCTGTCACATTTCTGCAACCGACTGTTTCTTAATTTTCAATTTATATTTTTTTAATTCTTAATTCTTAATTCTTAATTAATATTCATCCCAACTTTTAATCTTAATGTCCTCGAAACTCATAGTACAGAACGCATTAATAAAAGCAGAAGCTAATCGGGCGTTGGTAAACAAAGGAATATTGAAATCTATTGCTACACGACGAATGATAAAATCATTTGCCAACTCACGTTTTGTGGTGTTTTTTGGAATATTGATAACCAAATCGAATTGTTTGTTGGCAATCATGGTTTTGACATTCAAATCACCATCTTCGTCCGGCCAATTTACAGGCGTGGCTTCTACACCATTTTCATTTAAGAAACGTTGAGTGCCGCGTGTTGCAAATAGTTCGTAACCCTTTTTTTGCAATAACCGGCAAGCATCCGACAGTTCTACTTTCGATTTTGGTTCACCCGACGAAATTAAAATTCGTTTTTTTGGAATACGGAAACCAACTGAAAGTAATGATTTTAGAATAGCCTCGGAGAAATCATCTCCAATACAACCTACTTCACCGGTCGAAGCCATATCTACTCCCAATACAGGGTCGGCTTGTTGCAAGCGAGCAAAGGAGAATTGCGAAGCTTTGATACCTACGTAATCGAGGTCGAAAGCGGATTTTTCCGGTTTTTGAACTTCTAAGCCCAGCATTACTTTGGTTGCCAGTTCTATAAAGTTTATTTTCAGTACTTTGGATACGAAAGGAAAACTTCGTGACGAACGGAGATTACATTCAATTACTTTGATATAATTATCGCGTGCCAGAAACTGAATGTTGAATGGACCTGAAATGTGTAATGATTTGGCAATTTCGCTGGCAATTTTCTTAATTCGGCGAATGGTTTCCACATAGATTTTTTGTGGAGGAAATTGTGTTGTAGCATCACCGGAGTGAACTCCTGCAAATTCTACGTGTTCCGAAATAGCATAAACAAGTATTTCGCCGTTTTTAGCCACTGCATCAATTTCAATTTCCTTACAACGTTCGATAAATTCAGAAATCACAACCGGATGTTTTTTCGATACATCGGTAGCCAGTTTCAAAAAGTTTTCAAGTTGTGACGCATCGTAACACACATTCATAGCTGCTCCCGAAAGTACATACGAAGGACGCACCAATACAGGGAATCCAATGCCTTTCACAAATTCGTTAACTTCATCAAATGTGGTCAGTTCTTTCCAACGTGGTTGGTCAATCTTCAGATTATCAAGCATTGACGAGAATTTATGACGATCTTCTGCCATGTCAATATCTTTAGCTTGTGTTCCTAAAATGGTCACATTGGCACCTGCCAGTTTTAAAGCCAAATTATTTGGAATTTGTCCTCCGGTAGAAACAATTGTTCCCATAGGATTTTCCATATCGATAATGTCCATAACCCGTTCAAAGCTGAGTTCGTCGAAGTACAGTCGATCACACATATCATAGTCGGTCGAAACTGTTTCGGGATTGTAATTTATCATAACCGAGCGGAAACCTTCTTTACGAATAGTCAACAATGCATTCACTCCGCACCAGTCAAATTCAACCGACGAGCCAATACGATAAGCACCCGAACCAAGTACAACTACCGATCGATGATCGCCCAGGTATTTCACGTCACTGGCTGTTCCGCCATAGGTCAAATACAAATAGTTGGTTAGAGCAGGATATTCAGCTGCCAGGGTGTCAATTTGCTTTACCACCGGAACAATACCTCGTTCTTTACGGTGTATGCGTGTCAGTTTTATTTTTTCATCAATTTCGTCGCTATTGCATTTTGTAACCAATCTGGTGATTTGGAAATCGGAGAAACCCATTTCTTTGGCGCGTTGAAGAACGCTATCTGGCAATTCTTTCAATGAATTGTAAGTTTCCAATTCATGTTCTTTTTCAACAATGGCTTGCAATTTATACAAAAACCAGCGATCGATGCGCGTCAATTCATGTAATCTGTCAACAGTATAACCGCTGTGAAGTGCTTGTGCCAGATAGAATACACGTTTATCGGTTGGTTGATTCAATGCTGTGTCGACATCATCGGCGTAAAAATCTTTATTGGCAACAAATCCGTGCATTCCCAATCCTATCATACGCAAACCTTTTTGGAATGCTTCTTCAAAATTACGACCAATTGACATAATTTCGCCTACCGACTTCATACTTGAACCCAGTTGACGGCTAACTCCTTGAAATTTACCCAAATCCCAACGTGGAATTTTACAAACAATATAATCAAGTGCCGGTTCAAAGAATGCCGAAGTATCTTTTGTAACTGAGTTCTTCAATTCGGGTAATCCGTAACCAAGTCCCAGTTTTGCAGCCACAAAAGCCAATGGATAACCGGTTGCTTTGGATGCCAGTGCCGAAGAGCGACTCAAACGGGCATTTACTTCAATTACTCGGTAATCTTCCGAAAAAGGATCGAAAGCATATTGCACGTTACATTCACCCACAATTCCAATATGGCGAATAATGCGGATAGCCAATTCACGAAGTTTGTGATATTCACGGTTGGTAAGCGTTTGTGAAGGTGCCACAACGATACTTTCACCAGTATGAATTCCCAGCGGGTCGAAGTTTTCCATATTACAAACAGTAATACAGTTATCATATTTATCACGTACCACTTCGTATTCAATTTCTTTCCAGCCTTTCAGCGATTTTTCGACCAATACCTGATGTGAATATGCAAAAGCTTTGGTAACCAATTCTACCATTTCAGCATCATTGTCACAAAAACCGCTACCCATACCACCCAATGCATAAGCAGCCCGTACAATAACAGGATAACCCAGTTCATTGGCTGCACGAATGGCATTTTCTAAATCGTTTACCGCTTCACTTTTGATATATTTTACATCTATTTCTGCAAGTTTCTGGTTAAATATTTCACGGTCTTCAGTATCAATAATTGATTGTACAGGCGTTCCAAGAACACGTATATTGTATTTTTCAAAAATTTTATCTCTGAATAAAGCTACACCACAGTTCAATGCAGTTTGTCCACCAAATGATAGAAAAACGCCATCGGGACGTTCTTTTTCTATAACTCGTTCAACGAAATCGGGCGTAACTGGTAAAAAATAAACCCTGTCGGCAATACCTTCGGAAGTTTGTACTGTGGCAATGTTTGGGTTGATAAGCACTGATTCAATACCTTCCTCTTTCAAAGCTTTCAATGCTTGTGAGCCAGAATAATCGAATTCACCGGCTTCTCCAATTTTCAACGCACCCGAACCAAGTACCAATACTTTTTTGATTTCGCCTTTGTTAATTTGTTTGTTAATGTGTGTTGTTTTTAGTTTAGCCACGCATTCTTCTTCAATTAATTGCGGAATAGTTTTGGAGGTTCCTTCGAGGGTTTTGATGAAGACATCAAACAGAAATTCTGTATCAGTTGGTCCAGAAGCAGCTTCGGGGTGAAATTGTGCCGAGAACCATGGTTTCGTTTTGTGCCTGATTCCTTCGTTGGTCCCATCATTCATATTTACGAATAATGATTCCCAATCGGAATTCAGGGCTTTATTGTCTACTGCAAAACCATGATTTTGTGAAGTAATAAAGGCACGTTGTGTGCCAACTAATTGTACCGGTTGATTATGGCTGCGGTGACCGTATTTCAATTTGTAAGTTTTGGCTCCACCTGCTACCGAAAGCAATTGGTTTCCCATACAAATACCAAAAATCGGTTTGCTGGTAAGCATTGCAGTTTGAATGTGGCGAACGGTGTTTTTTGCATATTCTGGGTCGCCAGGACCATTTGAAATAAACAATCCGTCGAATTCTATGTGGTTAAAATCATAATCCCAGGGCACACGAATAACAGTTGTGTCTCGATTTAATAAGCAACGAATGATGTTGTGTTTTACGCCACAGTCGACCAACAATATATGGTATTTTCCGTTACCATAAATGATTACTTCTTTGCAGCTTACTTTTGCCACTTGATTTTCATCATCCGGATTGATAAAATCAATATCTTCGCCACCCTGGAAAATGAATTTTCCTTTCATTGTTCCTTTTTCACGCACTAACTTTGTCAGCTCACGTGTATCAACATCAAAAATTCCCGGAACTTCGTTTTCTATCAACCATTCACTCAAACTTTTTCCTGCATTCCAGTGGCTGTGTTCAAAAGAAAAATCGGAAATAATCAGACCTGTTGCCTGGATTTTTTCCGATTCGTAATAAGTAGAAAGTCCGTTTTGGATAATATCATTCGGAACGCCATAATTACCAACCAATGGAAATGTTAGTACTAACAATTGACCGGAATAGGAAGGGTCAGTCAAACTTTCGGGATACCCGACCATGGCGGTATTAAAAACAACTTCACCGGCTACCGGTTTCTCGTAACCAAAGGATTTACCTTTGAAAACAGTTCCGTCTTCTAATACTAAATGAATGGGCTTGAATTTTTGCATAAATATTTTGTGGATTTTTATTTCTCTGTTTTCCGAATATATTGTCCAAATTTGTGCAAAAGTACTGCTTTTTCTTCTTTTCTGCAACCCTTTAATCCATAAAATATTGTAATAATTTACCAAAGTTTTCAACACATTTTTCCTTTAAAAATCAATAGAACAAAAAGGAATGCGAATGGAATAAATATGCGAAACCAGTAATTTATAGTTCAAGCTTATGATTATTGGAAGGTGTTTTTATTTAATCAAAAGCTAATAGAAACAAGTCAATTTTTTATAATATTAGTTCTTATACTGCTTTAAAACTCATATCCAAACTCTTAACAGAATGCGTCAAAGCACCCACCGAAATATAATCCACCCCACAATTGGCATAATCTTTTAAAGTAGTAAAGGTGATTCCACCCGATGATTCAGTTTCATATTTTCCTGCAATAATTTCAACCGCTTTTCGGGTATTCTCGGTTGTAAAATTGTCGAGCATAATGCGGTTTATACCACCGACAGCTATTACCTGAGCTAATTCGTCGAAGTTGCGAACCTCAATTTCAATTTTCAAGTTCTTGCCTTTTTCTTTCAGATATGCTTTGGCACATAAAATAGCTTTTTCGATACCACCTGCAAAATCCACATGATTATCTTTCAATAAAATCATATCGTACAACCCAATGCGATGATTTACTCCACCACCAATTTTTACAGCTTCTTTTTCTAGCAAACGAAGTCCGGGAGTAGTTTTTCGGGTATCAAGCACCCTGGTTTTTGTTCCTTCAAGCGCTTTTACATATTCTCGTGTACGGGTTGCAACACCACTCATTCGTTGCATAATGTTCAGCATCAGGCGTTCAGTTTGTAATAACGATTGAATTTTCCCCTCCACCACAAAAACGATATCTCCAACATTTACTTCTGTGCCGTCATTAATAAAAGAGGTCATTATTAGCTCCGGATCGAATGCACGAAAAATTTCACGAGCCACTTCAATGCCAGCTAAAATGCCTTTTTCTTTGATAATTAATTGAGATTTTCCAATTGCTGTAGCAGGGATACACGAAAGTGTAGTATGATCGCCATCGCCAATATCTTCGGCAAACCAAAGTTGGATAAGTTGTTCGAAATCTTTAGTCATTTGTAGGTTCAATTCTCAATTGTTGAATTTCATTTTTTCGAGTTAATACATATAAACGATAGCTTCCCGAAGAAGTTTTTAGCGTTCCGATTACAAAACTTGCAGCTTCTTTATTTCCTTTGTGTAATAATTGAAAACTATTCACACGATTTTTTCGGAAAAAATCGGCAATTATGCCTGTAGCTTGTTGTTTGCTGAATACATCATTTTGATTCCCAATTACAAGTTCTACATTAGCATTCAAATAACCCGAAAGTTGACCGGCAGCACCTTCGTTAAGAGCCGAAATAATCTCGGAAGGTACCTCTGCCGTTTGTGAGATTACCATTGGAACAGCAAAAAACAAACAGAAACTAAGTAAAAAGAGTTTAATTTTTTTCATATTGTATCGTTTTTTTGCAAAACATTTTTCATTTTAAAAGTTTTCTCGTTAAAAAATGCCATATTTGCATTGGAATAGGAAATCATGTTGCAAAAGTACACTATTTATTTTATTGCAGCCAATTTTTTTGACTGATTTTTAACGGAACAAATTACACGCCAAATATAGAACCAGAACTAAGTCAATGAAAATAATACTGTTAACTGTTGGGAAAACTACCAATGCAAATCTTGTTAAACTTCAGGATGAATACCAAAACAGATTAAAGTTTTATATTCCTTTCGAGTTGGTCGTGATACCCGAATTAAAAAACACTAAAAATTTTTCGATTGGTGAGCAACAGGAAAAAGAGGCTGATTTAATCCTCAAACAAATTGAAACAAATGACGAAGTCATTTTGTTGGACGAAAAAGGAAAACAGTTCACTTCTGTTGGATTTTCGGAATTCATATCAAAAAAAATATTGGCATCGCACAAACGCATGGTTTTTGTTGTTGGTGGACCATTTGGTTTTGCAGAAAAGGTTTACAACCGTGCCAATGTAAAAGTATCACTTTCAGCTATGACTTTTTCGCACCAAATGATTCGGCTTATATTTGTTGAGCAATTATATCGTGCCATGACAATTTTGAAGGGTGAACCTTATCATCATGAATAGAGAAAATTTGAAAAATGAAAACCAAAAAATCAATTCGAATATTAGCTATAATTTTGTTTTCTTGTTTTTTAACAGGCTTGGTCTGCGATTATTTCTATCGTATCTCACCTAAACATGCTATCAAGATTGAAAATTTTCGGAACGAACTGAATTTAAAAGAAAAGCAGTCAGCAAAAACTTTAGATATTCTGAAGCAAATCATCATTCACACTTCAATCGATTCCTTAATTCATTATCCGTTTGCAAAAAACGATATTTCTTACTATGTATTCGAAAAAGGCGAACTAGTTTTTTGGTCGGACAACAATCTCGATATAAGTAATATTAAACTTCCCACATCGACTGACTGTCATTATATTCTGCTCCAAAACGCACACTGTGTAAGCCGTTTAGTGTCATTTAAGTCCACCGAAATATTGGCTCTTATTACCATAAAAAATAATTATCCTTACGAAAACGAAAAATTGATAAACAGTTTTGCTTCTGGATTCGACATGGATAAACAAGTACAAATTGTGAATGGCAAAAGCACTGATAACTACGCCGTTTTCTGTGATCACGGTGATTATTTATTCACTTTATCCGAACCTCAAACTCTGGTTTTTAATGAAACCTTGGCAGTTATTGGTTTTATCGCTTACTCAGTGGCAATTCTTATTTTTTTATTTCTATATGCCAATACACCTTATCTTGCTAATAAAAAGAGTATTGGTCTAAAATCTTTTAATTTATTGGCTTTGAGCGTTGGAGTTTTTATCGGATTGGGTTTATTCTTTAATTTACCAACTTTGTTGTTTTGGAATAAATTATTTACCCCATTCCAATATGCTTCAAATCCATTATTAACATCAATCAGTCATTTGACTGTAGCAACTGGCTTTTTTATATCAACCATTTATTTGTTTTATTTTTATGTAGATATAGAAAAAACAAAAAATCTGAAAGGTCGGATTTTGTTACTATTCGTCACTATTTTGTACTTTGTATTAGTTTATTATTTACTGTCTGGACTTATTTACCATTCTAGTATTCAGCTTACTATTCTAAAATTTAGTGATTTTTCTTTTATTTCACTTTGGATTCATTTTCTAATTTTACTATGGGGAATTGGTTTGGCATTGTTGTTTTTTAAAACTCACAATTGGTTAAAAACAAGACTTAAACTGGCTCTGATTATTGATTTCATTTTTTTTGTATTGTTGTTTCTCGTTTGTTTTCTTATTTCTCCTCCAGATATTTATAGATTAACTGTCTCGATTACTATTATTTGGTTGGTTTTATATTTCCCTCATATTTTACCAAAACTAAGAAATACTTACAGTTATATTGCCATTTGGACACTTGTTTTCACGCTATTTCTAGTCCATAATTCATATATTATCAACAATAATAAAAAACAGGATAAGTTTAAAATCATAGCTCAAAATATCTTTATAAATGGAAATACTGAAAATGACCGAATGGCGGATATTTTACTCGAAGAACTGGATTTACAAATTAAGAACGATAAAAAAATTGAAAGTTTAGTAATAAACTCTGATTCTCTGATGGTGGCAAATGATTATTTGAACAGTACTTATTTGAGGGGTTTTTGGAATAAGTACGAAATGCGGTTGAATGTTGCCGGTAATCATACCGATTTATTCAATGAGTACTCTAAATTCATAAACAATATCGGATCTAAACTGAAAAGTACAAATTTTTTTAGTGTCCCTGCTAACGAAAATAACATGTCATATATTGGTGCATTTCTATCAAATACTTCTAAAAATGACTCAATTTACTTTTTCATGGAGTTTTATCCACGTCGCAATTTTAAAAGTTATAGCTTTCCCAATTTACTGATTGTTTCATCACCAGATATTCAATGGCAACTCCAAATCGATATTACTAAATATGAACATCAGAAATTAGTATATTCTTCGGGCAAAGTAGAGTTTTCACCCAATACCAATTGGATTCCTAAAAATAAATCGGATTTTTTTACTGTTTTCAAAAATGGTCGTATGCATTTTATTTATGCACCTAATAAACATTCTTATATCATTATCACCGAACAACAACTGTACGATCAGGCTGCATATTTACTATATTTTTTGTATGTTTTTTTGGTTTACTTTTCCATTTGTTGTTTATTGGTTTGGGGGTATTTACTTTCAAAACATAAAAGAAAGTTTCGATTAGGTATGACCTCAAAATTCCAATTTGCGTTTATTACTTTGCTCATATTTAGTTTCATGGGGATATTTTATGTTTCAGTTAATTTTATTCAAAATAAATATAAAGAAGAGCAAATTGCAAACCTCGAAAACAAAAAAAACTACATTCAAAAAGCACTTCAGGACAGATATTACTGGAATCAAGATTTGAGTTCACAAAATATGCAGGCTTTGAATTTCGATTTACAGGAACTATCGTACCTTTATCATACCGACATACATGTTTACAACAATAGAGGCGTATTGGAAGGCAGTTCTCAACCACTTATTTTTAATAAAGGTCTGATTAGTAAACTTATATCACCAACACCTTACTTTACCTCGAATATAAATATTAACCAGTACGAACATATTGGGAAACTTAAATATCTAACAGGATATTGCGATTTTTATAATGGTGATTACTTACAAATAGGCTATATTGCCATTCCACAGTTTTTTAGTCAAAACGAAATAAGAAGCGAAATCGAAAGCTTTTTAGCTGTAATTATTCAAATTTATCTCATAATTATAGTTCTTGCTATTTTACTTAGTTTGTTTATCGGAAAACAACTTTCAGCGCCACTTAATATGTTGGAAAACAAACTGAGAGAGATGCGATTGGGACAGAGAAACGAAAAAATTTATTATAAACTGAACGATGAAATTGGACAACTGGTAATACAATACAATCGAACCATAGATGAGTTGGAAAAAAGTGCAAAACTTTTGGCACAATCCGAAAGAGAAACAGCCTGGAAGTCGATGGCGCGTCAGGTGGCACATGAAATAAATAATCCGCTTACCCCGATGAAATTAAGTATTCAGCAACTTCGGCGCACAAAAGACTTGAATGACAATCAATTCGATGATTATTTTGCCAAGTCTACAATTATGTTGATTGAGCAAATTGATAATTTATCACGCATAGCAGGTACTTTTTCCGATTTTGCACGAATGCCTGAAGCTAATTTTGAAAGAGTCAATGTGGCTGCCCGACTTTTTTTGGTTGTGCAATTATTTATCAACAACTACGAACAGGTACAAATTAAATTTTTTGGAGAAGCACAAGAAGTATTTGCATATGCCGATTCCGAGCAATTAGTTCAAGTTTTTAATAATTTACTAAAAAATGCGATTCAGGCAATTCCCGAAAATCGAAAAGGAATAATTGAAATTAATCTGAAACAAACTGATGGACAAGTGATTATTGAATTTTCTGACAATGGAACAGGAATAGAAGATGATGCTCATGAAAAGCTATTTAATCCCAATTTTACCACCAAAACCACAGGTATGGGATTGGGACTTGCGATTGCAAAGAATATTATAGAATTAACAGGAGGTATGATTTCATTTACAACTAAAGTAAATGTTGGAAGTACTTTTATAGTCAAATTACCACAAGCTGACTAGCAGACTTTCAAATTAGAAATAAACAGCTCTCTCAATCGTAATGAAATCTACATTTGGCAATCAGAATTTCGTTTTCTTTTATCTAGTAAATTAATCGATGCTCATCGTTTACCTTCGTGACCAAAACCCTTTATATTTAAACTTAAGTGTTACGGGTTTACCTATTCAGGAAAAGGGATTTCTTGAAATGTCTTTTAATAAATCATTGATTCTCTTTAATATTTTTTTATCTGTGGCTTGCCAATAAAGATAATCTTCCCATGATTCATCTACAAAAATATATTTCATTTTTCTAAAATATCTTGGCTAAATGAATTTCCGGTTTTTAATTTCTCTATTGCCGAATCAAGTCTTATTTCATTCTTTTTAGATGAAAGTTCGTATTGGGTTGCATTTAAGGAATTATATTCATCTAGAGAGATGATTACCACTCCACTATCTTTTCCTCTATTGATAATTAAGGTTTCAAAATTATCGGTTACTTTGTCAAAATAACTTTTTATATCTTTTCTGAAGTCCGAAATTGATGTTGTTATCATAACTTATAATATTTTTTGTACGTTATATTGTACAAATATACGTACATAATATTTTGATACCAAACAATGATATAAATATTTATTATTTTTAACTATTTACATGTCGCATTAGCCAACAATTACTTTACTGATATTAATAGTTTGATTCAAAATGCCAAGTCTTATTATTTGAAATTGCATTTCCAATATATTTTGAATTATTCTTTTCGCATTATTTTCTTAACTTTCGCATTTTTGGATTTTCAGCAATGTATTTAGTTGCGGCATCATATCCATGTTGATATATGGTTTGAAAAGAATCGAAACTAAACTCATTAAATCCCTCTATTGCTTTGGGTTCAATAATAAACTGACACAAATCACGTCCTTCCCTTGAATTTTGATGTTGCATAGTCCTAACTGCAAATGCTAATGAATCAATTGGTTTGTTAAGTTCAGCAGGAACAATGTGAGGTAATACATCAACTCCAATAATAATTTGACAAAATTCCTCAATTCCTTGAGCCGGCATATTATTGAGTAATCCACCATCCACATAAAATATATCACCAATTCTCAGAGTTTCAAAAAGTCCGGGAATAGTAGCCGAAGCGGCAACCCATAGGTCTAGTTCATTACCCGAATCCACAATTTCCCATTCGGCTTTATTCAAATTTACGACGCAAATATGAAATCTCAACTTCAATTGTTCAAAACTATTGTGGGGTATCAATTCTTTAATTAATTCACGTAATATGCTGTGATTTGACAAACCTGATTTCAAAAAACCGGCACGGAATGTCATTAACTTGCTGATTTTGTATAATTTATCGTCTTTTATTAATTGCAGCATCTCGGAAGGTGTGATGCCCGCTGCATACAATGCCCCAACAATGGCACCCATGCTCGAACCTACTATTTGTTGTGGAAAAATACCATTATCTTCGAGCGATTGCAAAACTCCGATATGTGCAAATCCCAACGCTCCTCCGCCACTTAGACAAAGTCCAATGGAATTATTCCTCGAAGATATAGAAAATAAATCTTTAATCATTCTCATATTATTAATTTTAAGTTACAATTCTTCAAAATGTTAAGTCTAAATTTGTTAATGGATTAAAAATTTTCGGAACATAGTTATAATATGAAGATAAATTCACCTATTTTTGTATCTAGAAAATCCAACTTATCAATTGATTTAATTAAGAAAAAAATCCCCTCAAAATTAATAAATAACCTAATAATGAAACGTTTTACACTAACTATTGTTTTAACTTTAAGTATAAATTTTTTATTCTCTAATTTACTCTACGATATTACAGATGGAAAATTTAAAGTTAAAACTTTAGAAACGCCTCTTTCAATGAAAGATGGTGAAAATTATTCACTAATGGTGAACGAGAAAGCTGTTGTAAAATACAATTACAAAACCGGTGCAATTGTTGATACAATATTTAGTATTTACAAACTTAAAAATGCACCTTTTAAAAAAATATCTGGTTACGAATTTAGTCCGAATGAAAGCAAATTGCTTATTTATTGCAATTTTAAAAAAAAATATCGCCGTACATTTACCGCCGATTATTTTGTTTACGATATTAAAAGAAATGAACTGGAGGCACTTTCAGAAAACGGAGCACAAGAAGTTCCACTCTTCTCGCCCGATAGTCGTTATATTGCTTTTGCCAGAGAAAATAATTTGTTTTTAAAAAAACTGGAATTCAAAACTGAAACTGCCATCACCAAAGATGGTCAGTTAGGAAGTATTATTAACGGAACACCCGATTGGGTATACGAAGAAGAATTCGTTGCTACTCGCTATTTTGAATGGAGTCCTGACAGTAAAATGCTTGCCTTTATCCGTTTCGACGAATCCAAGGTACCGCAATTTTCATACTTGCAATATTTAAATAAATTTGCCGACAAGGATGAACTGATGCTTTATCCTACATGTATTCAATTCAAATATCCAAAATCTGGAGAAAATAATTCACTAGTAAGTGTTTGTGTGTATGATGATTTTTATAAAAATATTAAAACAGTTAAATTTAATGATGATGACCAGGATTTTTACATTCCTCGGATAAAATGGACAAATTCGATAGATCAACTGGCGATTTTCAAACTCAATCGTAATCAAAACAAATTGGAAATGCTTATTGCAAATCCAAAATCTACTCTCTCAAAAATTATTATGAGACAAGAAGATAAGTATTATCTTGATTTTCAGATTATTGATTTTATTCGTTTTTCCAGTAATAATCAGTTTTTTATTGGTGTTAGTGAACAGGATGGTTATCGACATGCATACAAGTATGGTATGAATGGTACAATTATAAAACAACTTACAAAAGGAAATTGGGATGTAACCAATGTGTATGGGTACGATGAAGTTAAAAATTTGCTTTATTATCAATCGGCAGAAATATCACCTTTGCAGCGAGATGTGTATTCAATAGATGATAAAGGGAAAAAAACTAGACTTACGGATGGAAAAGGAACACATAAAGGCGATTTTAACAGTACTTTTTCATTTTTTATTGACAATGCATCAGGTTTAGAATTTCCAGATATCTTTACTTTACGAAATAACATTGGTAATGAGATTCGGGCTATCGGTAACAATTCGATAATTGCCGATGAATTTAAGTCTTTGAATCTACCAAAAAAAGAATTCTTAAGTTTTACAACTTCAGAAAATGTGAAATTAAACGGTTGGATAATAAAACCTACTAACATTGATGCCAATAAAAAGTATCCTTTGTTGTTGGTTCAATATAGTGGTCCAAATTCTCAGGAAGTGTTGGACAAATGGCATATTGATTGGGAGTATTATCTGGCAACAAAAGATTATGTGGTGGCATGTATAGATGGTCGTGGAACTGGTGGGAGAGGAGTTGAATTCAGAAAATGTACGTATCAACAATTGGGAATTCTGGAAACTAAAGACCAAATTGAAGCTGCAAAATACCTTGGAAAGCAATCTTATATTGACAAAGACAGAATTGGCATTTGGGGTTGGAGTTATGGTGGTTTTATGACATTAATGGCAATGAGTAACACGGAAAAAGTTTTTAAAGCAGGAATTGCTGTTGCTCCGGTAACTGATTGGAAACTTTACAATACTGCTTATACCGAACGTTTTATGCGTCGACCACAAGAAAACTTTAAAGGTTATGAACAAACATCTCCACAATTAAAGGTAGATAAATTACAGGGAAATTTGCTAATTGTTCACGGAACTGCCGATGACAATGTTCATACACAAAATACCATCTTATATATCGATAAGCTGGTGTCGGCTGATAAACAATTTGAAATGCAATTTTACACTGATAAAAATCACAGTATTTTGGGTAAGCAAACTCGCCGACATTTGTACACAAGGATGAGTGAGTTTTTGTTTAAAAACCTATGATATTATAGTATTAACCTGAGATTTTCTTTATTCAGATAGAAATTATGTTGTAAAACATCATTTTGATAAGATTTTAAATTAGCCATAGGATCTATTTAGTAGTAAAATGTATTAACTTTGTGCTTCAAATTAATCAATATAATTCCAAATACAAATTATCAATTAAACTAATTTATTTATGACCACAGAAAAGAAAAGTTATGCATTACCAATTGCAATGATGTTCGCGCTATTTGCAATGATTTCATTTGTTACAGGTCTTTCTAACCCACTTGGTGTTATTGTAAAAAACCAACCAGGCATACAAAACTGGATGTCGCAGTTAGGTAATTTTGCAAATTTCTTTGCCTATTTGTTCATGGGTTTACCCGCAGGTATTATCTTGAAGAGAAAAGGGTATAAGTTCACAGCACTATCAGCAATAGGTGTTGGATTTATCGGAGTAGGCATTCAATTAATTTCGGCAATGATGCCATACGAAAAAGGTCAGGATTTTTTACCCATATTTATGGTTTATTTAACAGGAGCTTTTGTTTCTGGATTCGCAATGTGTATGTTGAATACAGTTGTTAATCCATTATTAAACACCTTAGGTGGTGGTGGAAAAACTGGAAATCAGTTAATCCAGTTTGGTGGTTCTTTAAATTCGATGGCTGCAACCATAGTACCAATTTTTGGTGGTTATTTGATTGGAGATGTTGCAAAAGCAATGTTATCGGATGCAACCCCTGCTCTTTACATTGCAATGGGCATTTTTGCAACAGCATTCTTTGTATTATTATCTGTTTCGATACCTGAACCACATTTAGAGAAAAAAACGGAGAACAAATTAACAAAAGACAAAAATAGTGCAATGTCATTCAGACATTTTGTTTTAGGAACAATAGCAATTTTTTTATATGTGGGTATTGAAGTTGGTATCCCTAATTTTATTAATTTATTTTTGACTGCCTCTCAAGACCTTGCTTCAGGTGCAAAAGGTATGGGAGTTGATGCTGGAGCTGCAGGAACTGTGGTAGGAACATATTGGTTCTTAATGTTAATTGGTCGTTTACTTGGTGGTGCATTAGGTGCTAAATTTTCAGCTAAATCTCAATTAACTTTTGTAAGCACTTTGGCATTGATATTTGTAATAGCAGGTATTTTACTACCTACTTCAGTTTCGATGAATATGCCTGTATTTAAAGCAGATATTAGCTTTGGTTTGCAAACTGTTCCACTTTCAGTATTTCTTTTTGTTTTATGTGGACTTTGTACTTCCATCATGTGGGGCGGTATATTCAACTTAGCAGTCGAAGGAATTGGGAAATACACTGCAATGGGTTCTGGAATCTTTATGGTAATGGTAGTTGGTGGTGGTGTTTTACCTTTAATTCAAGGTGTTGCTGCCGATGTTACTGTTAGTTATTTAGCATCCTATTGGGTAATTGTTGTCGCATTGATTTATATGCTCTACTATGCATTGATTGGATGTAAAAACGTGAACAAAGATATTCCAGTTCATTAATTTTTAATTTTTAATTCTTCATTGAAATGGAAAAACCGTATGTTATAGGAATGGATATGGGCGGCACAAATACCGTATTTGGTATTGTTGATGCACGCGGAAATGTATTATCGAAAAGTGCAATAAAAACATCTACTCACCCCGATGATGTAAATTTGTACATTAATGATATTTACAATGAATTAATGAAATTGGTTGTATCAGCTGGAGGTCTTGATAAAATCAAAGGAATTGGTGTTGGTGCTCCAAACGGTAATTATTATACCGGAAACATCGAGTTTGCACCCAATTTACCATGGAAAGGTATTATACCTTTTGCTAGCTTAATGGCCGACAAATTTGGTATTCCGGCAGCACTAACCAATGATGCCAACGCTGCCGCTGTTGGCGAAATGATTTATGGTGCTGCTCGTGGTATGAAAAACTTTATTATGATAACACTTGGAACTGGTGTTGGAAGTGGTATTGTTATTGACGGCAAAGTGGTATATGGTCATGACGGTTTTGCGGGAGAATTAGGCCATGTATGTGTTATGCGTAATAATGGACGCCTCTGTGGATGTGGTCGTTCCGGTTGTCTCGAAGCTTATGCTTCAGCAACTGGTGTTGCACGTTCTGCTCGAGAAATTTTGGAAACGAATACCAAAGATAGTCTTTTACGGAATATCCCAAGCGACGACATTACTTCAAAAGATGTGTTTGATGCAGCTATAGAAGGCGATGAAATCGCAAAAGAAATATTTCAGTTTACAGGTAAAATACTCGGTGAAGCTTTCTCAGATTTTATTGCTTTTAGTGCTCCCGAAGCAATTATCCTATTTGGCGGTTTAGCAAAAGCAGGTGATTTAATTTTAAATCCTATTATTGAAAATATGGAAAAGAATTTACTTCCCATTTGGAAAGGAAAAGTAAAAGTTTTATTTTCTGAATTGAAAGAAGCTGATGCAGCCATTTTAGGAGCAAGTGCTTTGGCTTGGGAAATCTAAATTAATATCCGACTTGAATTTAAATAAAAAACCGTTGAACGAAAGTTCAACGGTTTTCTTATTGTGCGCCGAGCATGGCGAGTATATTTGACGGTGTAAGTCCGTTATG
>JACDZJ010000248.1_pt1 | contig 20500 bp, 18 predicted proteins | sample 7365721 | NCBI WGS metagenome assembly JACDZJ01 (sample SAMN15143480, study PRJNA637477) | pond metagenome | biome: freshwater wetland ecosystem [ENVO:00000243]; feature: pond [ENVO:00000033]; material: pond water [ENVO:00002228]; isolation source: pond water containing pink berries ... | reverse complement strand
AAACAACGGCGTGAGCGATCGGGCTAAACACTGCCAATGTGACGAAGTAGAACTAACCACTAACCACTAACCACTAACCACTAACCACTAACCACTAACCACTAACCACTGCCTCATGACCGACCCTTTCGCCTGGCTGACCGAACCTTGCCCGTCCCCTGACGCAACCGCCGCCGCCGCGGCGCGTGAGCGTCAGGATCAACTCACCAAACCCCGCGGCGCCTTGGGTCGTCTGGAGTCCGTGGCGATCCAACTGGCGGCACTGCAGGGCAGCGTGACGCCGCGTGTCGATCCGGTGCAGATCTGTCTGTTCGCCGCCGATCACGGCGTGACGGCGGAAGGGATCTCCGCTTTTCCCCAGTCGGTGACGGTCGAGATGGTGCGCAATATCGCCCACGGCGGGGCGGCCATCTCGGTCCTGGCCCGCAGCCTGGGGGCCGGGTTGGAGATCATCGATTGCGGCAGCCGTGAAGATCCTGGAGTGATCGCCGGGGTTCGCGGCGAGCGCGTGGGTGCCGGCACCGCAAACATCGCACTGGAACCGGCGATGACCAGAGCACAACTCGCGCAGGCGTTGCTGGTCGGGCGCGACGCCGCGCGGCGCGCCGTCGCCGGCGGAGTGCGGGTGGTGATCGGCGGTGAAATGGGCATCGGCAACACGACCACCGCCGCGGCCGTGGGTTGCGCACTCTTGGGGTTGCCGGCCGCGGATCTAGTGGGTCCGGGGACCGGGCTCGATGGCGCGGGGATACGTCGTAAGGTGCAGGTGGTCGATCGTGCCCTGGCCCGCCATGCGGTTGCCGGACAGGATCCGCTGGTCGTGCTGGAACGACTCGGCGGCTTCGAAATCGCCGCGCTGGCCGGCTGCTACCTGGGCGCCGCCCAAGGGGGCGTGGCCCTACTGGTGGACGGTTATATCACGACCGCGGCGGCACTGGCGGCCTGCCGGATCAACCCGAGTCTGGGTGCCTGGCTGTTGTTCTCCCACGGGTCCGCCGAGCCTGGTCACCGGCGCTTGCTCGCCGCCCTGGATGGGACGCCGTTGTTGGATCTGGGGATGCGGCTGGGGGAGGGCAGCGGGGCGGCCATGGCGGTGCCGGTGCTGCGCCTGGCCTGCGATCTGCACGCCGGTATGGCGACCTTCGCGCAGGCCGGAGTCTCGGGTTGAGCATCCCGTCCGATCGTTTCATCGTGCTATTGCGCCACGGGGAGGTCTTGGGCGGGGCGCGCTTTCGCGGCGGTCATGACGATGCGTTGAGCGATGCAGGTTGGGCGCAATTACGGGCCGCGGTGCGTGGGGAGAACGACCTCAAGCACATCGTCAGTTCACCGTCACGCCGCTGTGCAGACTTCGCCCGCGCGTTGGCGGCTGAGCGCGGGGTGCCGCTGGACGTCCGCCCGCTCTTGGCCGAGCGCTGCTTCGGCGACTGGGAAGGTTTGGCCGCGCACCAGATACCGGCCGCGGAGCTGACGCGGTTCTGGGACGACCCGGTCGGCTATACGCCGCCCGCGGCGGAGCCTTTCGCGAACTTCCGGCAACGTGTCCTGGCGGGGTGGCACCAGTTCACCGCCGTCGGCGCGGCACACACCCTGGTCTTGACCCACGGGGGTGTGGTGCGGGTCATTCTCGCCGAGGTGTTGGGGATGAACGATTGCTCGGGGATGCTGATCGAAGTCCCGCCCGGGAGCATGACGCGGCTGCGCATCCCGGTGTCCCCCGGCCGGCCGAGTGTCATGGCTCATGGCGTAATCGACCGATGACGCTGGTGCCTGGTCTGCGCCCGCTCTGGATCGCCGGGCGCTTCCTGACCCGCTTTCCTTTGCCGGACCCAGGGGTGATCGAACCGGCCGAACTGGGTCAGGCGGTCCCCTGGTATCCGTGGATCGGGTTGCTGCTGGGTCTGGTCATCAGTGGGGCCGCCCTGGTGGTGGGGCCGGCGGTGCTGAATGGACCGCCCGGGGTCGCCGCGGCCCTGGTCCTGGCACTGTGGGTGTGGTCCACCGGGGGACTGCATCTGGATGGGCTGGCGGATACCGCTGATGCCTGGGTCGGCGGCCTCGGCAGCCGCGAGCGCACGCTGGCGATCATGAAAGACCCCAGCAGCGGGCCGGCGGGGGTCAGTGCTCTGGTGTTGGTGCTGATCGCGAAATTCGCGGCCTTGGAGGCATTGATCGGGGCCGGGGAGGTGTGGCTGCTGTTGTGGGCACCGCTGATCGCGCGGGCGCAGTTGCCGCTGCTGCTGCTGTCCACGCCTTACGCCCGCCCGCAGGGGATGGCCGCGGACCCGGCGCGGACTGCGCCTCCCTGGGCTTCGCGTCTGGCGATTATCTTTGCGGCCGGTGCCGTATGGTTCGCACTCGGCTGGACGGGCCTCTTGCTGCTGAGCGCGGCCGGCGGGCTGTACTGGCTGGTCCGGCGCACTCTGATGGCGCGTCTGGGTGGCTTCACTGGGGATACGGCCGGTGCCTTGGTGGAATTGACCGAGGCCCTCGTGCTGCTCCTGTCGGCGCTCGAATGCGGGGCTGGTTCCTGCCGCTAAAGTGCCGGCCTCCGGTCGCGTCAGTCGCCCCGGTCACCGGCTGTTGAGCCGACGTGGTCCGAAGCGTTTCGGAAATCGCCTGAGGCGATTTCCGGGGTGTCCTTGGGGCCTCGCTTCCATCGAACTGCCCCGATACGCTCCTAATGTCCTGCTCCGTGCTCAGCGGCATCCTGCCGCGCCCGGTTCCCTGATACGGTTCCTGAATCCTTGTCCCTCTGATGGTTAGGATAGGCGTCTGAAGGGTCCCCGCCTACGGCGATCGTTCCCGTCGCTCCCGAAGAAAAATCCCGAATCGATGTAGGAATATACCTACACTCACCATTTCTTCTCACGACGGTCGGCGCCGAGGATCCCGGTGACGACCCGCGACCAACCGCGGGATAGAGTACGGATCAATCCCGGCGGCTGGCGTTCTGAGATGGCTCGATCGGTGTGGCGGGTGTTGCATTCGCACTGGGATGCTTGTGCAAGCAACGCAATGAAGGCGTCGGGCGGGATGGGTGGGCTGAACAATGCGCCCTGAGCCTCGTCACAATGATGGGCGCCCAGTAACTCCAGTTGGGCCGGCGTCACCACGCCCCCGGCGACGACCTTGATGCGGAATGAGTGCGCGAGGGCGATCAGCGCCCCCACGAAGCCGGCGGCCTCCGGATCCGTTTCCAGGTCGCGAACCAGAACGGGGTCGAGCCGCACCCGACTGACCGGTAGAGACTTGATCCGGCGTAGCGGGGTAGGGCCGGCGCCGAAGCGGTCCAGAGCGATCCTGATTCCCAGGTCATGGATACGGTTCAGTGCGGTGATCGTCCAGTCGTTAGCGTCGCTGATCGCCGTGGTATCGACCAGCACTTCGAACGGATTTCCTCCCGCGCTGACGCTCGCGGCGAGACGCTGCAGCAGTCGTTCCACATGTACCGGTTGCAGATGAAGGGATGACAGGTGGAGCGATATCCGGGGTGGTGACCGGTTCGGGAGTGTCCATGCCCGCGTCTGAATCGCCACCGATTGCAGTGCCCAGTGCTCGAAGGGGACGATCAGGCCGGACTTTTCCGCCGCGGGGACGAAAGCCTCCGCAGCGACCTGGTCCAGGTCGTCACGCTCCCAATACAGCATGGCCTCGCAACTGCGAATGCGCAAGTTACGCATGCTCACGCGCGGCTGGTAGTGCAGACCGAGTTCTTGAAGTTTCAAGGCGCAGTGCAGTTGCGATTCCATCCGGTTCCCGTTCCAGGTCCAGGCTTCGCTGGCTTTACCAAAAAAGCGATAGGTGATGCCGCCGGCACTGTTGGCCGAGTACATCGCCTGATCGGCGCAGCGCAGCAGCTCCTCGGCGTTGGCCGCGTCCTTGGGAAAGACGGCGATACCGATGCTGGCCCCGACGTAGAGTTCCCTGCCGTTGTCGCGGAACGCGGTCTGCGACAGTTGGCGCAGTACCTTGTCGGCGATATTTCCGGCCAATTGCTCGCTCTTGAGTGCGGGTATCAAGATGGCGAACTCGTCTCCGGACACGCGGGCAACCAGATCGGTCGCGCGGACCGCACTCTTGAGTTGCTCGGCAACGAATCGGAGCAGTCGATCCCCGGTCTGGTGACCGAACGAGTCATTCACGTCTTTGAAGCCATCCAGATCCAGAAAGAGGATTCCCACGAGATATTTCTCGCGCTTCCCCTCGACCAGGGCACGGTTCAGTTGGGCAAGCAGGTTTGGACGATTGGGCAGTTCGGTGAGGTCGTCGTAGTGGGCCAATCGGATGAGTTCGTGCTTGGCGTTTTCCTGGCTGGTCATGTCCGAGCCGATACAGACGTAGCGGATCGGCATGCCTTCGTCGTCGCGAATCTCGTTGATGCTCACCCATTCAAGGTATGCCTCACCCCCTTTGCGGTGGTTCCAGACCTCGCCTTGCCAGTGCCCCTGATCGTGTAGCGCCTGGATCACCTGTCTGGTCAAGTGAACGTTTGCCGTGTCGGTACGGAAAACGGTCGGCACCGTGCCCAACGCGTCGCTTGCCGCATAGCCGGATAGGGTGGTGAAGGCCGGATTCACGGCGATGGTCCGGTAGTCGGCGTCGGTGACGATCACGCCCTGGGAGGTGTGCTCGACGACACTGGCCGCCAGCGCGAGGCCGGACTCCAGTTCCCGCAACCCGGACACGTCGAACAAAGCGGATCGTAACGGACCCTCTGGGGTGTCGCCCAGGTTCAGGGTCACGAGACACATCGGCAGTTGGCTGTCTGCGCTGAGGGCCAGGTCGATCTCGCACGTATCGAAGGCACCGGCGACCGCGAGTCGCTCAAGATGCGCCTGGAGCGTGGGCCTGCTTGATGGGACGCAGCGATCGAACAGACTCGTGCCGGCGAGTTCAGCCGGCGCTTCGGTCAGCAGCGCGGCGGCGGTGGCATTGGCGCGCTGAATGAGGGCTGTCCGATCCATGACCAGGAGGCAGGCGGGCGAGCGTTCGAAGAGATCGCGGAAGCGCGATCTCTCCCCGAGATCGTCAGGGCCGTCGTGTGGCTCCGGCGCCGACCAAGGTGCCAGCGCGAGTTGTCCCGCCACCGCCATGGCGGCGCTGCCGCCGAGTCGGGTTGCGGGACTCGGCGTTTGCTCATTCGTGCTTGACGACCACGCCCGGGGGCGCAGGTAAACGACAGTTGGACTGACGATCGGCATCGGCATGCTTGTTCCTCGATCCGTGCTAACGGCAAGATAACGCGTCCGGGCATGTGCGGCCGATCCGTTCGATAACGGATGTACATCTGAATTTTCGCGCAGCTTAGATCTCCTGCACTTCCGTTTCTGTGATGGGCTTCTCGTTTTCTGACTTTCTGCGGCGTGCATCACAAGTCGCGCATCCGTCATCTTCAGGAGGGACGAAGTCGGTCGCACCAGGCGTGCGCGGCGGAGATCACCTCTTGCGGGTCCAGCGTGGTCGGGGTGCCGTCGCGGATGACTTGGCGACCCTGGACCCATACCTGACGGACCTGATGACGCCCGGCCGAATAGACCAGTTGCGAGACTACATTGTAAATAGGCTGGGTATAGGAGTCACGCAGGTCGACTGCCACCAGATCCGCGGACTTACCGGGTTCGATCGACCCGATCTCGCGTTCCAGTCCCAGCGCGCGCGCGCCGTTGATGGTTGCCATGCGCAGCGCGACAGCGGCCGGGACGACCGCGGCCGAGCCGGCGACTCCCTTGGCCAGCAGGGCGGCGGTGCGCATTTCGCCGAACAGGTTGAGATCATTATTGCTGGCCGCCCCGTCCGTACCCAGGGCGACATTCACGCCGGCGGCCAGCAGTCGCGCCACCGGACAGAACCCGCTGGCGAGCTTCAGGTTGGATTCCGGACAGTGCACGACCTGGGCGCCGGCCGTTGCCAAACGTTCGATTTCTGCTTCCTCCAGTTGCGTCATGTGGACCGCCACCAGTCCGGGTCCGAGCAGGCCCAGCGCGTCCAGGCGCGCGAGTGGACGCTCCCCGTGGTCGCGCAGGGATTGAACGATCTCATCCCGGGTCTCGTGCAGATGCAGGTGAATCGGCACTTCCAGTTCGTCGGCCAGCATCCGCACCCGGCCCAAGGCGGCATCGCAAACGGCATAGGGCGAGTGCGGTGCGAAGGCGACCCGGATCAGCGGGTGGTCACGATAGTAGGCGTGCAGCGCCAGACCCTTGGCGATACAGGTGTCGGCGCTGTCGGCGTAGCTGGTGGGAAAATCCACCACGACCAGGCCGATGACCGCGCGTATCCCGGCGTCCGCCGCCGCCTGCGCGGTGACCTCCGGGTAGAAATACATGTCGTTGAAGCAGGTGACGCCGCCACGTAACATCTCCAGGATTGCCAGCCGGCCGCCGTCACTGACGAAGCCCGGATCGACCCAGCGTTTCTCGATCGGCCAGATATGCGCGTGCAGCCAGGTCATGAGCGGCAGATCATCGGCCAGTCCGCGCATCAAGGTCATGGCCGCATGGGTATGGGCATTCACCAGGCCCGGCAGCAGGGCGTGGCCGGGCAGTTCCAGTACCCGATCGGCCGTGATGGACTCGCGTGCCTGTGCCGACGGCAGCACCGCGAGGATGCGCCCATCCGCGACCGCGACCGCATGCTCTTGGAGCTCCCGGTTCCGGGGGTCCACTGGGATCAGCCACTGGGGGTGGATCAGGAGGTCGGCGTGCATGAATCAGGTCCTATTGCGGCAGGGTGCGAATCGGCGACAATGCCGTCTAACATCCTACCCGAGAGTACCCGATGGTCACTAATTTGCCCGCTACCCCCACGCCTGATGATGCCGCCCTCTGGCACGCTGGTCGGCTCTATTTGACGGATCAGCGTTGGCTACCCGAGCGTGCCGAGTTTCTGGTCCTGGACGACGCCAGGTCAGTGGCCATCGCCATCCGCGACATGGTGGTGCGCGGGGCGCCGGCGATCGGTGTCGCCGCGGCCTATGGCGTGGTATTGGCCGGCCGCGACGCCTACCAGTCGGCCGGCGCGGGCTGGAAGGACGCGATCACGGCCGACCTCGACCGGTTGCGGGAGGCCCGTCCGACCGCCGTGAATCTGGCCTGGGCCGTGCGCCGCATGGCCCGTCTGATCGCCGCTCTGAATGGCGCAGACCCGGCCCCGGCACTGCTGGCGGAAGCCCTGGCGATCCATGAGGAAGACCGTGCCGCCAATCGTCGGATGGGCGATTTAGGGGCCGAACTGATCGCCGGGCCGACCGACGTCATCACCCACTGTAACGCCGGCGCCATCGCCACCGGCGGCTACGGCACTGCGCTGGGGGTGGTGCGCAGTGCCTATGCCGTGGGGAAGATCGGGCGGGTTTACGCGGATGAGACCCGACCCTGGATGCAGGGTGCGCGTCTCACCGCCTGGGAGTTGATGCATGCGGGCATCCCGGTGACCTTGCAGGCCGACGGCGCGGCCGCCAGCCTGATGGCCGGTGGTGGCATCGGTTGGGTGATCGTCGGCTCCGACCGCATCGCCGCCAATGGCGATGTCGCCAACAAGATCGGGACCTATGGGCTGGCGGTGGTGGCCCGCTACCATGGTGTAAAAGTGATGGTCGCCGCGCCGACCTCCACCGTCGACATGGAACTGGCCAGCGGCGCTGAGATTCCGATCGAGGAGCGTGATCCGCAGGAACTGCTGTCCTGCGGCGGTCGGCGTCTGGCGCCGGCCGGTTGTGCGGCCCGCAATCCGGTGTTCGACGTGACTCCTGCCGCCTTGGTCGATGCCATCGTCACCGAGCGGGGTGTGGTCCTGGCGCCGACCGCGGCGAAGATGCGGGCATTGATGGGATAAGCGCTTAGGCGCTTGGCGGCAATCGCCTTAGATACCGCCCTTGCCCGGACGCCCGAGGATTTCGAGCTTGACGTTGGCGACGCCCTTGTTGACCAGCCCGATCTCGCGGGCCGCGGCACGGGAGAGGTCGATGACGCGGCCGCGGGCGTAAGGTCCGCGGTCGTTGATGCGGACCACGACACTTCTGCCGCTGCGGGTATCGGTTACCCGCACCTGCGTGCCCAGGGGCAAGGTTTTGTGAGCGGCGCTGAGGGCGTGCTTATTGTAGGCGGCGCCGCTCGCGGTCTTACGGCCATGGAAGCGGTCGTGATAGTAGGACGCCTTACCGGATTGGGTGCTGCCGCCGCGGGATGCGGCCAGGGTGTCGATGCTGGTCATGAGTCCGGTCATCAGCATCGCGGCGATCAGGGCACTGGAAACCAATGTCTTGTTCATAAAGAGCCAACCGTTTGGTTCGGACTAGCCGGCTGCCTGCTGCCCAGGATGGGTGGAGCAGCCGTCCAATCGTTTGCGGATGGTCAGGATGTTACGGGAAAACCCTATATCGGGTAAACCCTAAATTAGCGACTTGTGATATGCATCACATCGGCGACACGCGGTCAGCAGTCCGTAATGAGCCGCCAACCCGTTTTTGATCAGTGTCTTGAGCGCGATTCATCAGCACCGTGCGATGACGCGAAAAATGCGCTGTTTGGTAGCGAAAATCGCATCAACCGCCAGTTTCGGTGCTGTTGGCGCAACGCCGGGTTATCCTGCGGGTGTTCGGGTCGCGGTGTCGATGCGTCTGAACGTCCGTACCAGGGTCGTGATCCGCTGGTCCCAGGTATTGGCCTGCGCATGAGCGCGGATTGCGCTGCTGTCCCAACGCCGCTGCAGCGCGGCGGCAAGGGCGCCGGCGAGGGCACGCGGGTCGCCGAATGGAACGATGGTCCCCAGGGCCGCGTCACTGACCACCTCGCGATTACCTCCCACGTCCGTCGTGACAACCGGCAGGCCGCAGGCCATGGCTTCCAGAAAGCAGTTGGCCCAGCCCTCGTTACTGCTGGCCAGTACGAATACATCCGCGGCGGACAGGGGCTCGGCCAGTCGCTCGGGCGGCAGATGTCCGAGGAAATGCACGCGTGTGCCAAGGTCCTGGGCGGCGACGCGCTCACGCAGCGTTGCGGCAAAGTCACCCTCGGCTCCGGCGCCGCCGACGATCAGATAGTGCAGCCGCGGATGGTTCCGGACCAGCTCCGGGAGGACCTCGATCACGCGGTGGAATCCCTTACGCTCCACCAGTCCGCCGACCGAGATCAGCACCTGCGCGTCGATCGGGAGGCCGAACCGGGCCCGCATGGCGGCGCGCTCGAGCGGACGGAAGCGCTCCGGGTCCACGCCATTGCCGACCACTTGGATCTTCTCGGCGGCGGCACCCAACTCGGCGGCCAGGCGGGCCAGGGAGCCCGACACGGCAAACAGGTGCGCGGCCTCCGTGCAGGTCCGGATCAGGCGCTGCCGTTTCGTGGGGTCGCGACTGTGCGGAACCTCGGTACCGCGCAGCGTGACCGTCACCGGCTTGCCGAGCCAGCGGCCGAGCCGGGTCGCGGCATAGCCGTCCGGATAGCCGAAATGGGCGTCGATGACATCGAAGGTCTCCCGCCGCCGGTAGAGCAGCGGCAGGGCGCCGAGGGCCATCATGAGCCCGTCCGCCCCGCGCCCCAGGATGGGCAGTGATGGGAAGCGCGGGAACCGGACAGTGAATCCGGCTTGGATTTCAGTGCTTGTGGCCGGGGGGCGATAGAGGGGGTAGTGACGGCGCACCAGTGGGTCGAGGGGCGAGGCCGGGCGCGGCGAAACGACCCAGAGCGGCAGGATCTGGCCGACCCGGAACATCCGTTCGCGCACGAAGAGCCCGCTGCCCGGTTGAGCCGCATGGGGAAACAGTGAGCTGAAGACCAGCAGCCGGGGCGGGGTCGGCGGGCGCGGGCTGGAATTCACCAGGACCGCAGCCACGCGAGTGTCCAGTGCTCGACCTGTCCGCGCCAGCGATGCGACGCGAAGGTGTGGTCGGCGTCAGGCAGGTCGCGCCGTTCGACGGCCGTGCCCGCACACCAGTTCGACCAGGCACGCTCGGTCGTCAGCAGCCTCGCAAATTCACGTGCGATCAGATCGTTGCCGCTCAGAATCAGCAGCACCCGGCCGTCGAACCGGCGCAGGCTGCGCAGCATCCGGTCCGGCAAGGGTGCCGCAGCGCCGACGGCCGGCCGTTCGGGCGCCGGGGGCGGTGCCCTGGTGGCCCCGCGGAACCGGCGCAAGCCGCGGAGCGCATCGCGTAGATCGACCCTTCCGGAGCATAGCTTGGACCAGAACTCGCGGCTCAACACGCGGCGCGGGTAATAGTGTCTGAGGAAGGCGTGCGCCTCGCCCGCGGCGGTGTGCGCCCAGGGATTCAGCAGGACCAGACCGACGACCCGTGGGTCGTGCGGTGCATAGAACGAAACGGCGGTCGCCGCATCGCAGAGCCCCCACAGGACCACCTGTTGCAGTCCGGGAACTGCGCTGAAGAGCCGTTCCACGGCGGCGGCGATATCGTCCTGAATGTCCTCGAAGGTGCGTGTGCCCCCGTCGCTGTCACCCATGCCGCGCAGGTCGAAGCGCAGGGTCGGGATGCCGGCCGCCGCGAGCCGCCGGGCAAGCAGCACGAATTGACGGTGACTGCCGACCCGGTACTGAGGGCCGCCGACGACCACCAGCACCGCGCGCCGCGCGGCGGTCGCGCCGTGATGGAGGATCCCCAGCAGTTGCACGCCGACACACTCGAAGAGGAGCGGCGATTCGGGTTCAGCAAGGCGCATCACGAATCTGCTCCAGACGGCTGACGGTCGACGCGATGAGTGTGACCGCTTCGACGATCTCCGTGGTGGCCCAGAAGGAGTCCCCGACAATCGGCTGCACGCCGAGGCGCAGACCCGCCTCGGACCAAACGCGGGTGCAGCGATGGACGGTGGGCGGCAGAGGCTGATCCGGCGTGGCGACCAGCTGAAACCAGTCGACGGTGCCCACCCGATCGGCGTCCGGCGGTGCGAGCGAGGTCTCCTCAATGCTCGCCATGAGTGCCGCGGATAAGCGATAGCCGGCGATCTCGAGCCAGCCGTCCGCGGCCATGCGCTCGCGCAGGCTGGCGGCGGTGGCATGGCTGCCGCGCATGAGACCGGCGGCGAGGCGCAGGCGCAGCAACTGCTGGACCAGTTGGGCGCCGCTGATGATGGGTTGCCATAGGATCAAGCGGGGCACCCTGATCGGTGCCGCGGCGAGCAAGTCCAGGGTGAGCAGTGCGCCGCCGCGCACGGCAAGGAGGTCGACCCGCACGGCGCCCTGCCCGAGCAGCCAGGCATGGACGCAGTTCAGGTCCGCGATCCAGGTGTCCCAGGTGGCGTCGCCGAGTTCACCCGCGCTGTCGCCAGTGCCGTAGAGGTCCGGCAGCAGACAGCCGATCCCGCGCGCGGCCAGGGCCTGGCCCAACAGGTGCAGGGTGCGACGTGACTTATTGAGTTCTTCCAGCAGCGGCGGTACCACCAGTACCCAGTGGTGCGCATTTGCCGGCTCCGGCGGCTGCACGCCGACACTGAACAACGGCCCGCGGTGACCCTCCAGGAAGTGTGCGCGCAGCACGAGCCGCGGTCAGGTTGCGAGACTGGCGAGCACCCAGGCATGCAGGGAGCCCACCGTCTCGAAGGTTTCGGCGGTGATCGTGTCATCGTCCACGCGCAGCTCGAAGCGTGCTTCGAGCGCGGTGAGCAGGTCGACCACGGCCATCGAGTCGAGTTCCGGAACGCTGCCGAGCAGCGGCGTGCCCGCGGTGAAATCCTCAGCGCGCGCGCCGAGTCGCAGGACGTCGCGCAGAACCGCGATGGTGTCGGAAACAGCAAGCATAGCGGGTGCGGCTCTCGTGTAGATCTGTGCGTCTGGATCCTGGTCGGGACCTCGATTGTCGTTCCGGCCGAACGAGGCGCGTCCAGCCGCTGTGAAGCGCCGGGATGGCGTTGCCACGAATACTGGCCGCTGCGTGGTGGCCGGAACGATGCGCGATCCTCCCGGCGGCAAGCCGTTGGCGGCTCGCGCAGGATTCTACACCAGGTCAGGCGCGGCTGCCGGATTGACGTCCAGGCGAAGTTGCGATCAAAACCGATGGGGTGGGAGGGCTGACGGGCGTAATCCCGCCGACCCGACCCGATCGCCCCTCAGTTCGGATCCGGCGGCATCGCCAACCCTTCGAGTCCAGTGCCCGAAAGTTCCGGGTCGCGAGTACGCTGCGATAATTGAGCCGACGCAGCTTCTTTCGACGCCGCAGCGGCAAGACCGCGAAGCGGCACGCCTGCAATGATCTCTTGACTTTCGTGTGCGCCGTGGGATATTCAATGCATCCCGTATGGGCAAATGACTTGGGCATGGCTGGTCGACTGGATCACTCCGTCGTCTCTGCGCAATTCTGGCTTACGCCGGCGGGTCGCCGTGGGCCGGAACCGACATCCGGGTCGCGGCTCCCATTGAGGCCTTCGGCACCGGCATCGACTATGTACTGACCCTCGACGGCTGCGCCGACCTGGTTCAGGTTGATGTTCTGGACCAGGCCCCCCCGACCCAACTGACCGCCGCTGCGGCGACCAGCCGCGCCGATGATCCCAGCGCCTGTGAGATCCCCTTCACCCTGACCGGTACCGGCCGCGAGCAGCCGCGGCTGCGCATCGTGCGGGCCGGGGGCAGCCAGGAATACGCCGAGACCTTCCTCCAGGAGACCCGCCCGCCGGAGTTGACCATCGAGTCGGTGGCCATCGAGGAGGAGGGCGGCATCCAGTACCTGCGGGCGGTGCTCGCCGCCGCGGACGATACCGACCTGGCCTATCTCCACCTCAGCCTCACCGGTATCCGTGCCTCGGACTTGCGCCGGGTCGGGGGCGTGGTGGCAGGCGCCCGGGAGTCCGCCTTTCTCAGTACCGGGACCCCGGTGCGCCTGACTCCCAACGCCGACGACCAGCAGCGCTTCTCCGCGCGGTTGCCCCTGACCACGCCGCTCAGCGCAGAGGAGGTTCGGCGCAACGCCCTGGTGCTGGTCGAGGCCACGGCGGCGGACGCCTCAGGCAACCAAACCTCGCTGGGCGATGTTCGCAATCTGGGGGATACGGTGGAGGAGGGGGTGCTGGGCTTCTCCGTCGCCCCCAGTGCTCTGGTCTTCACCGATATGCTCCAGTCGGCGCGCATCATCCCGACGGTGAGCTACGAGTTCCGCGGGCCGACCCCGATTCCCGGGTCCGGGCAGGGGGTGAGCTACAGCTCCTCCGATCCGGGGGTGGTCAGCGTGGGGGCGGACGGGCTGGTCTATCCGCTGGCGGAGAACCCGGGGCACCCGGTGACGGTCACAGTGAGCTTCCCCGGCCAGGCGAGCGTTGCGATCCCGGTCAGTGTCGACTTCAGCCGCCACCTGACCCGCCTGGACTACGCCGGGCGGGACCAGGGGCCGTTCCACCTGCCGGGGCTCAACCGCTACTACCCACTGCCGGCTCTGGAGGCGGTGTTCGACGACGGCAGCCGTGCGCCCCTGGTGGACTCCCTGGAACGCAGCTACAGCCTGGATGCCGCCAGCGCCGGCCTGCTGCGCCTGGACGAGGCCCGCGGCCTGGCGGCGGCGGCGATTTCGGCGGAGACCCCGCTCCAGCTGCGGGTTGCCCTGGTGGCGGACCCCGTGGTCTTTGTGGATATCCCGATAACCTCCGCCGACGCCCGCCCCACCCTGGCCCTGGAAGTCCCGGCGCGCATTGAGGTCGGCCAGACCCTGACCCTGCTCGCCAATGCGGCGGACGACACCCCGCCCGCGGTGCGCGTCACGGACCCGGCGGCGGGGTCCATCGTCACCGTCGGCCAGACGGGCCTGGAGGGTCGCAAAGAAAAACGTGAGGTACGCCAGCCAGTGCACCGTCAGGCGCTGGGCCTTGGCGATGCGTTCACGGGCCCGCGTGGGCAGGTCGGCCGCGTCGGCGAGGCGCGACAGGCGCGCCCATACGGCGGCGAAACGGGTGGCGATCTGTGCCACGGATTGCACCTGTCCCGTCTCCACCTCATAGGGATGATCGAGGTGGCCCAGTTCGCGGATCAGTTCACGGGCCTCGGCTTGGCGTGCCTGGGCCTGCGTTTGGTCGACTTCGGCCTGCACCCCGCCGCGCGCAGCGTGATGATCAGGTGCAGCGCCACCACCAGGCGGCACAGCCACCGCATCCCGGCCGGGGTCGCCAAGGCGCTCGCCACCGCTGGCGGAAGGCACTCCCCCACCAGCGGCAGCGCCGTGCGCCAACTGCGCAGGGTACTGCGGGGCACCCCCAGCGCCGCAGCCACCTGCCGCAGCGGCTCGCCCGCCGCCAACCGCGCCTCGGCCGCCTCAAGCTGTTGCGCCTGCTCCAGGCGCGAGCGGCGCGTGACCTGCCTGGCACCGCCCGCCTCAACAAGAAGATCTATCAGGAATACGAGATGGAGCGTTCAAGCTCCGAATAGCCGTAAACAGTCAGGGTCGCCGCGCCGACTTTGATCAGCGTTTCGGCCAGCCTTAAGCGGTGGTTTGCCGATCCAAGGCTGACGCCGCAGACTCCTGGTCGCCGGCCGACACGATGACCAAGGCCGACGCTCCACGAGCCAGCCGAATGACGGTGAAGGCCTGGGCGCCGACCAACGGAAGGTCACAGTTTGATATCCAGTTCCACGAAGTTGTGGGGCGCCCAGGGTCCGTTGAAGTCCATGGCGTAGCTGTCGTCGAAGGGCTGCGCGGCTTGCATCACGGTCTGTTCGAATCGCTCCAGATTGTCGCGCGGCACCAGGCAGGCGAGATTCATGATCTCTTTTTCCGTGCGACAGTTATTGCGCTTGAGTTCGCGGCAACAGGTCCGCATCACGGCTTCGATGCGGTCGGTCGCGTCCTCGCGCTCTTGCTCCAGCAGATCGGCGAAGGCGCGCCCGAGGGTGATGGTCTGGTCTTGGGTCAGGGCCGCGCCGTCGCGGAAGACTTCGTCGCGCAGTTCCCGCAGCTCGGTGTGGATGGCGACGAAATGCTCGAAGATATTGGGTACGTCCAGGACCAGGCGCATACCCATCTCCACCGCGTCCTCCACCCGCTTGAGCTGGCTCAGGAAGGCGGATTGGTTGTCCTTGAGGATGCGGGCAATCGCCGTGTCGTCATCGGCCACCAGGCCGAAGGCGGTGGGCAGGGGGGTCACCGTTTGCAGCACCTGCTTGAGCACTCCCTGGTGGGCGGCCAGGTAACGCCGCTGGGGGCGGATACGCCCGCTGGGCAGGTCGCTGACGACCGCGGCGACCCGCCCGTCGCCGATGGTGTAGACCAGGCCCTCATCGAGCCCGATGGTGCCCAGCTCCTGCCGACCCTGATCAGGGACGATGGCGTAGATGTAGCGCCCGAGCGCCGTGGCTCGCTTGCTCGGTGATGGCATGATCGGGCCTCTCGCTCAACGGCGGGTTGTCATGGGTGGTGCCTTAACGCGCTACCCGGACCTGGGGGCGGGTGTCAAACCCGCCCCAACGCCAAGTCGATGTCTGGATATCGGTTGCGAAGACTATAGCACGCGTTCGCGCGGCGCAGGGACGGCCTGCGGGCGCCGTGACCGGCCGCTGATGCGGGCAACCACTTCGTCGACTGGGGATTCATCCAGTGAGTTGCCGTCGCGGCGGACCTTGGCGACATCCATGTCGAGGATGTCGCGGCAGATGTCGCGGAAGAACAGGTTGTCGGCGCGCGGGCTGAGCTTGCAGTTCTGCAGGACGGTCGCGATGGCGATACAGGCGCGCAGGGTCGGGCGGTGATGGTTGACGCTCTGCTCGCGCAGGTCGCGGACGATATCCACCACGATCGCCGCTTCGCTGGCCGGCAGTCCGGACTTGGCCTGGGTGACCCGGATCTCGGTCTCCCGGTCATAGTGACTGACTTTCATCGTGATCATGCGGTCCATCAGGGCATCCTGGGTTTTATGGGTGCCCGCGTATTCTTCCGGATTGGAGGTGAAGATCACCCGAAATTCCGGATGGACCTGAAGATAGCCGGCGCCTTGATGACGGCGGTTCGGCAGATTCAGGATGCCCTCGCCCAGGATACTGAGAAAGAGGTTGTTGACCTCGGGGCGGGAGCGGTTGAATTCGTCATAAATCAGCGTCTCGCCGTTGATGCAGGCGGTGGTGACGCGATTGTCGATCCAGAAGGTGCGGACCTCTTCCTCGGTCTTGACCACCGAATGAATGAAGTTATCGACCAGGGTATTGCGCCGATAGCCGTTGTCCTGGCCGACGAAATCGGAGACGCCGAACTCATCGTTGCCGTGAATCAGCTTGACCGGCCGGCCGCGCTTGGCCGCGGCATGGAAGGCGAGGGTGGTCTTGCCGGTGCCCGCGGGGCCGGCGAGATGCACCGGGAAGCCGGCCTCGAGATAGGCGGACGCCCGCTCGGCCAGGGCCTCGACCTGGGGGGTGGCCACGAAGGTGTCGCTCGCCTCGGGCTGTACATTGTCACTGTTCATCGCGGGGACGTTACGGACAGCTTGCAACGCTTCGACGCTCATTCTATGCCTCGCGGAAATCGACCTGGAGTGAAGGATTGGGTGACGTGTCGCTCGGGCTCGATACTTAAGTGCAGCGGAGCGACACGCCAGGACCCGAGCGGCGCGATCAGGCCGGAGCGGCTGCCGGAGCGGTGAGGCCGATGGCCTCGGCATACTTCAGGTAGGTCTCGACCGACGCGATGACCACCCGGGCTTCAACGGCGAGCAGTTCGATACCGACCAGGGAGACCTTCAACCACGCATCAATCACGATGCCCTTGTCGAGGATGCGGTCAACAACTTCGGCCAGGCTGGATGAATCAGTAGAGTTGGCGACTTTTGCCATGTTCGTAGACCTCTGAATGTCGAAAAGTTTGCACTAAACGTGCGCTGTTGGCGACCGTGGCGGATCCGGTGGTACTGCGCGCGTCCATTCGCACCGGACTTAGCCGCTCAAGTCGACCCTGGCCCGCTGATACTGCTGACGGGTCTCCGGTGCTGCGGTTTGGCATCCTGCCAGTGTGGTCGCTTGTGACTTATAAAGCATTGATCGTGCCAAACTTGGCATAAGCTGGGCGCGATCGACGGCATATAAATAAAACAGAGGGTTGAGCAAACTTCTCTGGATTCTGGCGCCGGCGCCAGACCGCGTCGGCGGGTCATACCATGGAGTGTTTTCCATAGGCATGGTCGCCGCTCCTGCCATTTTCCCGAGACCTCGGGCCTTTCTCATCGGGATCCCGCGCCCGACTTGCAGGCGGACCTTGGCAATGGTCGAAACCTGGATAGCTCGATCGTACTTACCACGGGTGCGGTTGAGGTCTATGCTGCACCCTGAGCAACAACCCGGTTCCCGCCCATGACCCACAGTGCGCAGCAGGTCGACGTCGTCATCATCGGGGCCGGACCGGCCGGGCTGTTTGCCGCCCTGACCCTGTCCCCCCATCTCCGGGTCCTGATTATCGACCGCAAGGATCGGCCCGGCGGCTCCGGCGGGGCCACCGACGGCAAGCTCAATCTCTCACCGCACATCGGGCTGGATCTCGCGGAACTGCGGCTCACGGAGGCCGCGGCCCAGGAGCGAATCGAGGTGGTGGACCGGGTCTTCCTGGATCATGGCGCGGACCCGACCCTCTATGGAGTAGACCAGGCCCGCATTCAGTGGTGGCTGGACCGGGTGTCCTGGGTGCGTCGGCGCACCCCCAAGGGCGAATGGGACATCACCCTGGTTCCGGTGCGCCAGCGCCACATGGGCACCGACTACGCCCATCGGGTGACGGCGGCTCTGGCCGAGACGATCCGCAGCCGCGGCGGCACCCTGCTGCTGGAGACCGAGGTTTTGAGTCTGGAAAAGACCCCGGACGGGTGCTTCCTGATCGAGACCTCTCGCGGGAGGGTGCGCTCGGACGTCCTGCTGGCCGCCCCTGGGCGTGAAGGCGCGCATTGGTTCCGCGAGAAGGCCCGGGCGCTGGGGGTCAACACCGGCTATGGGGCCATCGACATCGGCTGCCGGGTGGAAGTGGCCGCGGCTGTCTATGACGAAATCACCGCGGTCCTCTACGACCCCAAGTTCGTCTTCGTCACGCCCACCCACCAGGATCGTACCCGCACCTTCTGCACCAATCCCGGTGGGCGGGTGCGGGTCGAGGAGCACCGGGAGTTCCGCCTGGTCAACGGCGATGCACTGCGGGCCAGCAAGACCGCCAATACCAACTTTGCCCTGCTCAACACGGTCACCATGACCGAACCCCTCCAGGACACCGCCGCCATGGGTCAACAGGTGGCCCGCTTTGCCAACTTCTGGGGTGGCGGCAACAGTCTCATCTGCCAGCGCTGGGGCGACCTGATCGACGGGCGCCGCTCCACGCGGAACGCCTTCGCTGCACCCGAGCGTGGGTTCGACAAGCTGTTCCCGACCCTGCCGCCCGGTCCCGGCGTGACCCCGGGCGACATCTCCTTCGCCTACCCCGGGCGGATCGTGCGCAATCTCCAGGAGAGCCTGGAACTGCTCGCGCGTGTTATCCCCGGGGTCGCCCATCCTTCGACCGTGATCTATGTGCCCGAGATCAAGTTCTATGATGTCCGCTACCCCACCAGTCTGGCGCTGGAGACCAGTGTCCCCGGGCTCTTCGTTGCGGGCGACGGCGCCGGCAAGTCGCGCGGCATCGTCGGCGCCGCGGTGAACGGCCTGATGGCCGCGGAGGGGATCTTGGCCCATGTCGGCAAGGGTTCAGCTTAAGGTGCAGACCGGATCATTTCGTCCCCTCAACCTACCGGAGGTCTAGGTTTCAGTCGGACGGGGCGCCGCCCGCGAAAGCGTCGGCCTCCGGTCGAGTCGTCGCCCTCCCCGTTGCATTTCAGGTGTAGAAATAGCGCACCACATGGAAGAACACCGGGGCGGCGAAGCACAGTGAGTCGATCCGGTCCAGGATCCCGCCGTGTCCTTCAATGAGCGTGCCGAAGTCTTTCACACCGCGGTCGCGTTTGATCGCCGACATCACGAGCCCGCCCGCAACGCCCGTCAGGCAGATCAGCAGCGCAATGACCGCCGCGGCCCAGGGGGCGAAGGGTGTCAACCACCACAGCAGGGTACCCACCAGGGTGGCTGCGGCGATGCCGCCGACGGTGCCTTCCCAGGTCTTGTTGGGGCTCAAGCGGGGCACGATCGGGCGCTTGCCCAGGGTCTTGCCGAAGACGTATTGGAGCACGTCACTGAGCTGCACCACGATGATCAGATAGAGCAGCAGCTTGGGTCCCTCACCCCGGTAACCGGGGAGCTCCAGCATCAGCAGGGCAGGGGCATGGCTGACGCAGTAGACGGCGATCATCAGGCCCCATTGGATCTTGGCGGTACGGGTCAGAAAATCCTCCGTGTCGCCCGCTAATGCGCTACGCAACGGGATGAACAGGAAGGCATAGACCGGGATGAAGATGGCGAAGAGGCCGTACCACGCAATGCCGACCAACAGATACTGGACCGGGGCGAAGACAAAGAACGCCCAGAACAGGGTGCGGTGATCCGCGCGGTGCGTCGGGGTGAGCGTAATGAACTCGCGCAGGGCGATAAAGGAGGTCAGTGCGAACAGGATCACCGAGCCGATCCCGCCGGTGGCCAGCGCCGCCACGAATACCGCCGTCATCACCCACCAGGAGCGGATGCGGGCATTGAGATTGGCGATCACCAAGCGCGTCGGGCCTTCCCGCACCCGCAAACTCAGTGCCCAGCCGATCAGGCTGCTGAGGGTCAGCAGTCCGCCGATGCCGCCGAGCAGGCGCAGCATCTCAGGGTCGGTCAGCAGGTTCATCCGCGTGCTCCCAGGCTGATCAGGGCCGCACGGACCCGTTGCAGAAAGGCGTGCCGGTCCTCTCCGGGTGCCAGCACGAGCGGTGCGCCGAAAGTGGCGCTGCCCAGCAGCGGCACCGGCAGCACCTCGCCCTTAGGCAGGATGCGGCTCAGGTCCTGGAGATAGACCGGCACCAGTTCCACGGTTGGCCGCTGCCGGGCGACGAAATAGAGCCCCGACTTCAACTCACCGACCGTCGTGCCGTCGCCGCGGGTGCCCTCGGGGAACAGGATCAGCGAGTCACCCGCCGCCAGCGCGTCATCGATCCGGCGCAGGGCCTCGCGGCTGCCGCAGCGCCCGGCGCGTTCGACCAGCAGCGCGTTCAGCACCCGGCAGGCCACAAGCCAGCGGCGCAGTCCCGGGTGGTCCCAGTAGTCCGCCGCGGCCACCGGGCGGGTGCGGGCGCGCAGGGGGGCGGGCAGGGAGGCCCAGATTACCAGGGTGTCCAGATGGCTGCTGTGATTGGCGTAATAGACCCGCTGGGCGGTGGTCGGCGCGGCACCCAGCGGGCGCGCACGCCGGTGAGCAGTCGGGTGAGCCCGGCGAGCAGTCGTCGGGGGGCGACCGGTGCCGTGTTCATCGCGCCTCCAGCGCGTGGAGGATGGCCTGGGTCCGAAGCACGGCGGTGAGTCCGGTGCCGAGCACGATCAGGATCAACACCAGCAGCAGCACGCGGTCCAGCCCCCAGGGACTGACGGGTGCGATCCAAACTGATGTGGTTGCCGGAACTGTCACGCAGCTTGCTTAACG
>JACDZJ010000247.1_pt1 | contig 20513 bp, 20 predicted proteins | sample 7365721 | NCBI WGS metagenome assembly JACDZJ01 (sample SAMN15143480, study PRJNA637477) | pond metagenome | biome: freshwater wetland ecosystem [ENVO:00000243]; feature: pond [ENVO:00000033]; material: pond water [ENVO:00002228]; isolation source: pond water containing pink berries ... | reverse complement strand
GCACAATGACGCGATTCCGGCAGGTCACGTCGCCCGCAAGCGGGCTCCTACGGATATTCTGTCGGTCGCGTTCAGACTCGCCCCGATGATCCGTTCCAGAACCTCCGGTGCAGAAAACAGGATCGCCTCGGTTTCGGGAATTGCCAGTGCGACCAGATACGGGGTCGCCCCGGCGGCCGAGCGCAGCAAGTCGTTTAGCGTCGTTTTCTGCTCGTTCGCCAGCGCATCGCTGGTGGTATCGGAGTCGACCACCAGAGCGGTCGGGGTCTGACGCGCGCCCAGTATCGTCCGGCTCAAAGAGACAGCCGAAGACCTGCCATCGGCTGCGACAACGGCAATCCCATCGCTGAATTCGGCTGAGATGAGTCGGCGGATCAGGTCGGCGTCCGCTTCACCTTCGACGACGATGTATGCATTCATGGGAGTTTCTCGTTGGCCTTGGTCATAACCCGGCCGCCGCGCGATCTGCACGGTCGTCGGTCCGCACAGCGGACCCTACAGGCCACGGTGTTACCGTAGGGTCCGCTGTGCGGACCGTCCGCGGCCGGCCGGAACGATGATCAAGGCCCTTTCTTCCGCCTGCGCATCGGGGGCTTTGAATGCACGCTCCGACCCAGTTTCAACGCTTCGTTTCTCGTTCCCACGCTCCGGCGTGGGAATGCCGGGCGGGCGCTCAGCGTCCGGTCTTGGCGCTGGAGGCTGAATAGTGTCGGTAAAACCGCCCCCCGGTTCAAGGACCAAAGCCGGCACTACAGCCGTTTTCGCGCGCCATGATCTCGCTTGCTCAGGCACTTACCCTACCATCAAGCGCCAAAATGGCCCCAAAATGGCGGCATCCCAGGTCGAATCGGCGAAGTCGGGCTGGAAGCCGCATCAGCGCGCGGCCATAACGGGGGCAGAGACGCCGGACTCATCGTGCTGAAGGTGGCGCGCATCTACTATATGATCAGTTAACGCCCTAACCGTTGCTTTAATAACCAGTGGCCCTCAGTCACCCCATGCTCTCTCCCGCCGCCCGCCAGACCCTGCGCCTCCTGGGCGGTCTGATCGAGGAAGGCCGGATCCGCAAGGGCTGGTCACGGGAAGCGCTTGCGCAGCGGATCGGTGTGGGCACCATCACCGTCCGACGGATCACCCGCGGCGAGCCGGGCGTGGCCATCGGCACCTATTTCGAGGCCGCCGCCTTGGTGGATATCCCGCTGTTCGGACAGGAGTCGCCGCGGGAACTGGAGCGGGAGCTGTTCCGCCAACAGGAGAAGCTGACGCTGCTGCCCTCCCGGGTCCGTCGCCCGGCCACGGAGCCCGTGGACGATGACTTCTGAGAGCGGGATCCACGCCAATCGGACCTATGTCTGGGTCTGGCTGCCGGGGGCGCTCGCGCCGGTGGTCGCGGGCGTGCTGAGCCGGGATGCGCGGGGTGGCTATGGCTTCACCTATGAGCGATCCTATCTGCGGCGCGACGATGCGGCCCGTCGGTGCGCACCGGCGGGGAGGCGAGCCAAGCGATGCGGTTGACGGGCGAGCGGCGCGACAGCCGGCTTGGCACCTGCCTTGCCGCAGCGCCCGCCTTTGGGCTCGGCGCCGTGCAGGCCCGCGCCTTGATCGACCATCAGCGTGATGTTTGCGCGAACGAATGCGGACAGTCGATCGCGCGTCAAGGTCAGCACGTCGGCAGTGAGAAGACGTCCGCCAGGACGCTATCATCGCCAATCAAGCGCTCGGAGCGAGGCGCATCGTATACGACGAGTAGGCCTTCCGGCCGGGCGGCGACCCCCTCAATGTCGAATCCGTTCTCCTTTGATGCGCGTCGGGTACCACCAGAGGGCTCTTCCAGGGCGCGAAACAGAAAGGGTCCCAGATGGGCATCGGCGCGCAACGCCAGGGTGAGGGCGTTGCCCTCCGGGGAGATGGGGAGCTGCGCAATCGTGTCGGTCTTGAGTTGGCCATTGGTGATCGACGCACGCGCTCAGGGTCACGCGCCCGGTCGAAGTGCAGCAGGACGCGGGTGTAAGCCGGCCCGCTCATTGGGGATTCTCCCGTCGGTGAAACGAGTGGTGTACTGAGCGTAGTCCATCTGGGGCAACGGTTCAACCGTTCAACCCAACGGCCGCGGTGTCCCGGGCGCGTTCCGAGCACCCGTGTTCTCGACCCGGCGGCGTTCAACGGCTCCGCCGGCGATCTGCCGACACTGCATCTTCCTCGCGCGCCGGCGGCGTCGCCATGCCATGGTGAACAGCCTAGGCCTTGCGACTGGCCTGTTTGCCCTTTCGTTGGTTTTTCGACGATCGCTCAGGCGGTCGGCGTCGCCGACCCCGCCATGCGGACGCCCCAGCGCTCAGGGCACGGCAGTCAACAGCAGGAAAATACCGAAGATGACCAGATGCACACCACCCTGCAGGATCGTCGTGCGACCGGTGGCGAAGGTGATGGTGCTGATAAAGAGGGTCAGCAGGAGCAGGGCCGTGGACTCGGGCGGGAGCCCCAGGACCAAGGGCACGTCGAGGTAGAGCGAGACGGCGCCGACGATCGGGATGGTCAGCCCGATGCTCGCCAGGGCGGAACCCAGGGAGGCGTTGAGGCTGGTCTGCAGGTGGTTACGGCGGGCGGCCTTGACGGCGGTCAGCCCCTCGGGCAGCAGCACCACCATGGCGATCACCACGCCCACGACGGTCTGCGGGAGTCCGGCCTGCGCCACCGCGGCCTCGACGGTCGGCGAAAGGGCCTTGGCCAGCAGAATCACGACCACCAGACTGACCGTCAGAAAGAGTGCGCTGGTGAGGGTGCTGCGGTTGGTCGGCGGCACGTCGTGCAGGGTCGCCCCGTCATCAATGAGGAAATCCGCACGATGGCGGAAGGTCTGCACGTAGACGAACAACGCGTAAAGCGACAGGGAGGCGATGTCCACGAACAGCAACTGGCTGGACGCGAAGGTGGGTCCGGCGGTCGTGCGGGTCACGTTCGGGAGCACGAAGGCCATGATCGCGAGCGTCGCGATCACGCTCAGGATGGCCGCCGCACCCTGGACGCGGAACGCCTGTTCGAAGTGGCGGGCCGAGCCCATGACCAGACACAGCCCGACGATTCCGTTGAGCACGATCATGACTACGGAGAAGACCGTATCGCGCGCCACCGTGTCGCTGCCCGCGGCGCCGGCGACCATCAGCGCGATAATCAGGCCCACCTCGATGGTCGTGATGGCCAGGGCGAGGAGGATGGAGCCGAAGGGCTCGCCGATCCGCACCGCCAGCACCTCCGCATGGTGCACCGCGGCGAACACCGCACCGCCCAGCAAGGCCACTGCCGCCGCGATAAAGAGCGCACTGCCGGGGGCCAGCAGTCCGCCGGCCTTGGCACCGACGAGCATGGCGCCGCCCAGCGGTGCCGCCCACTGCCACCAGGCTAAACGGTTCCAGTCGTGATCGGGGGTCATCATGCAGTCTCGCCAAGGTGAGTGGTATCAAGTGGCGGCGCGTCGCGTCGGGCGCCGACCCGAACCGAGCGCAGGGATCTCGACCTGGCCGCGCCGACCATCTGCAGGTCAGCCGGCGCCGCGTTCGCGCATCGGCATCGCTCGCGCTCTGTCCATCCTACCGAAAGGTCCGGCCCAAACAAACCGCATCACTTGCGATCACGCCCGCCATCCCCGCCATCTCGCACGCGAACGCGGATGCGGTTAGACTTTCCGCTGGTCAGCAGTCAGCTCCCGCCGGTAGCGTTCCGCCATGTCCGATATCCTCGCCCGCCTTGCCGATGTCCTGGAGGCCCGCAAGCAGGCGGACCCGGATTCCTCCTATGTCGCCAAGCTGTATGCCAAGGGTCCGGATGCGATCCTGAAAAAAATCGGTGAGGAGGCGACCGAGACCGTAATGGCGGCCAAGGACGGGGTGGCGGAGCAGATCGTCTACGAGGTGGCGGACCTGTGGTTCCACTGCATGGTGCTGCTGGCGCAGCGGGGCCTGCGGCCGGAATTGGTACTGGCGGAACTGGAGCGGCGTTTCGGGCTCTCAGGTATCGAGGAGAAGGCGACGCGTGCAGGTTGAGCCCGGCACTGCCCGTGTCGGTCGTTTGGGGGTATGATCACGGGCTTAGTGCGGGATCGGGCAGCGCCGGGTTCCGCAGCGCAGCAATCTGAATCTGGGCCGCCCGCGAGCGGCGGTGGAGTACATTATGGGACTGGGCGGACTTCATATTTGGCACCTGCTGATTCTGCTGGTGATCATCCTGCTGGTCTTCGGAACCAAGAAGCTCAAGAATATCGGCTCTGATCTGGGCGACGCGGTCAAGGGTTTCCGCAGCGCCATGTCGACTGGTGAAAAGGATGAGGACGAGGTCAGACAGATCGATCAGCAACCGGTCCAGCGGACGAACGATCCAGCGGCGGGCGCGGCCAAACCGACCGTCGGCGCGGAGTCTGCGCGCGCGGCTGACCGGCCCAAGGTCTGAGTCGGTACCAGCAAAGATACGCCATGTTTGATGTCGGTTTTTGGGAACTGGTGATGGTCGGGGTAATTGCCCTGTTGGTGATCGGACCCAAAGATTTGCCGCGGGTCGCGCGGATGGCCGGGCTCTGGGTCGGCCGGGCGCGCCGGACCCTGGCGTCCGTGAAGGACGAGATCGACCGCGAGTTTAAGGCCCAGGAGCTCAAGGATATCCTGGAGAAGCAGGCGCGCGGCAATCCGCTGGAGACCCTGATCGAAGAACCCCGCCCGCTCGCCCGTACCGCTCCGGCTCAGCCTGCACCGGTCTCCATGCCGCCGCCGCCCGCGGGTACTGTGGAGACCACCAAGCCCAATGCGGATCAGGCGGCCGGATGAGGCAGCGCCCGCGGGTGCCGGCCGACTGGCTTATCCGCTCAGCCTGCCCGCCCGACGGTCTTGCAGGCCGGCCGGGCCGGGCCTAAAGATTCGCCCCGAGACCCGTTATGGCCCCGCCCATTGAGCCCGATGACCCGGGCACCGAACAGCCCTTCGTTTCGCACCTGATCGAACTGCGTGATCGGCTGATCCGCATGATGATCGGGGTCGGCGTCGCGTTGCTCCTGACCTTTCCCTTCGCCAACGAGATCTACACCTATGTGGCCGCTCCCCTCATGGCCCAGTTGCCGACGGGCAGCACCATGATCGCCACCCAGGTGATTTCGCCTTTCCTGACGCCCTTCAAGATGGCGCTGGTCGCGGCGGTCTTTCTGGCGATGCCCTATGTCCTCTACCAGCTCTGGGCCTTTGTCGCACCGGGTCTGTACCGCCACGAGAAGCGCCTGGCGGTACCCCTCCTGGCCTCCAGTGTCATCCTCTTCTATCTGGGAATGCTGTTCGCCTATTACCTGGTATTTCCGCTTATCTTCGGTTTCATGACCGCGACCACACCCGATGGGGTTGCGATGATGACGGATATCGCGTCCTATCTGGACTTCGTCCTCGCTTTATTCTTCGCCTTCGGCATCGCCTTCGAGGTCCCGATCGCGACCATCCTGCTGGTGGCTACCGGCCTGACCACACCTGATGCGCTGGTGCAGAAGCGTCCTTATGTGATCGTGGGGGCTTTTGTGGTCGGCATGATCCTGACCCCGCCGGATGTCTTCTCGCAGACGCTGCTGGCCGTGCCGATGTGGCTGCTGTTCGAATTGGGGGTCTTCGCCTCACGCATTCTGGTGCGTGAGCGGGCGGCGCGCGCGGCGGCGGAGGCCGCCTTGGTCCCGCCGGAGCCGCCCGGCGGGGGTCGGGCCGGCGCTGCGGCGCCCCCGGTCGCCCCGGCGGGCGGCTCCGGCGGCGGCCTGGAGGTCGGCCGCGAGCTGGAACCGGGCGATCTGGATGACCCGGCGCGCTGGAGTCCGCTGACCGACGAGGAGATGGAGACCGAGTTGGACCTGGAGGATGCCCAAGTGGCCCGTGCCGCGTCAACGCGGGTCCGGATCGATCCGGTCGAGGATAAGATCAACCGGGCAAACCGCCTGCGAGAACTCGATAACCCATTGGCGGCAAGACAGATTCTTTATCAGGTGCTGGAAGAGGGCGATGACTCTCAACGGCTGGTGGCGCGCAATATCCTCAGCCAGATCGATGAAACCTAGCGTATTGCTTTTCTCAATGGACAGCATGGGTTAGTATCAGGTTCACCACCACAGGACACGATAGGATGAACCATGGGCTCCGGATCGCAGATCCACTATAAGCAAAACCGTTTAAAGCAACTGCGGGCATTTTGTCATGCGGCGCGCACCGGCAGTGTCAGCGCCGCGGCCGACAAGATATTTCTCAGCCAGCCGACCGTCTCGCTGCAGATACAGGCGCTGGAGCGCGAGTTCGACACTGTGCTGTTCGAGCGGCGCGGACCCAAGATTCGCCTCACGCCTGAGGGTCAACTCCTGTTCCAGATGGCGGAACCGCTGGTCGAGGGCATGGATCGGCTGCACGACGCCTTCGCCATCCAGTGTGGGCGGGTCGATCAGGGCGTGCTGAATATCGCCGCCGGTGAATCGACCATCCTTTATATCCTCCCGGAACCGGTGCGGACCTTCGTCGAGCAATACCCCGGCATCGAACTGAAGCTCCACAACGTGACCGGGCGTGACGGGCTCGCCATGTTGCGCTCGGATGCGGCGGATTTGGCGGTGGGCTCGATGCTGGAGGTTCCGGACGACATCAACTACCGCCCCTTCGTCACCTACCGGCCGACCCTGATTACGCCGCTGGATCACCCGCTGGCCAAGCTGGAGCAGGTGACCCTCGAGGATATCGCACCCTTCGGGCTGATTCTGCCGCCCCGGCATCTGAGCACCTGGCGCATGGTCGATCTGGTCTTCAAGCAGCACAATCTCGCCTACCGGGTCACGCTGGAGGCCGGCGGCTGGGAAGTGATCAAGAAATACGTCGCGCTGGGGCAGGGGATCTCGATCGTCACCGACGTTTGTCTGACCGGAGACGAACGGCTCGCCCGGATGCCGCTGGATCAGTATTTCCCCAAGCGCAGCTACGGCATCGTGCAACGCCGCGGTAAGTTCCTCTCACCGCAGACCAAGTGCTTTGTGAAGATTCTCGATAAGGCTTTTGCCGATCACGTGGTGGAGCCGCAGCAGCGCACCGTCGGTGAGGCCGATTGGGACGATGCCATGCTCGGCTAGATTTCAGTCCCGACGCAGCGCGTCGGAGATGGCGATGGGGGTCGGAAAGCGCAGGACCACCAGATAGGACGAGACCAGGAAGGTCAGGATGGTGGCCAACTGGAGGCTGTAGGCCGCCCGTTCGCTCAGGCTGCCGGTGGTTAGCGCCAGCGCGGCGATAAGCAGCGAGAACTCGCTCATCTGGCCGAGCCGGAAACCGATCTCCCAGGCGCGGGTCGAGGGTTCGCCGGTATGGACCAGCAACTGACGAAAGATCGCCGGTTTGAGCAGGAGTGCGGCCGTCGCGAGGAACAGGGCCGGCACCAGGACGTCAGGGGCCATCGCCAGGTTGAACTGCACCCCCACGCCGAAGAAGAACAGTACCAGGAAGAAGTCCCGTAACGGACGCAGGCTCTCGGCAATATAAAGCGCGATGGGACTGGAGGCCATCGCCACCCCGGCGATGAAGGCCCCGATCTCATGGGAGAGGCCCAGCACGCCGGCCAGTTCGGCCATCCCCAGGCACCAGCCGATCGCGATCAAAAAGATGTACTCGCGGAAGGTGTCATAGCGGCGGATCAGCGGAATCAGGACGTAGCGCGCGGTGAGCCCGGCGAAGACGGCCAATCCCGGTAAGGTCAACATGAGCAGGGCGATTTTGATCCAGGGCGTGGTTCCCGAGCCGGCACCCTGGAGCAGTAACAGCAGGGCGATAGCGAGCAGGTCCTGCAGCAGCAGGATGCTGATGATCACCTCGCCCATGCGCTGATGGTGCAGCACGGTGGTCGGCAGCAGCTTCAGACCGATGATGGTGCTGGAGAAGCCCAGGGCGCCGCCGACGATCAGCGACTCCAGCGGCGTGAAGCCGGCCAGGAGGCCGATGGCGCCGCCGATGATGAGCAGCAGCAGCGCGCTGCCCAAGGTTACCAGTGTCGTGCGGCGCAGGCTGCGCGCCAGATCTTGGGGGGTCAGATCGAGTCCGAGGAGGAACAGCAAAAACATGATGCCGACCTGAGCGGATTCCGAGACCAGGCGGGCATCGGCGACCAGACCGAGACCCCAGGGTCCGAACAGGATCCCTAGCCCGATGTAGGCGACCAAGAGCGATTGCCGGGCCGCAAGCGCGGCGGTGGCCAGGACCGCGGCGCCGGTGAAGACCAGGAAAAAGGTGAAGACAATCGGGTTCTGAATCATGGTTTACTCGAGTCCGCCCGCGAGGCCTGCCCCCGGGGTCTGGAATCCCGCGGCGATGATCCCACGATTGAGCAGCCAGGTGGAGCGGTAAAGCAATTTGTGTGTTCTGTCGCGAGTCTGTGACGACGAACGGCCGTTCGTCCGCCCATTCGTTCGGGTCCGCTGAAGTCCTTTGCCAAAATGTACACAAGGCCGCCATGAACGCCTGTCTCAGGCAGGGGGCGCTTCAGGGTCTTTTGTAATAATCGTGTACCACATGAGCAACCTGCTTGTTTATCCTTTTCTACTGCACCTGTCATCGCAGGTCGGACACTGACTTTATTGCTGGGCGCGAAGGACAGCAGAGACGCCAAGGCGTGGCGGGTTGTCCGATCGACGTTGCGGGGCCTCACGGCGTGGTCGTGAGTCACCACTACTAGTTGTCTAACCTGTATCCATGGACCTAACGAAAAAAATCGGCCAACGCCTCCGTGCTGCACGCCAAGCGCAGGGCTTGAGCCTCTCCGAATTGTCGAGCCGCACCGGCTCGCTGTCCAAGTCACGGATCAGCAACTATGAGCAGGGAATCCGGCGGATGGGGCTCGAAGAGGCCCAGGAGCTGGCGCTGGCCTTGGGCACTGTGACGCCGATCTATCTGATGTGTCTGGATGACACGGACCCCCTGTCCAAGGACGAGCGCGAACTGGTGGAGCGCTATCGCAATACCGACGTGCGCGGGCGGGACACCATCCTGAAAGCGGCGGAGGGACAGGCCGTTTACCGGATCGAAAAGCCGCCCGTCGCGGTTGACGGGGAAGGCCCCGCGGGGCCGACGGAAGGCGGTTAGAGGAGTGTTACACAAAAAGTTTTGAAGTCGAAATCACTTTTCGTGTGTCGAATGGCTGGTGTATCGGCGCTATCGTGGGCCGCGCGCTGACCATTCGAGGGTCGCCGCGCTCCGGTCTGCACGTTTTCCGTGCGGCGACCACTGCGAATCTTTGATTAACGAACTGGCGGCTCGCTTGCGTGTCGTGTTCGTATGGTCACACCTGCCCGGTTCGGGTAGCCGAACGCCGCTGCTTCGCTGTTTCCGGAATCAAGAAGGAGGACGCCGCTTTCGGGTGCGGTCTCGGGTGCTCGTCCGGTTGGACCAACCGGCAGGTTGACCAACCCGTCTGAGAATGCACCGCGGCCTTGGCCCGGCCGTTGGCGGGACGCTCGCGCCGGAGGGCGCCTCCCTGCGCCCGACGCGCGGATCCCTTACTTGTAAGCGCCGACCCCGCAGAAGAATCCTTCCTTGTTGGCCATCACATAGCTCGTCTTGGCGCGGATCTCCTCGGTGCCCGGATAGGGCCACTTGTAGTCTACCCAGCCTTCCTTCGAGGCCTTGACCGTAGCGATCATGTTCTTGAACAGTTCATCCCCGTACTTCTTGAAGTCGAGCAGGTTCTTGCCGACCAGCTCCGGCTTGGTCGCGTGGGAGAGCATCACGCCGTCCATGTCCATGCAGAAGACATACAGATCCTTCTTTTTGAAGTCGCCGTCGGCGGAGAAAGCGGCAAAGGCCTTGTCCTTGCCCATCGTGTCGACGGCCGCCTGAGCCTGCTGGGACATGGCCTTGGCCTCGTCCGGGGTGGCCATGTCGGCGGCCGACGCGAGGCCGGCGAACAGTATCCCGGAAGTGGCAAGCGCGATCAGGGTCTTTTTCATGCGATGTCTCCTCGTTCATGTTTGTGGTGAAGCATACCGAAGATAGCTGAACCCGCGGACGGGCGCCAGTGTGTTCGCACGCGGTGATCGCCACAAGCGGATCGCGGCCCTGAGTTGGGTCGTATCCGGGCAAAGATCTCGGACAAGAGCACCGCGATGGTGCGCCTGCGCTGCGACGCGCCATCAGCGATCAGTCGTTCGCGCGCCGCCGCGTTGGCGAACCCCTTGACCACAGTATCCGCAGTGCTCCCGCAAAGACACTAAGATCACAAAGATTGATAGGCTGGCCTCGCGGGGTCGTTCGCGCGGTGAGCGGCCCCGAGGTTTGCAGTGATTTGTTATCCTTTGAGTGCTTCGAGTTTTTTCTGTCTCGGTGTGAGCAATTGCCGAACTCAGGCTGACCGACGCCGGATCCGCGCGATGGCCTGAGGATTGCTGCACCTTTGCCGGCGGCATCCGTACGCCGCGAACTTTCAACACTTACTCGTCGGAGTCAACTCTTATGCGGAAGCGCGACTTGATCAAGCGGTTGGTACTCGGCTCGGGCCTGGCTCTGGGATTGTCCGCGGTCTTCCCGGCGACGGCCGCCGACGACACCATCAAGGTCGGGGTCCTCCACTCATTGTCCGGAACCATGGCCATCAGCGAGACCACGCTCAAGGATACGGTGCTGATGTTGGTCGAGGAGCAGAACAAGAAAGGCGGCCTGCTCGGCAAGAAACTGGAGGCGGTGGTCGTGGATCCGGCGTCCAACTGGCCCTTGTTCGCCGAGAAGGCGCGCGAGCTGATCGCAAAGGACAAGGTGGCGGCGGTGTTTGGCTGCTGGACCTCGGTGTCGCGTAAATCGGTCCTGCCGGTCTTCGAGGAACTCAACGGGTTGCTGTTTTACCCGGTGCAATACGAGGGCGAGGAGTCTTCGAAGAATGTCTTCTATACCGGCGCGGCGCCCAACCAGCAGGCGATTCCGGCGGTGGACTATCTGATGAACGATTTGGGCGTCAAGCGCTGGGTCTTGGCGGGAACCGACTATGTCTACCCGCGTACCACCAATAAGATCCTCGAAGCCTACCTGAAGCAGAAGGGCGTGGCAGCCGAGGACATCATGATCAACTACACGCCGTTCGGTCACTCCGACTGGCAGTCGATCGTTTCCGACATCAAGAAGTTTGGCGCCGCCGGCAAGAAGACCGCCGTGGTCTCCACCATCAACGGCGATGCCAATGTTCCCTTCTACAAGGAACTGGGTAACCAGGGGGTGTCTGCCGAGGATATCCCGGTGGTCGCTTTCTCGGTGGGTGAGGAGGAGCTCTCCGGGATCGACACCAAGCCGCTGGTCGGGCACCTGGCCGCCTGGAACTATTTCATGAGCGTCGACACGCCGGAGAACGCCGCCTTCATCAAGCAGTGGCACGCCTTCATCAAGGACCCGAAACGCGTCACGAATGACCCGATGGAAGCCCACAAGATCGGGTTTGACCTCTGGGTGAAGGCCGTCGAGAAGGCCGGCAGCACCGCGACCGACAAAGTGGTGAAGGCCATCGTCGGCCTGGAGACGCCGAATCTTACCGGCGGCATCGCCAAGATGTTGCCCAATCACCATATCACCAAGCCGGTGCTGATCGGCGAGATTCAGGATGACGGTCAGTTCGCCGTGGTCTGGCAGACCGAGGGCACGGTCCCCGGCGATGCCTGGTCCGACTTTCTGCCGGGCTCCAAAGACCTGGAAGGCGATTGGACCGCGCCGATCAACTGCGGCAACTACAACACCAAGACCAAGACCTGCTTGGGCTCCGCGGCCAAGTAATCCATGGGTATGTCTGCGTCACGCCGCCGCTGCCCACACCTCGCGGGCGCATTCGTCTGCCTGATCCTGGCCGGGATGACCTGGTGGGGGACGGCGGTGGCGGGCGCTCTGGAGGAGGCCCTGCCGGGACTCGCGGACCGCGCCTTCCCGGTCAAGCAGCAGGCTGTGCAGGCGCTGGCCGCGACCGGCGACGGTCGGGCCTTGCCGATCCTGGAGGCCCTGCTCGCGGGCGATCTCTACACGCGCGAGACCGCCGACCCGCCGGTGGTCCTGGCGCGACCCTCCGCTGCCGGGCTGCGTCTCACGCACCCGCTCACCGGGGCCGATCTGGGCGACGTCGAGCGGGGGGCGGTCAAGAAGATCCCGCTGAATAACGCGCTACGCACCGCCCTGCGCGGCGGCATCGCCACCCTCACGCTGAGTAGTCCGGACCCGGTGGTGCGCAGCCGCTCGGCCAAAGATCTGATGCGTGACCCAAGCCCCGAGTCCGTCACGGCGCTGCGCGCCCGTCTGGAACAGGAAGAGGACGCCGCGGTGCGCACGACCCTGGTACTGGCGGTGGCGGTGGCGGACCTGCGCGTCGGGACGCCGCAGGCGCGGCTGGAGGCCGTTTCGACCCTGGAGGGCAGTCTTCACCCGGAGGCCCGCAACGGCCTGACGACACTCATCGCCAATGAAACCGACGCGGATGTGAAAGCCGCCGCGGAGCGTGCGCTGATCGCGATCGACGACCGTCTGACTTGGAACGCGCGGGCCGAGACTCTGTTTTTCGGCCTGAGCCTGGGGTCGGTCCTGGTGCTCGCCGCCATCGGCCTCGCCATCACCTTCGGAGTCATGGGGGTGATCAACATGGCCCACGGCGAACTGATGATGCTCGGGGCCTATACCACCTATCTGGTTCAGCAGGCGCTGCCGGGTTGGGTCGATTACTCGCTGTTCGTGGCCATCCCGGCGGCCTTCATCGTGTCCGGGCTCTTCGGCATCGCCATCGAGCGGACGGTCATCCGCTTCCTTTATGGCCGGCCCCTGGAGACCCTGCTGGCGACCTTCGGGATCAGCCTGATTCTACAACAACTGGTGCGGACCACCATTTCGGCGCAAAACGTGGCGGTCGAGAATCCATCCTGGATGAGCGGTTCGCTGCAGATCAATCCGGCGCTGGCGCTGACCTACAACCGGCTCTATATCCTGGCGTTCGCGTTGCTGGTCTTCGTCGCCCTCCTGCTGATTCTCAAGCGCACCGCGCTGGGGCTGCAGGTCCGGGCGGTGTCCCAGAATCGGGCGATGGCACGTGCCATGGGGGTGCGCTCCGCGCGCGTGGATGCGTTGACCTTCGGCCTTGGCGCCGGCATCGCCGGGGTCGCCGGGGTCGCGCTGTCCCAACTCACCAATGTCGGCCCCAACATGGGCCAGGCTTACATCATCGACTCCTTCATGGTGGTGGTGTTCGGCGGGGTCGGGAACCTCTGGGGCACCCTGATCGGCGGGATGACACTGGGTGTCGCCAACAAATTCATGGAACCCTGGGCGGGCGCGGTGCTGGCCAAGATTCTGGTGCTGGTGTTCATCATCCTGTTCATCCAGAAACGTCCGCGCGGGCTCTTTCCGCAGCGCGGCCGGGCGGCGGATGGATGAGGTGATGAACAGCAAGAGCGCTCATCTCCCACGCTACCGGCTTTCTTTCCTCACCGACTTGGGGCTTCCCGCATGGGCATAGTCAAGGCACTCAAAGGCGATACCGGCGGCCAAGTCATGCTGGCCGTGCTGCTGGTGGTGACGCTGGTGGTCCCGGTGTTGAATCTGGCGGTGCCGGAGACGAGCTTCTGGCACGTTTCAACCTATACGGTGACGCTGCTCGGAAAGTATCTGACTTATGCGTTGCTCGCCGTGGCGGTCGACCTGGTCTGGGGCTATCTGGGGATCCTCAGCCTGGGGCATGGCGCCTTTTTTGCACTGGGCGGCTATGCCATGGGCATGTATCTGATGCGTCAGATCGGTGATCGCGGCGTCTATGGCGATCCGGTTCTGCCCGACTTCATGGTTTTTTTGAACTGGAAAGAGTTGCCCTGGTTCTGGAACGGTTTCGACATGTTCTGGTTTGCCGCGCTGATGGCGATTGTGGTCCCGGGCGTGTTGGCCTATATCTTCGGCTATCTCGCGTTCCGCTCACGGGTGACCGGCGTCTACCTCTCCATTATTACGCAGGCGCTGACCTATGCCCTGATGCTCGCGTTCTTCCGCAATGAAATGGGGTTTGGCGGGAACAACGGGCTTACTGATTTCAAGGAGTTACTCGGGTTCGACCTGCAAAGCGACGGCACCCGCGCCGGACTCTTCATCGCCTCCGCCGCAGCGCTCGCGCTCGGCTATCTGGCCTGCAGGATGATTGTCACCTCTCGTCTGGGACGGGTGGCGGTGGCCATTCGCGATGCCGAGTCGCGCACGCGCTTCATCGGCTATCGGGTAGAGCGGGTCAAGGTCGCGATCTTCGCCTTCTCGGCCATGCTGGCGGGGGTGGCCGGGGCGCTCTACGTGCCTCAGGTGGGGATCATCAATCCGGGTGAGTTTTCACCGCTCAACTCCATCGAGCTGGTGATTTGGGTGGCCGTCGGCGGGCGTGCGACTCTCTATGGCGCCGTGGTCGGTGCCCTAATGGTGAATTACGGCAAGAGCACCTTCACGGCCATGTTCCCTGAAGCCTGGCTGTTCGCCCTGGGCGCACTTTTCGTGCTGGTGACACTGCTGCTGCCCCGCGGGATCGCGGGCTGGCTGCCCGCGCGGAGGGCCGGCTGATGGGCGGGCAAGTCGAGCGCTGGCAATACCTCAACCCCGGTAAGACCCTGGCCGAGACCCTGGATATCTCGCATACGACCCTGCTCTATGTGGAAGGGGTGACGGTGAGCTTCGACGGGTTCCGCGCCCTGAATGACCTGTCATTCTATGTCGATGTCGGCGAACTGCGGTGTGTGATCGGACCTAATGGCGCGGGCAAAACCACCATGATGGACGTCATCACCGGCAAGACCCGGCCGGACGCGGGCTATGTGTTCTTCGGTCAGAGCATCAATCTGCTGGAATTGGATGAGCCGCGCATCGCCCAGGCCGGGATCGGGCGTAAGTTTCAGAAACCCACGGTGTTCGAGCAGCATCAGGTCTATGAGAACCTGGAGCTGGCGATGGCCGGCGACAAGCGGGTCTGGCCGACCTTGATGGCTCGCCTCACCGGTGCGCAGCGCGACCGGATCGACGAGGTGCTGGGGATCATCGGGCTGCGGGATCAGGCCCGGCGCCCGGCCGGGGCACTCTCCCACGGCCAGAAGCAGTGGCTGGAGATCGGCATGCTGCTGATGCAGGACCCGCTGCTGCTGCTGGTGGATGAGCCGGTGGCGGGGATGACCCACCAGGAAATGGACCGGACGGCCGAGTTGCTGCTGTCCCTGGAGGGCAAACACTCGGTGGTCGTGGTGGAGCATGATATGGACTTCGTGCGCTCGATCGCCAAACGGGTAACCGTGTTGCATCAGGGGTCGGTGTTGGCGGAAGGGTCGATGGACGAGGTCCAGCATGATCCGCGGGTGGTGGAAGTCTATCTTGGGGAGTGAGACGTGAGCGCCGAGTACGATCAAGATCTGGTTGCCTGGTCGCGCGAGCAGGGGCAGTTGCTGCGCATGGGCCGCTTCGCCCAGCTCGATATCGCCCATCTGGCAGAGGAGATCGAAGACTTGGGAAAACGGGAGCGGCGGGCGCTGGTGAGTCGGTTAGCCGTGTTGCTGGGCCACCTGCTGAAATGGCAATACCAGCCGGACTATCCCTATCGCAAGTCCTGGCGGGCGACCATCAACACCCAGCGCCGTGCAGTCGCCAAGCTCCTGGACGAGAATCCGAGTCTGCGGGGGCAGGTTGATCTATTGATCGCCGAAGCTTACCCCGATGCGCTGGACTTGGCGGTCGCTGAGACGCCGTTCGAGTACGAGCACTTTCCGGTCATTTGTCCCTGGACTATCGAGCAAATCCTCACGGCCTATTGGCCGGGCGCCGAGGCCGGATCACCCTCATGTTGACGATCAGCGGATTGAATCAGTTCTATGGGCAGAGCCACACCCTCTGGGATCTGAATATCGCGATCCCGGCCGGCCAATGCACCTGTGTGATGGGCCGTAACGGGGTGGGTAAGACCACCCTGATGCAGTGCATCATGGGCCTGCTGCCGCTGCGCGCCGGGGTCATGGACTATCTGGGGCAGGACCTGGCCCGACTGCCTGCCGAGCGGCGGGCCGAGTTGGGGCTGGGTTTTGTTCCCCAGGGCCGGCAGATCTTCCCATTGCTCACGGTCGAGGAGAATCTTCGCATCGGCCTGCCGGCACGGCGCGACGGTCTGCGTCAGGTGCCGGGCTACATCTATGAACTCTTCCCCGTCCTGAAACAGATGCTCGGCCGCCGCGGGGGCGACCTCTCCGGCGGCCAACAGCAGCAGCTTGCCATCGGCCGCGCGCTGGTAATCGACCCCAAACTCCTGATCCTTGACGAACCCACCGAGGGCATTCAGCCCAACATCGTTCATGAGATCGGCGACATCATTCGCCGCCTGATCGGTGAATTCGGACTCACCGTCATTCTGGTGGAACAAAAGCTGCCTTTCGCCCGCCGGGTGGCCGACCGTTTCGTGATCCTCGATCGGGGCCGACTGGTCGCCGATGGAGGCATCGCCGACTTGGGTGACGATCTGGTCAGGCAGTACCTGACCGTGTGATGACCGACACTTCAGGCGAAGAACTTCGTACCACGCGAGATCAACCTCCGGAGACTGGGGCGACGCGACCGGAGGTCGACGCTTAAGGCCGTAGGTGCGGGTTTGAAACCCGACCCTACACGAAGGCCTGTTTGGATGTCAGGTGTGAACGCTATAAACATCCACCCGTAGGGGGTGCCTGTAGGGTCCCCCTGTAGGGGCGACTTCAGTCGTCCCTTCAAATCTGCAGATCGTTTCCCAAAACTCAGTTGACCTTGAAAGTCGCGCAGCGACCCTGTGGGAGCGGCGTCCCGCCGCGACGGCCCGAACCCGTCGCCGCGGCGTTAAAGGTGTCCGCGGCACCGCATCGCGGCGGGACGCCCACCGGGAACAGTCCTGTCACGGCGTGGCAGATCTCCAGCCCGTAGGGTCCGCTGCGCGGACCGACAACCGCTCCGATCGCGAGACGACCAACCGCATGACCAAGGCCCCAAATCCGCGACAAGCCGTTGGTGTACCCGCCGGTCTGGCGCCTCCCTTTGGCGTTCCGCCCTACGCTGCCACGTGTCGCACCCCGACCCCCAGCAACGCATCCACCGGGCTTTGCACCGCCGAGCCGCCGCGCTGCAACACATGGGTGTAAATCTGCGTCGTGGTGACATCCATAACTGTAAAAATAGACAGTCCACGCAGAAAAGGCAAGCCCGTTCCGCCCAGCGGGAACGCACCCGACGGCTGACCATCATCGTCGCGTCGGCCGTAGCAGCGGCTTCCAGCCGCGTCAAAGCCCCGCGCTTGGTCATGCTGGCCGGTTGGAGTCCAAGGCTTCAGCCTTGGATCGGGCAGGCCAAGGCTCTAGTCGGACCGATGATCGATGCGCGCCTGAACGACGCCAGGCCGAGCGCGGCCCCCTGTCGATGCCTCCGAAACACCCTGACAAACTTTCGGGAAAGATGTTACAGAATACTGTTTTCTTTCTCTTTTTATTAACTTTGCTACAGCAGTACCGGTCGGTTTATGCGGACCGGTTCGGGCGTTATGAGGCAAGATCGCCTCATAACGCCTAAACGGTGCGAGTCTGAGCGCGGCCTCCCTGCCGGTGCCTCTAAACACCCTGAGCATTCGTCGAGAAAGGCACTTCATACGATTGTATTTTCAACTATTCTCTTGTCAGAACCACGCGGGCATCCCCCGGTTTATGCGGTGTACCTTCGATCCGTTCGTGGGATATGAGGCAATCTTGCCTCATATCGCACGAACGGTGCAGCGAGGAACTGCGCGCAAGCGCTTGACACTCTGAAAAAATCCTGATCCAATCCTAAAAAGGCGACGAGTTATGGGGTAGTTCGTCTGCCGAAATCTAGCTAGGATTCACCCTTCGTGTATTTATGCGAGTCGTGTTTCCGCTCGAATTGCAGCGCAAATATTGTGGATGAAAAAATTCAGGATTCATGATATTCAGCGGGAGCGAGTCCGTTCGCGCATAACGCAGTTGATGCGCGAACGGACTCGCTCCCGCTGACCCGCAAGAATTTTTTCATCCCCCCTTGGCGCGCTGCGATCCCATCGGCGATACCTGCGCTCGGTTCTCGTCGGGGAACCTAGCTATCGCTAAAGCTGAAATCGGCTTCGCTCTCGCTCAGCCGATTCAGCTTAGCTTCTCAGTTAGGCATAGGAGACAGAGCACGGTGGCAATCCTTGATTGGCTTAAAGAAGCCCCCCTTTCCGCCGTCTACAAGGAGCGCCTTGTTGACTCCGAAAAGCAAATCGCCTCGCTGGAGCAAAAGTCTGTCAGCCTTGATGCGAAGGTTGTTAGCCTTGATGCCAAGGTAAACGCACTTGAGAAAGAGAAAATAGAACTTCAATCGCGACTTGAAGAGTCTGAGCAGAATCGGCGGGCACTCGAAGAAAAGATCAAACAGAAAATCGTTGAAGCTCATAACCCACCTTTGGCGTTTGATCAGAAAACTGGTACGTGGATAGGCGAAGATTCACTGCATTACTGTGCAAAATGTAAGTCCGACGAGAAACTGTCTCCACTGCAAATTACAGATCGCGGCTGGTACTGCAATGTGTGCAAAGCTCCTTTTTACGACCCGGACAAGCGAGATCGGTCCGTAACTGCAAGGCGCCAAATACTAAGCCCTCGCGGTTGGGCTTAAAGAATGCCTACCAAGCCCGCTCCAGCCGAGCCGCGCCACGAGCGCCGTGCTCATTCTGCAAGCTCGGTGGCGGGCGCGTCCGGCTGAGCGGGATCGTTATGTTTCCAGGGAGAGATAGTTGAGTATTTCGTCACGACAGAATGAAGTGGCTAGACACCAGAAATCGCTTGCTGATCTCCAGAAAAAGCTCGCTGACGAGTCTAAGAAAGAAGCCTCAAAAGCTGATGAAATAAATAAAATTGAGCGCAGCATCACAAAATCTACTTCAGAAAGTACTTTACGTTCTAAGCGACAACAAATTACGCGGGCTATGTCTGTTATTGCGGATGTTCAAAAAAAGAAAGCGGATATTTCAAAGAGAATCGCCGATGCAAATACTAAGCTCCATAAAGCACAAGAAGAGTTGCGAAAAGAAGAAGATAAAGAGCGCAAAAAAATTGATGATACTGAAAAGAAGCGAGAAAGAGAACAACTTAATCATCAAAGGTCAATAACCCAAGAGCTTCGTTCACAATATTCCTTTAAAGCCAACGATATTCCGGCTAAACGGCGGATCGTTAAATATGATGTATTCGTATCCCATGCCAGCGAAGACAAAGAAGATTTTGTAAAGCCCTTAGTTGATGCGCTTCAAAGCGCAGGTTACAAAGTTTGGTACGACGAGTTTACTTTAAAGGTTGGGGATAGCTTAAGAAGAAGCATTGATAATGGGCTTAAAAGTTCAAGATACGGAATTGTGGTCTTTTCTAGTGCATTTTTCGCGAAAAACTGGACTCAATACGAATTGGATGGTCTTGTTACTAGAGAAATGGAAGGTCACAAAGTTATTCTTCCAATTTGGCACATGGTATCGAAGAATCAAGTTCAAAATTACAGCCCGACGCTTGCAGACAAAAAGGCCATCAATAGTTCATTATCAACCATCGAAGAAATAGTTGAGCAACTGGCCGAAGTGTTAGATGAAAAGTAAACATAACAATGCCATAAACTCGGACGCCAAAAAGCTACGCTGCGCTTCGCTTTTTGTCGCCGGTTATGGCAGGCGTTAGCTTTATGCAGGGGGGTCGAAAACATGAGGAAAGCATATATCGGAGTCTCCACGCCGATTGGATACGATCACTCAAGCGTATTTCGTGTGGGCATAGGCGATGTTGCTTTTCCCGTAAAAGAGCCGTATTGGGCTTACTACAATGGCCTCCCTTATCCAACCCCGATTCTTGAGGCGCCTTATGGCTTACTGTTACTCTATGATGAGTTATGGTTTCTCTCTAGGGGAACGCAATAGGGGACACGAACGCAATAGGGGACAGACCCTGAGGTATCCCCACGAAATCACGTTCTCTATCAGCTAGATAGATACGCATCAAGTGGCTGGCAGAGGCCCTGACGCCGGGGTTCCGCTAACCTACTGATGTCTCGCTCAAGTTCGTGGGGATACCTCAGGGACAGACCACGGTTTTCCTGTGAACCGCTTGCCCCGGCAGCTACGAAGACAAAGAAATGCCTAACGAACGCCCAAAGAGCGAGCGCGCGCCATCAGGGTTCGAGCTGGTTTGCAGGGTTCGTGGGTGGCGCGCGCCGCCTTGGGCCGAACGTTAGGCGTTGAAGAAGAGGCTGTTTCGCGGTGAGCAACGAACTCAATTCCCTTTCACAACGTGTAGCAGAAGAACTCGTTAGGTACACTCAATTTCTACTCGCCATCGCTGGCGCTGCTATCGCATACGCATTAGACCAATCTCAGGGCAAGCCCCTCACCCGTGAGTCTTTAACGCTATTACTGGCAGTAACAATCCCCCGGCAAAGCCGGGGGCTTTCGATCGTGAGCCGCTCAAAGCG
>JACDZJ010000246.1_pt1 | contig 20589 bp, 18 predicted proteins | sample 7365721 | NCBI WGS metagenome assembly JACDZJ01 (sample SAMN15143480, study PRJNA637477) | pond metagenome | biome: freshwater wetland ecosystem [ENVO:00000243]; feature: pond [ENVO:00000033]; material: pond water [ENVO:00002228]; isolation source: pond water containing pink berries ... | reverse complement strand
GAATCCTTCCCGGTGGAGTACACCAGCACCCCCATCCGCCAGCACCAGCAACTGACCGGAGCCGTGGTGGTATTCAGAGATATGAATACCTTCCAGTGAAATCCCACGGATCCTGAACCCGGCGGATTCACCCGCCAAGCAGCCAACCAGAGAATCTGCCATGCCTGACGAAGAAGAGATCACCAGTGCCATTCTCGTTGTTGACGATGAAGAAAGCCTGCGTCACACCTTCCAGATCTTTCTCAAACGCCAGGGCTACGCCCCGGTCATCATGGCCGCGACCCTGGAGGAGGCGGTCACGGCCATGACCAGCCGGCCCTTCGATCTGATTATCAGCGACATCGTTCTCGAAGGCGCCTCCGGCATTGACCTGCTGAAACGGGCCAAGGAGCTGGGGATAGATTGCCCCATCGTGATGGTGACCGGCTACCCCAACGTCGAAACCGCCGCCGAGGCGGTGCGCCTGGGCGCCTTTGACTATATTCCCAAACCGGTGGAAAAGGAAACCCTGCTCCGAACCGCGCGGCTGGCCCTGCAACAGTACAAACTCACCACCGAGAAGAAAAAGGCGGAGCGGGAACGGGAACAGTACCGCAGCTCCCTGGAAACCATCTTCCGCAGTGTCACCGACTCGATCCTCACTGCCGACCGTGATCTTACCATCCTCAAGATGAACCCGGCCGCCCGTATTCTCTGCCGTGAACTGCGGCCCCAGATCACGGAAGGCGCCAACCTGGTCACATCCTGCGGCAGCGATGAGTTGTGCACCATCAGGGAAGACGTGGAAAAAGTCCTGCGCACCGGCATCGAAATCACCGAACATCGCCTTGAATGCACCACCCCCGACAACCGGCAGAAGGTTCTCTCGGTCTGTATCTCCCCCCTGGAGGACGGAAAAGGCGGATTTCATGGCATTGTCATGGTCATCCGCGACATGACCAGCAAGATCCCCCAGCAGGCGGGAAGGCGCTCCGCCCTGCACCGGATCATCGGCGCCAGTGATGCCATGCAGACCGTTTACACGATGATTGAAAATGTGGGGCGGGTGGACACCACGGTGCTGGTCACCGGCGAATCCGGCACCGGCAAGGAGCTGGTCACGGAGGCCCTGCATCTGGAGAGCCACCGCCGCAACCGCCCCCTGGTCAAGGTTGACTGTACCGCCATCCCCGAGAATCTGCTGGAGAGCGAGCTCTTCGGCCATAAGAAGGGTTCTTTCACCGGCGCCGACCAGGACCGGATGGGACGGATTCTGCAGGCCGACGGCGGCACCCTGTTTCTGGACGAGATCGGCGACATCTCGCCCATGATGCAGTTGCGTCTGCTCCGCTTTCTCCAGGAAAAGACCTTTTATCCAGTCGGCCGCGACACCCCGATCCAGGTGGATGTGCGGGTCATCGGCGCCACCAACGTGAATCTGAGAAAAAAGGTGCAGGAGGGAGGGTTTCGGGAAGATCTCTACTTCCGGCTGCGGGTCATTGATATTATCCTGCCGCCGCTGCGCGAACGTCAGGCGGATGTGCTCCTTCTGAGCGATCATTTTCTCCAGAAATTCTCCGGCAGACTCGGCAAGACCATCAGCGGCATCTCCGATCAGGCCAAACAGCTCCTCTCCTCCTACCCCTGGCCGGGAAATATCCGGGAACTGGAACATGTCATCGAGCGGGCCTGCGTCCTCTGTCACGGCACAACCATTGCCACCGAAGATCTGCCCCTGGAGGTCACCGCCCAGCACCCGGAACAGTGTCAGCCGGACTGGCCCCGGACGATCATTGCCGCCGCTCCCTCTCCAGCCGGTGCCCCTGCCGACCCCGGCGCCCCTGTCTCTCCAGCCAATCCCGTCACCGAACGGATTCTGACCGCGCTCAGCAAGGCCGGCGGCAACAAGGCCAAGGCCGCCCGTCTCCTCGGTATGGACCGTTCCACCCTCTACCGCAAGGTGCGGGAACTGGAGATTGATCTGGAGGGCTTGAAGTTTTAGTGACGGGGGGGATTCTTTTCTTCTCTTTTGGCAGCAAAAGAATCCGCGAATGGCACCGCTGCCTTTGATCGGGGTGAGCGAAAAAGATCGTCCCCATCCATTGCGCCGGTCCTGACTTGCCCCTCCCGCCCTCCGTGGGGAGATCCCCAGAGTGCCACACTTGTGTCGTCATCTGTTGCCACATAAGTGTGGTAAAACGACGGATGTGTGGCAATCTGAATCCTCTGTTCATGCCCGTAGTTTCCTGCTCCACCTCCATTCCAGTTCCGGAAGAACAATAAATTCGTCTTTATATCATTTAGTTACCCGCACCGAGCAGTTTCACCATCCCCATCTGGCATCATATCTGCAATAACTCAAGGCAAAGTGGATAAGTCAGAGGATCAAACGGGTGACCAAATGCAGGACCAACCGACCCAGACGGCGCGCCTCGATGCGCATCAGCAAAAATACTGGTGCGAAGATAGAGCAGGGAGCCTGGCTTTTCTTTTTCATAAACGCTGGCCGCAAGGCTTCAAGTGTCCCTGTTGCCAATGGCAGCACCCGCCATCTCCACCCTCGCGGATGCTGGTCTGCGCCCATTGCGGCCATCCTTCTTCCATCACCACCGGCACCATTCTCCATGGCAGTAAGAAGGACCTGGGCCAATGGCTCCAGGCGATCTGGTGGCTCTGCACCACCGAGAGGGAGACCAGCGCTAAAAATCTGCAACGATTCCTTCACCTCACCAGTTATCAGACGGCCTGGACCTGGTTGCAGAAATTACGCATGGCCATGGCTGCTGCCGATACCGCACCCTGTCGGGGTCTGGTGGAGCTGGGATGCGCGCCTGTTCTGCCCGCCTGGGAAAAACCCCGGCAGGCCCTGGTCATCGCCGCTGTCGAGACGATTCAGTCGGCCGGCATTCCCGGAAGAATCAGAATGAGTGCCATCGACAACCTGACCATCGAGACCATCACCGCCTTTCTGCGGAGCGCGGTTGAGCCCGGCAGCTCACTTCTTGCCCCCGACCTGCCCGTTTTCCAACAACTGGACCGCTACGATCTCTGTCTTGCCACTGCTCCGCCTCACCACCTTTCCCGCGCCGATGAGTTGATCAAGGAGGTTGAAGTATGGCTGAACAAGGTCCATCGGGGCGGCGTGACCGTCAAGCATCTCCAGCTCTATCTGGATGAATTCTGCTTCCGCAGAAACAGCGCCCTGCTGGCCGATGAGGAGGCAGTCTTCAACCTTCTGCTGCAGGGAGTGCTTGCCAATAAACCCAAACCCTACCGTGAGCTGGTGTCCAACCCGCCGGAAAGGAGGATCCCATGAGTAATATCCAGACCGGCCTGCTGATGCTCCTGCTCACCGCCCTGGGCATTCTCGGCTATAACGTCTGGCTGCGGGAATCAACACCGCCGCCCATCAGTTATACCGCCTTTCTGGCCGACCTTGACAAGGGAGTCATCCAGAGGGTCCACCTTCGCGGCGGAGAGATTACGGGAGAAGATACGAAAGGGCACAGCTTCAGCGCCTTTGCTCCCGACCTGACCGGACTGATGCCCCTGCTTCTCAGCAAGTCCGTCGAAATTACCGCCGAGCCGGTGGAGCCCGGCCTTGGCGGCTTCCTCCAGTCCTTGATCCCCGTTGTTCTTATCCTTGGCGGCTGGCTGATCTTTAACAGATCCCAGTCAGGAAAAGGCTCCGGCTCCGGCGGCTCCGGCTTTGGTAAAGGAAAGGGTTCCCATCTCCTGCCCATCGGCATGAGCAAGATCACCTTTGCCGATGTGGCCGGTATCGAGGAGGCCTTAGGTGAGCTCACCGAGATCGTCGAATCCCTCCGGCACCCGGAAAAGTTCAGCAAGCTTGGCGGTCACATTCCCAAAGGGATCCTCCTCCAGGGTCCTCCCGGCACCGGTAAGACGCTGCTTGCCAGGGCCATCGCGGGTGAGGCCTCGGTGCCCTTCTACTCCATCGGTGGTTCTGATTTTGTCGAGATGTTTGTGGGCGTGGGCGCCTCACGGGTGCGTGAACTCTTCACCGAGGCCAAAAAAAATGCCCCCTGTATTATCTTCATTGACGAGATTGATGCCATCGGCGGCAAACGCAGTGGCGGCACCGCCTTCGGTTCCAACGATGAACGGGAGCAGACCTTGAACGCCCTGCTGGTGGAGATGGATGGATTTTCTTCGGACGAGACCGTCATCCTGGTCGCGGCCACGAACCGACCCGATATGCTTGATCCCGCCCTCCTCCGGCCCGGACGTTTTGACCGTCAGGTCACCATTGCCCTGCCCGATGCCAAGGGAAGGCTGAAAATCCTGGAGGTGCACAGTAAAAAGATCGTCATGACCATCGGCATCAATCTTTCCGCAATCGCCAAAAGCATCCCCGGTTTCAGCGGCGCGGAAATTGCCAATCTGGTCAACGAAGCCGCCCTCAGCGCCGCCAAGCACGGCAAGCAGGCGGTGACCCTCGCGGATTTTGAAGAGGCCAAGGACAAGATCGTCATGGGCCTTGCCCGCAAGAATGCGGTGATCAGCGAGAAAGACCGGCGCGTCACCGCCTATCACGAGGCCGGCCACGCCATCGTCGCCACTCTGCTGCCGGAGACGGATCCGGTGCACAAGATCACCATTATTCCCCGAGGGCGCGCCCTCGGCCTCACCCAGCAGATGCCCCTGGATGACCGCTACACCTACTCCAAGGAGTATATTCTCAACCGGATCAAGATTCTTATGGGCGGCCGGGTGGCTGAAGAGCTGATCTTTGGTCGTCTGACCACCGGTGCCAGCAATGATATTCTCTCGGCCACCGAGATTGCCACCCGCCTGATCTGTGAATGGGGAATGAATTCCACCATCGGCCCGGTGGCCCATATGCACGATCAGGGCGAATTTCTGGGCGGCAGTTCGATCATGAAACCCTACAGTGAACAGACCGCGCAGAGGATTGACCGGGAGATCAAAAAAACCATCGAGGCCTGCCACGCGGAGACACGACAACTGTTGACGGACAACAACAAATTTCTCCATACCCTGGCGGAAGCCCTGCTGATCAATGAGACCATTGACGCGGAGGAGATGTCCATCGTCTATCACTGTTACCTGAGTGATAAAAAGATTGAGGATTCACTGAAATCAAGTCCTGAAGAGACGACCCAAGCCTGAACGCCGGCGTATAACTTTTGGGATTCAGCTTATTTGAAAGGAGGAAAGGGGTATGCGAACAGAGTTGCTGACACGGAAAAAAATAGTGCACACCGCCCTGGCCCTGGCCCTGGGTGGAGTCCTGCTGTGGGTGGGACCAGGCAGGGCCATGGATGCGGCGGACGCGCCGGAAACAGTGGAAATTGACAGCCTCGCCAAACTCTACAGCGGGGTGCACTTTGATCATGCCATGCACACCGACATCGCGAGCTGCGGACAGTGTCATCATCATACCACGGGTGACAAGGTCACCGATCCCAACTGTATCCGCTGCCACGCCAACAGTGGAGAAGCCGACATCGTTTCCTGCCGGGACTGCCACAGCAGGGATCGTTTCAGCAGGGAAGACTTGAGCAGACTGAGTAATCCCCTGCTCTATCACATCGATAAGCCCGGGTTGAAAGGAGCCTACCACCTCAACTGCGTGGGGTGCCACGAGAAAATGGGCGGCCCCACCGGCTGTGAGGATTGCCATGGCATGACGGAAGCCGGGGAGCGGATGTTTCACACCGGTAAGCATGCCCCGGCCCCAACTCCGGCGGGAGGACGCAGTGGACATTAAGGATCTTTTTCCATCCAGATCGTTTCTCATAAAAGAGGTATCCACAATGAAATCACCCTTAAGCCGCAGAAATTTCATCAAGGGCGGGCTTGCCGGAACCGTGGCTGCAACCCTGCTCAAGGAAAAAAAGAGCCAGGCGGCAGACTTTGAAGGTTATCCGCAAGGCATGGGCGTCCTCGTCGATCTGACCCGCTGTGTCGGATGTCGGAGCTGTGAGGCAGCCTGCAACCAGGAGCAGAAACTGCCGCCACCGGAGAAGCCCTTTAACGATTTTTCGGTGTTTGACGAGATCGAACATGGCCAGAAACGGCGCACCGACGAAACCCGCTACACCGTTGTCAACCGCTACGATATTCCCGGTCAGGATCATCCGCTGTTCCGGAAAATTCAGTGCAACCACTGTCAGGAGCCGGCCTGCCTGACCTCCTGCTTTGTCAACGCCTACACCAAGACCCCCGAGGGCGCCGTGATCTATAACGCCAAGGTCTGTGTGGGCTGTCGGACCTGCATGATCGCCTGTCCCTTTTATATCCCAACCTTCAAATACTCCAGCGCCTTTAATCCGCGCATCATGAAGTGCGTCTTCTGTTACGATACCCGCCTCAAAGACGGCAAGCCCCCGGCCTGCGTCGAGGCCTGCCCGCAGGAGGCCCTGACCTTCGGCAGACGCAGCGAACTGATCAAGATCGGACAGCAGCGGATCCGGGAAACCCCGGGGAAATATGAAGAGCATATCTACGGAGAACACGAGGTGGGCGGCACCGCCTGGATGTATCTGTCCAGCGTCCCCTTTGACAAGGTGGGCTTTGACACCCATGTCCCCAAGGAACCGATTCTCAATCTGGTCAAGGACTTCCTCGGCATCGTCCCCATGGTGCTGACCATCTGGCCCGCCCTCTTTGCCGGATTCCATCTCCTGGCAACGCGGAAGGACTGGCTGAAGGGTAAAACTGAAGATGAGCACGAGGAGGAATAGAAATGCGCATATTTTCCGAAAAACGACCTGATCTCCCCATTGTCGACCATATCAAGGCGGACGGCACCCTCTGGACCCTGAAAGAAAAACTCTGGCTGGGACTCTCCCGGCCGGACTATTTCAAACAATTTATCCGCAATCCGGTCAACTGGTTGATGATCGGTATCCTTGCCGTCGGCCTTCCCCTGCTCCTGCAGCGCTATATCTTCGGGCTGAGCGCCGTCACCCATGCCTCCAATGACTACCCCTGGGGGCTCTTCCTGGGATTCGGGCTCTTTGGCATGGTTCCCCTGTCCGCCTCCGGCTTTATGCTCGGCACCAGCGTGGAGCTCTTTGGGCGCAAGGATTTGCATCCCATCGAGCGCCTCGCCCTGCTCAATGGTCTGCTCGGGTATTTTTTTGCCGTGGTCTATCTGGAAATTGACCTGGGAATGCCCTGGCGTCTGCCGTACCCCATGTTTGTCTCCCTGGGCCCGGCGGCCGTCCTGTTCCTGGTGGCCTGGCATGTGGCCACCTATCTTTCGGTGCAGATCGCGGAAGTCCTGCCCGCCTATTTCGAATGGATCGGCTGGCTCAAGGGAAAACGGGTCATCCGCAGGATGGTGCTGGGGCTGACCATCGCCGGGATCATCCTTTCCACCCTCCATCAGGGCGCGCTGGGGGCCCTTTTCGCCTACGCCCCGGCCAAGATTCATCCCCTCTGGATCTCGGTCAACTTCCAGTGGATCCATTTTTTCTGCTCTTCCATCTTCGCCGGCCTCTCCATGGTCATCGTCTCCTCCACCCTGATCCGCAATTTTGCCGGCTGGCGCTGTGACGAGACCTTTAAGAAATCACTGGACGACATCACCCTGAAACTCGGCAAAGGCTGCTCCCTGGCGATGATCACCTATCTGGTCATCAAGCTCGTGGCCGTGGCCCACGATCAGGAATGGGAGTATCTGCTCACCGGCTGGGGCGCCTATTTCATGCTCGAACTGGCCGTGGGCGTGGTCCTGCCGATGTTCATGTTTGCCGCCGCAATCCGCAACAATGCCCCGGCTCTGGCCCGCGCCGCCGCCTTTATCAGTGTGGTGGGAATCATCTGGAATCGTCTCAACACCTCCATGATCGCCTTTAACTGGCAGCTCTATCAGGAGATTCCACACTGGAAAGAGGTCTGGATCACACTCACCCTGTACGCCCTCTATTTCATCACCTATCGTTTTATCGTGTACCGGCTCCCCATCGTCTATGAATGGAAAGGGGAGAAGTAGCCACAGCGCCATCGCCTGGAAACGGCAAGGCCCCTGATCTCTCAGGGGCCTTGCCGTTTCCCCGTCCCTCTGTCGTCCTTCCCCTTTCCGTCCCACTCCCCGTTGGAGATTGGAGAACACAGGCGACGCGGAACACAACCACACTTTCGTTGAATCCCTGCCACATATTCTTTTTCCAAATACCACAGTTGTGCTCTTCTTTTCCCTCCCCACACCATTTCTGCTGCATCCGCAAGACTGCGCACGAAAATCGGAACTATAAATATTATCAAGCAAAATGAATGCGTTATCTTTGAAGATCGGTGTCTGATTGGAAAAAATCGGAGATGGCACTCAACGTGCAAAGATAAGGGCAAAGGTCAGCATTCGATGCGCCACCCATTGATACTATCTGGAAAAGGGGGATACCATGAAAACGACAAGCACACGAGTCGACAAAGGAACGGAGATCAACGCCAGTTACGAGACCTCTCAATTCGCCCTGGCAGTGGGCATGATCATGGCCGCCCTGATTGGCCTCTGGGGAGGTGCCTGCCTGATCGGCGGACTGATGGACGGCGGACTGGTTGGACTCGTCAAGGGTCTTGTGGGCGCGATCACCGGGAATTAAGACTCAAACGCAGACACCTTGCCACCGTCGAGGCGGGCAAGGGCCCGATGGCGGTACTGGTCTGCATGCACACGAGAAAAAGTGCGCCTTCCCCGCCTTTGAGCGTTTCATCAGCAAGGGGACGAAACAGCATCGTCCCGCCCTCAAAGAACTCTGAACATCCTCCTCTGCCAACAAAAACCCCCGGCCTTGAATCTCGAGGCCGGGGTTTTTTGTTGGCAGTTTTTTTCTCGAGGGATCAGGGAGCCTCAGGTCTGATCCTGGCCAGAACATTGGCGGCCCTGCCCAGCAAGGCGGCGCCGATGGCGTTTCCGACCTCGCCATTCACCGGAAAACTCACCGTGGTACCCAGCCTTGCGGCCACCCCCGGCAGGAAACAGGGTGCCGCGGCGCCGATACCGATAAGGGGAATCTTCAGGGAAAACGCCACCCCAAGAACGGGATGACGGTCGCGGCTGGTAATAAACGAGGTCAGCGAGGTTCCCCAGTAGCGATGGATGATATAATCGATGATCAGATCTTCAATCTGCTTTTCGACGCCAAGGCAGACCGCGTGGCAGAACTGCTCAGAATCAACCCCCTGAATCGCGGCGAGGATGGCAGCGCCCTCCTGTGCCGCCTCCGGGCGGCCAAGGGCAATACGGCCCAAGACGTGCAAGGCATCGGTGGGGGTGAAACCGGCCTCAAAGATCAACTGCATCCGGGCCAGGCCATCCAGGTGTTTTTCCAGGGGAACCAGCGACATTCCGGTGGCGGCGGCGATGGCGGCTGGTGTTGAAGGTCCCTGCTGATTCAGGAACTGGAGCACCGGATCACCGGATTCTTCAGCCCCGGCCCCATGGCCTTCGCCATCGGCCACCCGGCCAATGCAGCGGCCATGGCCACCCGCTCCCAGCCAGGTGGACGCCGGCGGCAGACCCTGGGCCATGCACAATGGCACGACCCGACCCGGCCCCAGGCGCAGAACGCCTTCCCGTTCATCGAGGAGCACAAGGCTGTCGCCGCCAATGCCGCCGGTGAACATATCAATGGCCTCGACGTGGGTCTGCCACTCGCCAATCTGACAGCCGTCCGCCGCCATAACCGGACGGCCGTTTTCAATAATGGCAATATCGGTGGTGGTGCCGCCCACATCAATGACCAGGGCATCGCCACTGGTTTGCAGGGCCCCGAAATGGGCGGTGCAGGCCGGCCCGCTGGCCACCGTCATTCCCGCCCGCTGCACCGCCTGATCAACGGTCACGGTCTGGCCGTTGCCGCCTAAAATGACCACCGAACAGGACAGACCCTGCATGACCATTGCCGACTGAACACCGGCAATATAGTCCTCCATCAGGGGCATGAGCTTGGCGTGCAGGGCGGCAGTGGCCGCCCGTTCCCGCATCCCGGCCTGCTGACTGATCCGATGCGAGCAGAAAACCGGCTTGGGGTCGAGCATGGCAATGGCCTTTTCCGCCACCAGTTCATGGGTGGGATTGGCCATGGACATGGCGCCGCACACCGCGTAGGCGTCCACCTCTCCGGTCAGGCCGCGCACCGTATCCACCAGATTCTCCAGATCCAGGGGCTCTTCCTCGACGCCCTGAAGGGTATGTCCGCCCTTGATAAAAACCACGGCCAGCACCGGCAGGGGAAAATGTTTGACATAGCCGATGACAAAGAGTCCCACCCGGGCTCCCTTCTTCTCCACCACCGCGTTGGTGGCCAGGGTGGTGGAGACGGCCAGCTGCCCGATATCAGCGGCACTGATCCCGGAGGCAGCCAGCAGGGTGGCCAGCACCTTGCCGGTTCCCGTCGCCAGATGATTATGGGTGGTGGGTTCTTTGGCCGTGGCCATGACCGCGCCGCTGTGGGCGTCGATGAGCACCGCGTCGGTGTAGGTGCCGCCCGTGTCTATTCCTATGATGTACTTTTTCATGGGTTCCTGTGAAAAACGAAAGGATTGTCGGTGAAATGTCCGTCCAATGGCAGTGAAGAATGGTAAAATTTATTTTTAGAGAGTATATAAACCAAACGTTCCCGTTGTTCAATCCACACCCCTCACTCCGCCTTGATTTCTTGCCTATTCGCCATGGTCCAGCCACCCCCCAGAGATACCCTTTTCGACATCGGCCAGGTTCAGGAAGACTTTGTCTTCAGTGAACGGGTGGCCCAGGTCTTCGATGATATGCTGGACCGCTCGGTGCCTTTTTATCAGGAGGTCATCAAGGGAACGGCGCGTCTTCTGGACATCTTTCTCGGCCCAGACGATACCGTCATTGATCTGGGCTGTTCCACCGGCACCACCCTGCTCCAGCTGGCCCGCCTCCTGCCCCACAAGGAGCTGCATTTCATCGGCATCGACAACTCGCCGGCCATGCTGGACAAGGCCCGGCTCAAGGCAGAGATGTTCTCCAAACAGGACCGAGTCTCCTTCCTGGCCGGGGACATCACCGAAACCGAGGAGGCCGGGACCGGCGCCTTTCTCCTCAACTACACCCTCCAGTTTATCCGGCCGCTCCGGCGCAAGGAGTTTATCCGCCGACTCTTCCAGAATCTGAGACCAGGAGGGGTGGTGATCCTGAGCGAAAAAATGATCTCGCACGACCCCCTGCTCAACCGCAAATATATTGACATCTACCATCAGTTCAAGCTCGAGCGCGGCTATTCGGAACTGGAGATCGCCCGTAAACGGGAGGCCCTGGAGAACGTCCTGATTCCCTTTTCCATGGAGGAAAACCGTGAGCTCCTGCTCAGTGCCGGTTTTACCAGCGTGGAGCCATTTTTTCAGTGGTTTAATTTCACCTCTTTTCTTGCCATCAAGCCGGAGTAAGCCCCTTCGTGAAGCCGCAGCCATCCATTCCCGGGTATCTCGCCCTGCTGCCCGCCACCGCCCGCCGCCAAGAAATCATTGCCATGCACGGGGAACGGCAGCAATGGGTCAATCAGCCGAAAAAAGGCTTTCTGCGCTATCGCAGGCCCTGTGAAATCCTCGCCCCATATGTGGCCAAAACCGTCGACTGCAGCGGCGACACCGTGATCATCGGCCACCCCGATGAGGTGAGTGCTGACCAGCAGGCGCAGATCCGCCAGGCCTTGACCGCCTTTATGCCCTGGCGCAAGGGCCCGTTCTCGGTCTTTGGCATCGACATCGACGCCGAATGGCGCAGCGAACGCAAATGGCAGCGCCTGCTGCCCATGCTGCCGGACCTGCACGACAAGGTCATCGCCGACATCGGCTGCAACAACGGCTACTACATGTTCCGCATGGGCCCGTACCGGCCCCGCCTGGTCCTTGGCCTGGAACCTTCCATGCAGCACTATTACTGTTTCAAGGCCCTGAACTCCATGGCCGGCCAGTCGGCCCTGCACCATGACCTGCTCGGTGTCGAGCATCTGCCCCTTTTCCCTGACTGCTTTGATGTTCTCTTCCTCATGGGGATCATCTACCATCGCGCCTCTCCCATTGATGTGCTGCGCGACTGCCATCAGGCCCTGCGTCCCGGCGGCACCCTGATCCTCGAATCCCAGGCCATCCCCGGGGACGAGCCCATGGCGCTCTTTCCCGACAAGACCTATGCCAAGGTCCCGGGCACCTACTTTGTTCCCACCGGGCACTGTCTGCGTCTGTGGATGGAAAAGGCGGGCTTCACCCAGGTTGAGCTCTTCTGCCACCACCCGATGAGCTCCGAAGAGCAGCGGGCAACCCCATGGATGACCTTTGAATCCTACCGTGACTTCCTTGACCCCCAGGATCCAACCCGGACGGTGGAGGGATATCCGGCTCCGCACCGCGTCTTTTTACGCGGGATGAAATCATAATTCTCCTCCCTCCCGACAAGGGTGAGGGCAAAGAAAAAATCAGGCAGACCTCGCGCGAACCTTGCCTTTGAAGAGAAGTATGGTATAGAATCCATGTTGGTCATTTTTTCAGTTTTGATGAATTTTCCGACAATCACCTTATTTTTATAACTATCCAGGTTCTTGCCGGAAAAGGACATTCCAACACGTATTGGAACTCTTCTGGAGTGCCCCATATGCGAGAAAGAGGCCCGCGAAGTGTACTGGATTGTCCATGAGCCAGGCCGATGACGAAGCAGATGGGGCGCGGAGAGTTACTCATTTTATTGATACTTTTATCAACGAGGAGCATAGAGATGGATCAGAAATCCTGTACCCTTTGCAGTGGCGGCCTGAAGGGAGCCGAGGCAACCTTTGGTGAAATGGCGGAAAAATGGGGCGTAACCGAGGCGATCTACACCTTTGAGGGGCACAAACTGCACCGCGAAAAAAACGCCATCTTTCTCACCCAGCAGGAACTGGAGCGTGGCGATATCAGCATGGAACTGGCCTCCAAGATGCTGAACCGCACCTACTACGAGACCACCAAGATCAGAAAGGTGCTGCAAACCATCTTTCACATGGTCAACAACGGCCACCAGGTCTTTGTCATCGGCACCATCCTGGAAGATAATTCGGTGAAAGGCGGCACCGGCTGGGCCGTGGAGCTGGCCAAGCTGTTCAACCGTCCCCTCCACGTCTTTGACCAGCCCCTGAAACAGTGGTTCAGCTGGATCGACAACCAGTGGCAGGCAGACAGCCCGCGCATTGAGTACAACACCTTTGTCGGCTCCGGCACCCGGTATCTCAGTGATGCCGGCAGCGAGGCCATCGCCAGACTCTTTGAAGACTCCTTCGGCCCCAGGGAATCCGCGTAATTTCTGCGGGCCGAGACTCCCCTTTCCATGGAAGAGAAAAAATGAACCAAGACTGTCTGTTCTGTAAGATTGTTGCCGGCCAGATCCCGGCGGACAAACTCTATGAAGACGACGAGGTTATCGCCTTTCGTGACATCTCCCCCCAGGCGCCCGTCCATTTTCTGGTTATTCCCAAAAAACATATCGTGGGCCCGGCCTTTATTGAGGCGGAAGATGAACAGCTGATCGGCAAGATGCTCCGGGTCGGCGCCAGGATTGCCGCGGAGCTCGGTGTTGTCAATGGCTACCGTCTGGTTTTCAACAATGGCGACGACGGCGGCCAGACCGTTTTTCATCTCCATCTCCACGTCCTCGGTGGCCGCCAGATGCACTGGCCGCCAGGCTGATCCCCTTCTGAGGGGTGAAAAACAGCCCCTAGAGACCGGAACAGGAAGAATAATGGGCGTAGAGTTCCTGAAAGGCCTGGGCAAACCCTCTGTTTGCGGCAAATCTTCCGGCATTCTGGCCCATCATCTTCAGCAGTGATTTATCCAGAAGCATTTCCACCCCTTCCACCAGGGCTGCCGCGCTTTTTCCCTCCACCACCAGGCCGGTTTCTCCATCCACCATATTATCCTTGGGGCCGCCCCGATCCGTTACCAGCACCGGTACACCGCAAGCCTGGGCCTCCAGGGGGGTCTGGCCAAAGGTATCGCTGATGGAAGGAAAAACAAAAAGATCACTTCGACGGATGGCATCAACGTAGACTGGTCCCTCCAAAAATCCGGTAAACTCCACCGCGTAGCCCGCCAGCTCCTCTTCAAGCTCACCGCGATACGGCCCATCCCCGATAAATCGCCAGCGCAGGTTGCGGTGATTGGCGAGCAGGGACTTGACGGCGGGCAGGAGATATTCCAGCCCTTTATCCTTTGACAGTCGGCAGGAAGTGGTCAGGGTAAAGCCGTCAAATTTTTTTCCCCGTTGTTTTCGGCACTCCTGCGGACAAAAACGCCCGGTGTCGATCCCCCGTTTCATGATTCTGATCTTGTCAGGAGCGATGCCATGGTGAATAAGGATGTTCCGGGAGTCACAGGAGAGGGCGAAGACAATATCCGCCTGATTATAAAACAGCCGCAATCCCTCCCAGACAACCTCCTCAATGCGTGGATCATCGGTATACATCCCACAGTACTGGGCAAATTCGGTATGATGGGTGACGAAAAAGGGCCTGTTAAAAACGCGCCGGGCTGCGAACAAGGCGGCAAGCCCCATGGGGCCGGGGGTCGCTGCGTGATAATGGGTAAACTGCTCATGATATCCATACTCAATGACATCCAGCAGTGAAGGCACCCGCAAGGCCTGTTCCGGGTATTCCTCAGGACGCCAGGCAAACCGGGCGGGGAAGACCTTTTCTCCCATGGTGCTGGCACCCTTGCCGCAGGTCAGCACCCGGTAGGGAAGGTGCAGCCGGGCCGCCATTTGCACCAGGCCCTGGGCGAAACGGGCCGGGCCGTTCACCTCCTTGAAGGTATCAAAAAAATGGGCCACCTTTGGCTGTTCATCCTCTCCATTGCCGAGCAGATGCCTCGTGACCGTGTGGGTAAAGGATCGGGTTTCATCAAAAATGCGGACCGAGACTCCGTAGGGGATGATCAACTTTTCCAGATCAATCAAGGTTCCTAACGTTCTGAAAGGATTGAAAAAGATCGTTCTGATCGGCGTTTTTGACTTTTCCCTGATAAAGGAAACCACCGCGTTGTCGACAATCTCTCTCATCAGTTGAAAAAAACAGTTGGAGACACTGCCGTTTTCCGGTGTGTCAAAACGCTTGGCTGGCAGCTTATGCGCCGATTCCAGTAAAAGGGCAAGACTCTCATCATCGCTGAAATCGGCGGGGAACTGTTTCTTGCGCAGGCAGCGACGATCCACCTGGACGAGCAGCTTTTTCAGCTTGGCCGGACGGGGCACCGTCTTGCCGGTGAGCATGGCGTAGAGGGCGGAAAGCCGGCGGTCGCAGGCGACAAAAAATTCCAGCCGGGGATTGCCCCGCACCTTGTGATCCGCCCCCACCGCGCAAAGGACAAAGTTCAGGTTTTCCGGCCTGGAATTGCGCACCACCGGAACCGACTCCTCGACCTGGCTGGTAAAAAGTTCGCCGATGGTTTGGGCGCGGGGGTTCATGGTAAAGCTGCGCCCCAGATAGCGCTTGATATGGGCGTCCTGTCCGGCCTTGTTGATATATTTCCGGGCCGGGTTCACCTTGGGATGGGAAATGGCCGGGCTGTGCTTGTCCGCCAGCCTTTGCAGGAGTTCAGCGGAAAGCGAGCTGATGATCTGATGCAGACCGCTGTTGGTCTGCTGGCCCTTGGAACCATTGATCTCAAAATGATCAAAGAGGAGCAGAAACTGCTCAAAATGCTCGGGAGTCAGCAGATCGTTTACCGAAAAGAGGGGATGGGCGAGCATGTAATGGATGGCATGGTGATCATAATAGTCGATCAGATCATACACATTATGACGCAACCGCTGAATATCGGCGAAGATGGCCTCGGCCCGCTTCTTGTCCAGGTCATAGGTGAGGACATGAATCTTGCAGCGCAGCTTGTGATTGACATGGGGGAAATGGGCGGTCACCTCCACCGAAACCGGGACATCGGCATACCCCTTGTCGAGGAGATAGAGATTGCCATCGATGGTGTCGTGATCGGTGCAGGTATAAACCGTCAGCCCCATCTCCCTGGCCGTGTGATAAGCCTCTTCCGGATCGGTCATGCACTCTCCCACCCCGATCTTTTTTGTCAGATAATTGGTGGGTTTGGAAGAAAAGCGGGTATGGGAATGGAGATCCACCTTCATCCCGGGACGGGCGAGGTACTGCTCACCTTCGGCGTGCGAGCTCAGGGTGATCATGATTGCTCTCCTCTGACTGCAAAACGGCGCATGGCGTCAAGATCGGGCGGCAGTCGGCAGTTGAAGAAATCACAGGCGCGGTAATAGCGCAGATCCTCAAGCAGAATGCGGAAAAATCCAGGGTTTCGGAAGAGGTGGACAGCCAGACTGAGCGGGCTGGTACAAAGCTCGGCCAGGGGGCCCATCATCTCGGAGGGATCACGGAAGCATTCCCATTCGCACAAATGGCAATCAGGCCGCTTCGCCGAAGGAGAGGGCCGACGGCGCAGATCGGGCAGCCCGGCGATGACCCCGGGCAGATAGCCGCAGGGGTGAATCCGCCCCTGCCCCGACTCCACAAAGAAGAACTCATGCCCGCCCCGGCAGGGATAAAGAGGAACTTCATTCTTCTGATATCGTTTGATCAGACTATAAAGCGAGCAGCGCGGCGAAAAGATACGCAGCCGGTGGCGATACCGGGGAATCGTCTCGAACAGGGCCTGAAAGATACGCCCCTTTTCCTGGGGGGTAAAGCGGATGACCCGATCTTCGGATGAGGCGCCATACACCTTGGCCAGCCCTTCCGCCGTCGCGCCGCCGTCATCGGTGCTGTCCGGCTGGCCGTCACCCTCATCACTCATGGGATAACAGGCATTCACGATGGTAAAGCCAAGGTCATGGACAAAGCCGTAAAACCGGCGAAAGGCGGCGCGAAAGAGCCGGCGGAACTCTTCCGGGTCAAGATCGGGACGGTAGAGGCGGGCGTCCCGGCCACCGGTGTTACGATTGATCCCGAGATTGACCGAAGGGTAGATCCCGTGCGCGTGAAAAATGGGCAAGGCCTTTTCGATGCCCCGGATTACCCCCGGCAGGCCGCGCATCCGTTCATGCTCCTCGGGATCGGCGGAGTCAATGCTGATCCAGAAGGTATAGAGTTTGGTCGCCGCGATCCTTGCCGCCAGGGCATTTATCCGTGCCTCAAAATCCGGCCGCTCCGAACCGGTGAACAGAAAGCCGTTGGTGCCGGTGCGCACATACCTGATCCCGGCCCCGGCGGCATGATCGATCAGCTCGATGATATCATCAAGGAAGAGCAGAGGTTCGCCGCCGGTGAAGGAAAGGGCCTGAAAGCCCCGCTCCCCGGCATCGTCAATGAGCCGTTTGACCTTCTCCTTGTCAAGGCGGCTGCGCTCCATACTCCGGGAGCGGCGCATACCGCACTGCGGGCAGTCGCCATTACAGTGATTGGCATACTGAATGACCAACTGGCCGGGAAGGCGCCCCTTGAAAAAGGGGGAAATGTCCTGAAAACGCATCCAGGCCTCTCCTGTTTTCTCCAGTAAAAAACGTGTAATTCCGGTTTCTTGGCAGAGATTCAGGGAGGCAAAAAAGAAAATCCATGGAACCCCGTCACTCCCAGCAGATTCTACCAGTTGCAGAGACAGGGATTGGTTATTTTTCGGTTACAAAACGGTTAGAAAAGGATTGCGGGGAGTGATTGAAAGATAGTAACTTCTCCGTTGAGTTGGGGTACTGTTTGTTACATGTGAATGCGATAATTTCACCCCCTATGAAAGGCGCTGAAAGAAACAGTTTCAGTCTTGCCGTATCGATCTGCCTTGAAGATCACTCTTATGCTGACCAGACTTTTTTTGTTTGCACTGTTGTTCATTGCCGGTGCCTCATATCTTGACGTTCGAGATGCTGACTCGGCAATGAATACATCCCTGACACCAGCGCCAGGCACTTCCGTCCGGAAAGCCCTGCTTGACTGCGTACGGGAAGAACTGAAACATATGCATGGGTTGGAGCTTGTCTTTGTTGTGCAACACCTCAAGGTCAAAGACGGTTGGGCCTGGATTCAGGTGCGGCCCCAGTCAGCGGATGGCCGGCAGCATTATGAAGATGTGGCAGCATTGCTGACCATGAAAGATGGCAAATGGACTGTAGCAGAAATGCCTTGCATGGAAGTTGACACTCCCGGTTGTCTGGATACGCCGGAGTTCTTTGCTGGGTTGAGGAAACGATACCCCCAAATTCCGCTCGCAATCCTGCCGGCCGCAGAAGGCAAAACGCTGGAAACCAAGCCAAAAGATTGAATGTCGGCCTGGAATGATTAAGATACTGCAAAACCTGCCTGATTTTCCCTGAAGTAAAAGATGTGAAGCAACAGATCAGAACAGGTCTTACTCCCTTTCCGACCGAGGCAAAAGAGCAGCGCATGAATGACAGGCAGCTTAATTCTTTTCAGGACTGGTTCAAACAGCATATCCAGACCTTTCACGAAACCGATCCCCTGCACCAGCGAAGTCTGGACATGAAGGAGAAGCATACCTTTCGGGTCTGCGCCGCCATTGATCACATTGCCTCAGCCCTTGGCCTGTCGGCAAACGACATCCGCGTCGCCACCGTGACCGCCCTGTTCCATGACCTGGGCCGTTTCCCGCAGTATCAGAAATATCGAACCTTCCGCGATCCCGACTCCGAGAATCACGCCAAGCTCTCCCTCTGGGAGCTGAATCGGCACCGTGTCCTCCATTCCCTTGATGTGAACGAGCGCCAGTGTATCAGCCGCGCCATCATTTACCACAACCGGCTCCGTCTTCCCGATATCCTGGACCCGCACACCCTGCTGCACAGCCGACTGATCCGGGATGCCGACAAGGTGGATATCCTGCGGGTTATGATCGAGCAGTTCCAGACCGAAGAATCCCTGCGCAATCCGGTGATCAGCCTGGGACTGGGCACGGAGACGGCGGTGCGGGACGAGATTTATGACCGCCTGTTCGAGGGCAAGGCGATGGGCTATGTGACCCTGAAATCCACCGATGAGCTGAAGGTGCTGCAGATGAGCTGGGTCTTTGATATCAACTTCCTCCCAACCCTCGCCCTTCTCCGGGAGCAAAACGCCTTTGGCCGACTGGCGGCCACCATGCCCGATACAGCGATGCGGAAGAAGGCCCTGGATTTTATCTATGAGTATATGGACAGGCGCCTGCAGAAGGGGTGAAGTCTGTGGAAATCCGTGAAACTTTCCCTTGGGACCATTTTTTCAAAAGGAGTAATACCATGACGACGTTATTTGATTCATTCCAGATGGGAGATCTCACCCTGCGCAACCGCGTCATCATGGCGCCGTTAACCCGCATGCGCAGCCGGCAGCCGGGGAATATCCCGCAGGCCCTCAATGCCGTCTATTACGGGCAGCGCAGTTCGGCGGGGCTGATTATCTCCGAGGCAAGCCAGATCTCGCCCCAGGGCCAGGGTTATCCGGCCACCCCCGGCATCCATTCCGCCGACCAGGTGGCGGGCTGGCGGCTGGTGACGGAGGCCGTTCATGCAAAAGGGGGGCTGATCTTTCTTCAGTTATGGCATGTCGGGCGGATCTCCCACTCCTCATTCCATCCTCAAGAAGGCCTGCCGGTGGCGCCTTCGGCCATCCAGCCCTCGGGAATGACCCTCACTGCCGACTGGCAGCAGGTTCCCTTTGAAACCCCGCGTCCCCTGGAGATACCTGAAATCGCCGGAATTATTGCCGATTATCGACATGCCGCGGAGAATGCCATGAGTGCCGGCTTTGACGGGGTTGAGGTGCATGGCGCCAACGGCTATCTCCTCGACCAGTTTCTCCAGGACGGCTCGAACCGGCGTCAGGACAGCTACGGCGGCAGCATCGAAAACCGGGCCCGCCTTCTGCTGGAGGTGGTGGACGCGGTGACCCAGGTGTGGAGCCCGCAACGGGTGGGCGTGCGTCTCTCCCCGTATGGAACCTTTAACGATATGGGCGATTCCAATCCCGTTGAACTGTTCCGATATGTGCTGACCCAGCTTGGCAGCCGGAACTTGGGCTATGCCCATGTCATTGAACCCCGGGCCACCGGAGCGGGAGGAGGGGATGTGGTCTATGAGGACGCCCCCAGCACCTCGCAGCTTTTCCGCGACTCCTTTCCCGGGATGTTTCTCTCCGCCGGCGGATACACCCGCGACAGCGCCCTGCAAGCGGTTGCAAGCGGACAGGTGGATGCCGTCGCTTTTGGCCGTCTCTTCATCGCCAATCCCGACCTGCCGGAACGCCTGGAGGTGGATGCGCCCTTGAACTGCTATCATCGAGAGACCTTTTACGGCGGCGACGAGACCGGATACACCGACTATCCGGCCATGAAATAGACAGGAAAATCTCGTGGACGGAGCAAATTTCCGTTCGACACAATGGAGCAAGGAGGTTTGAAAATGAGTTTTGTATTGATCGCATCATTATCCGCCGTCTGTTTATTCATCGGTATGCTGATCACCTTTGAGGTCGGGCGGCGCATCGGCATTGCCAGATTCACAAGGGATCCGGAGGGCCTGGCCAAGGGCGCCGGTTCGGCGGAGGCCGCAGTCTTTGGCCTGTTGGGACTTATCATCGCGTTTACCTTCTCCGGTGCCGCGTCACGGTTTGAAGGCCG
>JACDZJ010000245.1_pt1 | contig 20873 bp, 18 predicted proteins | sample 7365721 | NCBI WGS metagenome assembly JACDZJ01 (sample SAMN15143480, study PRJNA637477) | pond metagenome | biome: freshwater wetland ecosystem [ENVO:00000243]; feature: pond [ENVO:00000033]; material: pond water [ENVO:00002228]; isolation source: pond water containing pink berries ... | reverse complement strand
GAAGAAAATTTCTGGAAAAATTTTTAGGGTGGCGCATTGTCAAAGTCAGGAGCAAGTCCAATAAAGATTTATCAATATTGGACATTATAAATTATATGATTCATTTCAGGAATTATATAATTATATAACCATTTTATTATCTGTAAGTTATATTAATAATTGAAATATAAATAAGAAAAAACGCGGAAATTTATCGAACTAATTTTTTAAAGATTTTGGTTAAATTAAATTTAATATATCTGTTCACCCAGAGCGATTCTCAGTTTTAACAAATTTACGGAATAATCAATTTTGCTTTTCAGAAATACGAATTTACTTTCGGAGACTGACATAAAACTGTCCAACAAATCGAGATTAGTGATAACTCCTGCATGAAAATTTATTTCAGCCAGCGCATAAGCTTGTTGTGCCTGATCCAGTTGTAATTCCGACTGTGTGACTTTTTTCAATGCTGCAATGGCATTAGCTCTACTCTCAATTACTTCGTTGCTGATACTTCTACGTGTTAATTCTGTTTCCTGTTGATTCCCATCGATATCGGCATTCGCCTGAATTTTTGCAAATTTTGAACGATTAGCATCAAATAATGGCACCTTAATTCCTATTCCTAGTGTATAGTTCAATTTTCCAACATCCTGAAAACTTTCATTCAAATATCCGTTTTTCAATCCTCCGGAAGCAAAAGCATTCAGTGAAGGATTATTTTGAGTTTTAACAATGTTCAGTCTGGATTGTAATATTGCTTCTTTCTGTTTTGAAATTTTCAATTCATTTCGGTTCATAAAAGCCACATTGCAAAGTGAATCCACCGAAGGCACAAGTTTTGGTGTAAGTAACTCATTTCTAAGCTTTAGTTGTGTATCCTGCGATTTTCCAAGATATGAATTTAACTGACCATTTTGAATTTGCAATGAAGTTTGAATGTCTGTTTTTTGATTTTCGATTATTGAAATGCGGACTTTGGAAGTGAGAATGTCGTATCTTGTAGCAGAGCCTGTAGAGGCTTTCTTTTCAACAAAATGAAGATGTTCGTTCAAAGTTTTTAGTTGATCATTTTTAATATTAATAGCTTCCTGTAAAAAAGCAATTGAATAGAAATTCCCCATTATTGCCATCGATAACCGTTGTTTCAATTGACTAACAGACAGTTTTGACATTTCTTTATTTTGCTCTTCAAGGGCAACATTTTTTGATGTTTTACCAAAATCATAGATATTTTCATTCACCGAAAAGGTAGCATTATAAACATTTTCGGGATATAATTGCAATTGTTTTCCATTAAAATTTATGGAATTTACCGGTCCAATTCGGGTATAAGAACTGGTAAAATCGACATTTGGTAAATAAGCAGTTTTGGTCAGACCAATTTTGGCATTCGCAATTTCAATATCCTTTTCTGCTTTTTTAAGTGACGGATAATTGGATATTACCATGTTTATTATTTCGGAAAGCGACCATGAATCTACGGCAATTTTACCGGAATTTTGTCCTTGTATTGCCATAAAAGGTAACAATAGTAGCACTATAAAAAATTTATAAATTGATTTCATAATTGTTCTGATTATTCAATTAATTCCAAATGAGATTTTTCGTCTGATTTTGAATGATTTATCTGAGTTTTCTTTTTTGATTTTAATAAAAATATGGGAATAAATCCTACCATTGAAATAGCAGCTGCGAGCAAAAAGTCGTCGTTTACACCCTCAATAAATGCCTGTGAACTAACATTAGACATTAACAAACTTTGTCCTTGTTTAAGTGCTGTTGTAAATGAAGCACCACCGTGTTGTTGAATATAATAAGCCATATTTTGTGTGGTATTTTGAAAAACCTGAGAACCAGACACAATGGCACCTCCAAACATTTGTTCATGATAATTAATACGAGATGTTAAGACAGTTGATAATAATGCAACACCCAGACTACCACCAATTTGACGAACAGTATTTGAAATACTCGAAGCTTGTGCCATTTTATAATGTGGAATGGTTGCCAAAGAATAAATGCTCAAGGGTGAAAATATCAATCCCATACCCAATCCCCTGAGATACAATGTTGTCATAATAAATGAATGTTCAGTTAAAAAAGATAAATCGGCATTTAGATAAAGACTAAAAGCTAAAAATCCAACTCCTAAAATAATTGGAATTCTTGCATTCAATTTGTCTGAAAACCAACCAGAAAGTGGTGATACAATGCCTTGAATAATTCCAACAGGAAAAAAAACTGCACCCGACTGCAAAGCCGTGTAACCCAGCGAATTTTGTAAGTAAAGTGGTAATAAAAATGTACTACCAAACATGCCCATACTGAACACTAACATTAATAAATTACTCATTCCGAAGTTTCTGTTTTTCAACAAACGTAAGTCGAGTAATGGAAATTCGGTAGTTAATTCTTGTGTCAGAAAAACGGCTAACGCAACGGCAGAAATGGCTAAACAAGCCAAAATGTAAGGTGCCGACCAACCTGCTGAATTGGTTTGAGCATTTCCTTCGGACAATGCAAAAAGTAAAACAGGTAGGAAAATACTAACCGAAATAAAACCGATATAGTCAAATTTATGGGCATTAGGACTAATAAATTCACGTTGAATGATAATAGTAAATACCAATGCAGCAATCCCTACCGGAACATTTACATCGAAAATTAATTGCCAACTGAAATTATCTACCAAATAACCACCAATCATTGGACCAAATGATACCGATGCAGCTGCAGCAATAGCCCAAAAGCCGAGTGCCAATCCACGTTGTTGTATCGGAAATTCACGTACAATAATTGCCATTCCAAGCGGTTGAATCATTCCGGCACCTAAACCCTGAATGATACGTGACAAAATAAGCGTACTTTCATCTTTTGACATTCCGCACAATAACGAGCTTAAAGTAAACAGGAATAAACCCCAGAAATAAACTTTTTTATATCCAAACTTGTCAGCCAGCCAGCCTGAAGTGGGCAACATTGCTGCCATGGAAAGCATATAAGCAGTGATAACCCATTGAATGGTGGATAGTCCGACACCGAATGACGACATGATTTTCGGCAAACTTACATTTACTATCGTGCTGTCCAACACCGCCATAAATGTCCCCAACATCACATTTGCCAACACGAACCATTTGTAATACTTGCTTCGGGGATGATAATGTGAATCGGGATTGCGAAATTTTCGACGAAGTTTATGAGTATTTGATATTTTCCGCATTATTCTCTAATAATTTTAACCACTGCCGACATACCTGTCAAGAAATTAAACTTCGAAAGTCTTTGTCCGTCTTCTGTATCATCAATTGATATTTTTATCGCTACACGCTGTGTTACTTTTGTAAAATTACCCGAAGCATTACTCGGTGGAATTAGCGAAAATTGCGATGCTGTGGTTGAAGCAATTGTGAATATTTTACCGGTAAATATAATCCCTGGATAAGTATCAAGTGTAATTTTAGCCATTTGTCCAATTTTTAGCGTTTCCATTTTTGTTTCTTCCAAATAAACTAAAATCCAGAATTTTGAATTGTTATTTATGGTGTAAATTGATTGTCCTGGCTGAGAAATATCACCGTTCAACAACCAGCGTTTTGCCACCAAACCATCGACTGGAGCATATAGTCGGGTATTATTGAGTTGTGATGAAGTTACCTCAATTTGTGCCTGAGCGCTTTCAATGGCAGCTTCGGCACTTTTAATCAGAGTTTTAGAAACCAACAATTTAGTTTGAGCTGATTCTAATTGTGCCTGAGCAGTTTCTTGCGATTTTTTGATATGATCAAATTGTTCTTTGGTAATTACACCGCCAGTAAATTGTATTTGGGCACGGTTAAAATCTTCTTTCGATTCTTCGAATCCAATTTCCATTATCTTAATGTTTTTTTCATCGTACTGATAATTTGCCTCTGTCTGGGCTTTGGTAGCATAAGCTTGGGCTTTTGTGGAAATCATCAATTGCTTTTGAGTTAGTAAATCAAGACTATCAAGTTCTGCCAATAATTGTCCCTGTTTTACCGAATCGCCTTCCTGAACATATAGTCGGCAGATTCGCCCCAAAATTTTTGGACCTACCGAAATAACATCCGATGCAACCAAAGCATCATCAGTTTTGATATAGCTCGAATAATCCTTGTACCAATAAAAACCTACTATAAGCACAATTAAAATTATAACCAACAGGGGAATGTAAATTTTCAAATCTTTTATCTTATTTTTCATATTATTTGTGTTTATATTTTTTTTTATGTTATAAATTTATAGTTGTTTAAAACAGGTTTGTTGTAAATGATTATTTTCAGTCATAATTTCACTTAATATTTCACGCAACTGACTTGAAGATTCAAACAGAGTTTTGACTTTATATTCATCTAGAGTTTCGATACTTTGCCTCATTTCGTGGCTAATCTGAACCTTTATTGATTCGAAATCAATTTTACCTTTTTTTGTGAGCTTGATATTAACAATGCGCCTATCACTTGGATCAACAAGCCTTTCAACCATATTTTCGACAATAAGTTTATCTACCTGTGCCGTTACGTGTGGTTTAGGCATGGATAATTTGCATCCTATTTCCGACATCGACAAAATTCCATTCCTGTCTAATATTCGCAAAATAAATAAAGATCCCGGATTCAGATTGGTTTTTATTCTGATAGAACGTGTGAAACTCTTTGAAAGTAATGGATATATCGAAATTAAATTTTCGATCACCGAATCAATTGTATTTTTGTCGCCTTCTGACATAGTTATTTTATTATAATGGTTCAAATTTTAAATGGTTACAAAAGTATAACTAAATTTTGAATATTTTTTTTCAAATTAAATTATTTTAGTATAAATTGCATAATTAAGTCTACATCGATAAGTCAATATTCCATTTTTTGAAGCAGATTTGTAAAAAAAATTATTTTGATGTAATTATAAATGTACAATCTAATTGGCTACTGCAATGATCGTATTTTTCCGTATATTTATATTTAACAATTCACGTATCAATAATTTTAATTTAATAGTTTGTAATACAATTACTTATTAATTTTTTTTAACTTTGACAAGTTACCTCTTTATAATCTACAAATTCAAAAGGAGTAAATTGATTATATAAATTATTTATGTTTCATTTGCGACATTTGCGTTCAAAAATCTTACCTTTGCAGCATAATAATATATTTTACATGAGATTTGACGAACTTCCACTCTGTGATGCTGTGTTACACGGCTTGCAAACAATGAATTTTAAAGTAGCTACTCCGGTTCAGGAACAAACAATTCCAGTAATTTTACAAAAACGTGACGTAATTGCATGTGCACAAACAGGAACAGGTAAAACTGCAGCTTTTATTCTACCACTTTTACATAATTTGCAATCCGAATTACATGATGAAAATTCTGTAAATGCAATTATTATGGCACCTACCCGGGAGTTGGCACAACAAATTGATCAACAAATGGAAGGTTTTTCGTATTATTTGCCTTTTTCATCGGTGGCAGTTTATGGCGGAAATGATGCCATTGCCTGGGATATTCAACGCCGTGGTTTGCAAAAAGGTGCAGATGTTGTTATAGCCACTCCTGGACGATTACTTTCGCATCTCAATCTTTACGATATTGATTTTTCGCAGGTCAAATACTTTATTCTGGACGAAGCTGACCGAATGCTCGACATGGGTTTTTTCGATGATATCATGCAGGTTGTAAGCCGTTTACCGAAAGACAGACAAACAATCATGTTTTCGGCTACCATGCCGCCAAAAATCCGACAGTTGGCAAAAACCATAATGAACAATCCATTTGATGTAAAAATTGCCGTTTCAAAACCACCCGAAAGTATTATGCAAACAGCATATATTTGCCACGAAGCACAAAAACCGGGAATTATCCGCAATTTATTTGCAGCACAGGAACCAAATAAAGTATTGCTTTTTTCGGGTTCTAAACTCAAAGTAAAGGAAATTACCAAAACTATGCGACAAATGGGACTTACGGTTGATGAAATGCACTCCGACCTTGATCAATCCCAACGTGACAACGTGATGCACGAATTTCGAAACGGTCGTGTCAGTATTCTGGTGGCTACCGATATTGTTTCGCGTGGTATTGATATTGACGATATCTCGTTGGTAATAAACTATGATGTACCACACGATGCCGAAGATTATGTTCACCGAATTGGACGTACTGCCAGGGCAAGTGCCAAAGGGATGTCCATCACTTTTGTTTGTACCGAAGAACAATATAAATTCAAACAAATTGAAAATTTTCTGGAAAAAGAAATTTACAAAATACCGCTTCCCGAAGAATTGGGCGAAGCACCTGAATACAATCCGGAAAAAAACAGACATTTTAAAAAGACTTTTGTCAAAGGAAAAGGAGCGTTTCACAGAAATAAACCCAAAAGGTAAAAAATTCCAAATAATATAACGGGATGGTTATGAATCACTCCGTTTTTGTTTTCAAAACATTTTGTAACTTTGCACACCAGTTATGCAATTGTAAGATGACACAACCATTTCCTTATAAAATCCTCAACAAACAACAAACCATAGGTCAAATAAATTTTTTGGCAGGTTCACACACAGCATTTTTGTTTATTATAGATTATAAAGCGACCGATGGATTTGTAATAAAACAGGATAAATTGGATGCAAACTTTATTCAGTTCAGGTTTCATTCACATCAATATCCCAAAAATGAAACTCCAAACCATAAACCGGAAACCATTCGTTGGGATATTTTTCCTATCAGTTTGAAGGAATATCAACCAAAGTTCGAATATGTTGTAAATCAGATTCAAAAAGGAAATTCATTTTTAACAAACTTAACTCAACCTACTAAAGTTCAAACGAATTTAACCTTGTTCGACTTATATTATCGGAGTTTTGCAAAATATAAATTATGGCTACATAATCGGTATACGGTTTTATCGCCCGAAAGTTTTGTAAAAATTGAGGGACGAAAAATTACTTCATTCCCAATGAAAGGAACCATTGATGCCACAATTCCATCTGCAGAACAAATCATACTGAACGACCCGAAAGAAATTGCCGAACATGCCACCATTGTTGATTTGATACGAAACGATTTGAGTTTAGTAGCCGAACAAGTGGAAGTAAAACGTTACCGGTATATTGATAAACTTACTACCAATACAAAAGATTTGTTACAGGTAAGTTCCGAAATTTCAGGTTTGTTACCCGAAAATTTTCATCAACGGCTGGGCGAAATTATATTTGCATTGCTTCCTGCCGGGTCTATCAGTGGTGCTCCCAAACAAAAAACATTGGAAATTATTGAGCAGGCCGAAGGTTATAAACGTGATTTTTATACCGGAATTTGCGGCTATTTCGATGGTGAAAATCTTGATTCGGCAGTGATGATACGATTTATTGAGCAACAGGATGAGCATTTAATCTTTAAAAGCGGTGGTGGTATTACTGCTCAAAGTATTATGGAAAAAGAATATAATGAACTAATTCAGAAAGTTTATGTGCCGGTTTGTTGAAAGTATACAACTTAAAAACGGACAATTTAAGCGACTGGAATGGCATCAGGCACGTTTAGAGAAGGCATTGGCAGAATTTTACCCCAATGTACCGGTATTTGATTTATCTGAAATGCTTTTACAAAGTTCCTATCCTGTTGTGGGATTATTCAAATGCAGGGTTGTATTTGATTCCGAAATTCGTAAAATTGAATTCGTGCCCTACCAGTGTCGCGAAATTCGTTCATTGAAATTAGTGGAAACTGATATCGAAAGCCGAAAATATAAATTTGAAGATAGAACTGAATTCAATACAGCTTTTGAGCAACGTGGTGCCTGTGATGATATATTATTGGTAAAAAACGGGTTTTTAACGGACACATCTTATTGTAATATTGCACTTTACGATGGAACAAATTGGTTTACACCCCATATTCCACTGCTTTATGGTGTAAATCGCGCCCAATTGTTGGCTGAATGCAAATTGATAGAAAAAGATGTAAAAACTGCCGAACTTATGAACTTTCAGTCCGTCTGTTTGTTTAACGCATTGATAGAATTTGGAGATTTGAAGTTAGAAATATCATCTATTTGCCCGTAAATATTGAAAAATTACTTATTTTATGGGTGTTTTATTTTGAATTGTAAGAAAAAATATCAAAATATTTTCACTTCGTATTTGCAAGATTAAAAAAATGCTGTATCTTTGCAGCACTTTTATAAAAAGAACAATGAACAGAAATTTCTTACATATCCTATTACTCGGTATTATTCTCTTGCAAAACAAGTAGAAGTGAGTTTGGTATGTATGTAACAATACAATGAAATATATAAAACCTTTCTCACTACGGTGTGGAAGGTTTTTTTTTGATACAGCTCACTAAATCCTCAACGGAAATATAAAAACTAGTTATCAAAAACATAAAGAATAAAAGTAAATTATAATTGTAAAACATAAATAAAACCGAAACCTCTTACGGTTCTCCCCTTCGGGGGAGTTAGAGGGGGCTACATTATGGACAGATTATTTATCTTCGATACCACCTTACGGGATGGCGAACAGGTTCCGGGATGTCAATTGAATACAGTAGAAAAAATTCAGGTTGCACGTGCTTTGGAAACATTGGGTGTAGATGTTATTGAAGCCGGTTTTCCGGTTTCCAGTCCGGGTGATTTTAAATCGGTAGTCGAAATATCGAAAGCTGTTACCTGGCCAACCATTTGTGCATTGACCCGTGGAGTTCAGAAAGACATAGAAGTAGCCGCTGAAGCATTGCAATATGCTAAAAATAAACGTATTCATACCGGTATTGGTACTTCTGAGTTTCATATTAAATACAAGTTTAATTCTACTCAGGACGAAATTTTGGAACGTGCCATTGCATGTGTAAAGTATGCAAAAAAATACGTCGAAGATGTTGAATTTTACTGCGAAGATGCCGGTCGTACCGATAATGTTTATTTGGCGCGTGTGGTAGAAGCTGTTATTAAAGCAGGTGCTACTGTTGTCAATATTCCTGACACAACAGGTTATTGTTTACCTTGGGAATATGGCGATAAAATCAAATTCCTGATGGAAAATGTGAAAGGTGTTCACAATGCTGTTATTTCGACTCATTGTCACAACGATTTGGGCATGGCAACTGCCAATACAATGGCAGGTGTATTAAATGGAGCTCGGCAGGTAGAAGTAACCATCAATGGAATTGGTGAACGTGCCGGAAATACAGCACTCGAAGAAGTGGCTATGATTTTGAAATGTCATAAAGGTTTGAATATCGAAACCCAAATCAATACTCAGAAAATTCATACAACAAGCCGTTTGGTTTCGGGCTTAATGAATATGCCGGTTCAGTCAAACAAAGCGGTGGTGGGCCGAAATGCCTTTGCTCATTCATCAGGTATTCATCAGGATGGAGTGCTGAAAAACCGCGAAAGTTACGAAATTATGGATCCAAAAGATGTGGGTCTTGACGAAAATTCAATCGTATTGACTGCCCGTAGTGGTCGTGCAGCTTTGAAACACAGATTAAGTATTTTGGGCGTTAATGTCGAAAGTGAAAAATTGGATCTGATTTATGATGCATTTCTGAAATTAGCTGATAAGAAAAAAGACGTCAACGACGACGATGTTTTATTACTGGCGGGTCAGGAGCGGAGCGAACAACAACGTATAAAATTAGATTATCTTCAGGTAACTTCGGGTGTCGGTGTTAAAGCTGTTGCCAGTATCGGTTTGATAATTGCCAACGAAAAATTTGAAGCAGCTGCTTCAGGTAATGGACCGGTTGATGCGGCTATCAAAGCATTAAAGCAAATTATAAAACGCAATATGACTTTACAAGAATTTACTATTCAGGCTATTAACAAAGGAAGCGATGATGTTGGTAAAGTTCACATGCAGGTCGAACACAATGGCGCAGTTTACTATGGATTTGGTGCAAACACCGATATTGTAGCTGCTTCGGTAGAAGCGTATATTAATGCAATAAATAAATTTGTGAAATAAAAAAAGATAACTGTCAACTGACTACTGTCAACAGTTTAATGCACAAATTGTTGGCTTAAAACGAATAACAATTAATATTTGAAACTTATTTTGTAATAAAACTTAGGTGTTAAAATAAAAATTTGATATTAATATGAAATGTTTTGAGGAACTTAGAATTTGGTAAGATGCACGCATATTAGTGCAAGAAGTGTATTCTTTGACTCATAATTTATAAGATTTTGGATTTAGAGACCAAATTCAAAGCGCTGCAATATCAATAATGAATAATATTGCTGAAGGTGCTGACTCTGGATCTGATGCATTATTTATAAGATATTTGCAAATTGCAAAAGGAAGTTGTGGTGAAGTCAAAAGTATGCTGTATGTGGCTGAAGATTAGAGTTATTGTTCTGTAGAACAGGGCAATGAATTAAGATCTAAATCAAAACAAATTTCTGCATCTACTCAGAAATTAATAGACTATTTAAAACAAAATAAAAAAAACAAACAAAACAATTAACAATATCAACCTGTTTACATAATACAGTCTACTCTAATTAGTTGACTGCTGACTGTTGACTGTTGTCTTAAAGAGCATGAAAACATTATTTGATAAAATTTGGGAAGCCCATGTGGTTTCAACGGTCGAAGGTGGACCAACACAATTATATATCGACCGCATGTACTGTCATGAAGTGACAAGTCCTCAGGCATTTGATGGTATGCGTAAACGTGGTTTGAAGGTTTTTCGTCCGGCTCAAAATACTTGCATGCCCGACCATAACATTCCAACGATTGATCAGGAAAGTCCGATTGCCGATCCAATTTCTAAAAATCAGGTGGACACATTGACCAAAAATGCACAGGATTTTGGCCTTACTCATTACCAAATGGGACATGAGAAAAACGGTATTATCCACGTTGTAGGACCAGAAAACGGTTTGTCATTACCAGGAATGACCATGGTTTGTGGCGATTCTCACACTTCTACGCACGGTGCATTGGGAGCAGTGGCTTTCGGTATTGGAACAAGCGAAGTTGAAATGGTTTTGGCAACTCAATGTGTTTTCCAATCGCGTCCTAAAACAATGCGAATCATTATTAACGGTAAATTGAAAAAAGGTGTAACTTCAAAAGATTTAGCACTTTACGTAATTGCAAAAACAACTACTGGTGGTGCAACCGGTTATTTCGTTGAATATGCCGGCGATGCAATTCGTGCTTTAAGCATGGAAGAACGTTTGACCGTTTGTAACTTGTCGATAGAAATGGGTGCCCGTGGTGGCTTGGTTGCTCCCGACGAAGTAACTTTTGAGTACTTAAAAGGTCGTGAATTCACACCAAAGGGCGAAGAATGGGACAAAGCATTGGCACATTGGAAAACATTGAAGACTGATGAAGGTACTGTTTTCGACAAAGAAGTGACTTACCAAGCTGCTGATATTGAACCAATGGTAACTTACGGTACAAATCCCGGAATGGGAATGGGTATCAATGATACCATCCCAACATTGGAAAGCATTGATGAAGCCGGTCGTATTTCGTACATCAATTCTTTGAAATATATGGGCTACGAACCTGGAGAAAAAATTGTTGGAAAAGCCATCGATTATGTATTTTTAGGAAGTTGTACCAATGGTCGAATTGAAGATTTTCGCCAGTTTACTGATTATGTAAAAGGCAAAAAGAAAGCTGACAATGTCATCGTTTGGTTAGTTCCAGGCTCGTGGGCTGTTGATAAACAAATTAAAGCCGAAGGGTTGGATAAAATTCTTATCGAAGCCGGTTTTCAATTACGTCAGCCCGGATGTTCTGCTTGTTTGGCAATGAATGATGATAAAGTTCCGGCGGGAAAATACTCAGTGTCAACATCAAATCGCAATTTCGAAGGTCGCCAGGGACCCGGCGCCCGGACCATTTTGGCCGGACCGCTTGTTGCTGCTGCCGCTGCTATTACCGGAAAAATTACTGATCCAAGAATTTAGCACACAGAACTCACAGAGTCAACGGAATATAATTTATCGATTATGTTGCATAAAGAACTAACTGAGGAAATACTGCATTGGTTTTATCAGGTTCATTTTAAACTTGGTTTTGGTTTTTTAGAAAGGTTGTATAAAAATGCACTATTCCTAGAATTGACTAATGCCGGATTAAAGTGTGAAACAGAAAAATCTATTAATGTTTTTTTAAATGGGAAAATAATTGGAGTGTTTTATGCAGATATTTTGGTAGATGTTAAAGTTATTCTGGAACTAAAAGCTGTTGAAATAATTTGTAAAGAACATGAATATCAATTGATTAATTATTTAAAAGCTTGTAATATGGAAGTAGGGTTACTTTTAAATTTTGGTAAAAAAGCAGAATTTAAAAGAGTGATTTATACTAATGATAGAAAAAAATTAATTTAATTGCATACAAACATAAATATAACATTGATTCTTTGTTATATCCGTGTTTTCAGTGTGCAAAAAATATAAGAAAAATGGAAAAATTTATAACATTAACTTCGACCATAGTACCACTTCCAATAGAAAATGTGGATACTGATCAAATTATTCCAGCCCGTTTTTTGAAGGCAACTTCAAAAGATGGTTTTGGTGACAATTTATTTCGCGATTGGCGATACGATAAAAACGATCAGCCAATTGCTTCTTTCGTGTTGAATAATCCAACTTATACAGGTCAGATTCTTGTAGCCGGTAAGAACTTCGGTTCTGGTTCAAGTCGTGAACATGCAGCCTGGGCAATTGCCGGTTATGGTTTTAAAGTTGTCGTGTCGAGTTTTTTTGCCGATATATTCAAAAATAACGCTATGAACAATTTTGTTTTGCCGGTAGTTGTTACTGAATCTTTTTTAGCTGAAATCTATGAATCACTCAGTTATGACAGCAAAATGACATTGACCATCAACCTCGAAGCACTAACCATTACCAATAATACCTATGGAAAATCGGAGAGTTTCGATATCAACCCGTATAAAAAGGAATGTTTTGTCAAAGGATTGGACGATATAGATTATTTGTTGAGCAAAAAAACACAGATTGAAGCCTACGAAAAGGCAAGATAATTTTTTTAATATGTTATAATCAATAGTTCGTTATAAAAAATGTTTTTTTGAACGCTAAGCCGCTAAGTTGCAAAACTTGTCCCGTAAGGCGGGAGCCGCAATTCCGATAACTTTCGGAAAACTGAAAGTTTTTGTCTTAGCGTTCTTTCTCTTGGTTTTGAATATCAGGTATTTAAAACTTAGCGGCTTTGCGTTTACTCTTTGTTTGTGCAAAGTCGCAATTAGTAAATTATACTGTTTAAATCTTTATTAATCAATTCTAAAGGACTTTTTATAACGACCCATTGATAATATAATATCAAAAAAACAATCTGCTAGAATTCATGTAATTAGATTGCATCTACAAATTAACACATTTTCAAATTTTCAAATTAGCATATTGAATATGATAGAAATAATGGATACCACCCTGCGCGATGGGGAGCAAACTTCGGGAGTTTCCTTTGCTGCAGAAGAAAAGTTGAGCGTTGCCCGACTTTTGCTGGAAGAATTGCAAGTTGATAGAATTGAAATTGCATCCGCCAGGGTGTCCGATGGTGAATTTGCTACGGTTAAAAAAGTAACGCAATGGGCTAATAATCATGGCTGTATTGATAAAATCGAAGTTTTGGGATTTGTTGATGGATATTTATCGCTCAATTGGATTAACGATGCCGGTGGAAAAGTTATTAATTTGTTGTGTAAAGGTTCGTTAAAACATTGTACCCACCAATTAAAGAAAACAGCCGAACAACATATTTCCGATATTAGACAATCAATAACCTATGCTGCCGAAAAAGGTATTTCGGTAAATATTTATCTCGAAGATTGGTCAAATGGAATGCGTGAATCGGAAGACTACGTTTATTTAATTGTTGATGCATTGAAAGATTCAAATCTCAAAAGGTTTATGCTTCCTGATACATTGGGGATATTGAATCCGACCGAAACATTTGATTTCTGTTCAAAAATGATAGCGAGATATCCTCTTTTACACTTCGATTTTCATGCACACAACGATTACGATTTAGCAGTTGCCAATGTTTTTGAAGCCGTAAAAGCCGGTATAAAAGGTATTCATGTAACTGTAAATGGATTGGGAGAACGTGCAGGAAATGCACCGTTATCAAGTGTGTTAGCAATATTACACGATCATTTGAATTTAGACACTTTACTTCAAGAGGATAAAATAAATTCTGTTAGTAAAGTTGTTGAAACGTATTCAGGTATTCGTATACCACATAATAAACCGGTTATTGGCGAAAATGTATTTACGCAAGTCGCTGGCATTCATGCCGATGGTGATAATAAAAAGAATCTTTATTACAATGATTTATTACCTGAGCGTTTTGGGCGTGAAAGACAATATGCACTTGGTAAAACTTCTGGTAAAGCAAATATCTTGAAAAATTTGCAACAATTTGGAATAGAACTGGATGATGAGATGATGCAACGTGTTACGGCACGAGTTATTGAATTGGGTGACAGAAAAGAATTGGTTTCGATTGATGAACTTCCTTATATAGTATCTGATGTATTGAAAAACGAACAAGATGAACAAGTTGTAAAAATACTCAATTATTCATTATTGCTTACTTATGGATTAAGACCTATGGCAACCATAAAAATGGAAATAAATGGCAAAGTGTATGAACAATCAGCATCCGGAGATGGACAATTTAACGCAATTTCAAAAGCTATGTGGAAGATATACAAGAGTTTAAATAAACCAACACCCGAATTGTTGGATTATGTAGTTGTAATACCACCTGGTGGAAAAACAGATGCTTTTGTACAAACTATTATTACTTGGAAGTTTAATGAGAAAGTTTTTAAAACTCGTGGCTTAGATGGCGACCAAACTGTGGCAGCAATAAAAGCAACAATAAAAATGCTTAATATTATTGATTAATCAATCTTATTTCAATATTAATTTGCATTTTGCATAACAATGTAAATTGCAATAAAGGTAAGTAAAAATACCAAGGTTATAATAATTTTTATTGCTATTTTATGTTTATTTTTCTCAGAAATTGATTTGCAAATAAAAAGCAAAACAATTAACATTACACCAACGATTGGAAGCAATACGATACTCATAAAAGTTGTTTTTAAATAGTTCACATTTAAAGTTTAGTTCTAAAACCTAAACAATAATAGGAGAATAAAGTAGATAAGAATAATAATAAAAAAACATAATTATTTAAAATAAATGTAAAATCATGTCGGAAAATAATCAAAATGTATACACAGTATGCATTTCAAATTCAAAGGTAAGAACGTTAAATATTGCAATTTTACCAGGAGATGGCATAGGACCTGAAATTATGGTACAAGGTTTAAATGTTACTAGGTCAATTTGTAATAAATTTGGTCATAAATTGAACTATCAATTTGGAACTGTTGGAGCTTGTGCCATTGATGCTCTGGGCGAACCTTACCCAAAAGTTACGCATGAATTGTGTATGAAATCGGATGCTGTACTTTTTGGAGCAATTGGTGATCCAAAGTATGACAATAATCCCGCTGCCAAAGTTCGTCCTGAACAAGGTTTATTAAAAATGCGTAAAGATCTGGGTTTGTATGCTAATATTCGTCCTGTTACAACTTTCCCTTCACTAATTCACAAGTCACCACTCAGAGCAGAATTAATTGATGGAGCAGACTTTATGTGCATTCGTGAATTGACCGGCGGAATTTATTTCGGTCGACCACAAGGTAGAAGTGAGGATGGTAACACAGCTTATGATACTTGTGTATATACCCGCGAAGAAGTTGAACGCATTTTACATTTAGCTTACAAATATGCACTCCAGCGCAATAAAAAAGTCACCATGGTTGATAAAGCCAATGTACTGGCTTCATCACGCTTGTGGCGTCAGATAACTCAGGAAATAGCCCCATTATATCCTGATGTTGAAACTGAATATATGTTTGTAGATAATGCTGCCATGCGTATTATTCAATGGCCTAAAAGTTTTGATGTGTTGGTTACCGAAAATCTTTTTGGGGATATTCTGACAGATGAAGCTTCAGTTATTACCGGATCATTGGGTATGTTGCCATCGGCTTCAATTGGAATTCACACTTCGGTTTTTGAACCAATACACGGTTCATATCCACAAGCTACTGGTAAGAATATTGCAAATCCTTTGGCTACAATTCTTTCGGCAGCATTGATGTTCGAATATGCTTTTGGTATGATGGAAGAAGGTGCTTTGATAAGACAGGCTGTGACAGCAAGTATGGATGCAGGTATTGTGACCGAAGATATTGCTGACGGTGGAAGAACATATAAAACTACGGAAGTAGGCGAATGGATTGTAGATTATATTTCAAAATAGTTTAAGAAACTTTCTATTGAAATAAAAAAATGACCAACGGAATAATCCGTTGGTCATTTTTTTATTATTTTTGGAACAACAGCTTCTCTATATCAGCAGTAATATCTTCAGGCTTTGTTGTTGATCCGAATCGTTTAACAGGATTACCTTTTCTATCTAATAGAAATTTGGTAAAATTCCATTTGATTTCATTTCCCAGGGTTCCAGGTAATTGAACTTTCAGAAATTTATAAAGTGGATGGGCATTTTTTCCGTTTACATTAATTTTAGAAAACAACGGAAAAGTAACACCGTAATTCAAAGAACAAAACTCACTAATTTGAGTTTCATTTCCGGGTTCCTGTCCCGCAAATTGATTACATGGAAAACCCAGAATTACCAACCCTTTATCCTGATACTTTTTGTAAAGTTCTTCTAATCCTTTGTATTGTGGTGTAAAGCCACATTTACTTGCAGTATTTACAATTAATACTACTTTCCCTTCGTAATTTTTCATGCTAATATCTTTTCCCTGAAGGGATTTAGCATTAAACTGATAAAAATTTTCTGTTGATTTACTATCTTTTGCATTGATCGATAGCACTGAAAATAAAGATAAAAATAATGATGCAATATTTAATTTCATAAGTAAATTGAATTAATAATTTTACATTCAAACAATCAATTCAACAATATGTTCGATAGAAAATACAAATTCTACTTTGACAGATTTATCTTAAAAAAAATTGTAACGCGGATTTAGCGGATTATTTTATGAAATGATAACTTATTTCACGGATTAAAAATTTCAAAAATGAAATTTGCAGATTGAAGATATAGTGTCTCCTTATTTTATTCTAATTTTGACTTGTCAAAATTCAAATCCTAATTATTTCAGTTTTTTTTTAATTTATATCTGTTTTAATCTGAATTATCCGTTAAATCCGCGTTGTTATTCTTTTGAATTTATTTCCTTGAAAATTAATCTTTATTCTGTCAAAGTAGAACTAATAAAACAATTTGTCAAAATCACATTTTATACTTTGCCATAAATTTTGGATATAAATCTACCTTAACCCAGTAAAAATTCGGTTCATGTCGTAAAATTTTATCATAAATCAGCTTGGCAAGTTGTGGTTGCTCTGTTTTTTCATAAGCCAAAGCAATAATCGTAAGTAAATTCAAATATGCCCAATTTTGGTTGGTATCTTTATAATTTTCAATGAGCTTAGCTGCTTTTAAATAGAATTTCAGCGCTTCTGTTTTATCGCCACCAAACAAAGATGGAGCATAATATAATATATTTCCTTTGTCGATGATGGCTTGGATGTTTTGGGGATCTATTTGGTAAGCTTTGTTTATATAAGCAGCACTCTGAGAACTTAACAATAAGGCTTTGAATTTATTAATTCCAATGCGATAACCAATAAATGAACCCTTGTATGAGTAAGCAGTTGCATTTTTAGATGATTCTTTTAATACCTGAGCAATTAATTTATCTCCTTTATTAACATACTTTTCAGCTGTTTCTAATTGTTTTTTTCCAATTAAATATCCAATATATCCATAATAATAGTCTATAAGTTCCAATTTCTGGTCTATCGTAGTTGGTAGATTATTTACTTCGATAGAATTAATAATATCTCCCCATTTATACATTTCGCGACTTATAAATGAGGTATAAATGCTTTTTCTATAAGGAGATTCTGCAGAAATCTCAATTGTTAATGAAAACAATAAAATACTTATTACAAGAATTTTAAGCAAATAATTCTGGTTTTCCATATTATTAATTTCTTATACCTGAAACAGTTAAACATATTTTTAAATTAAAGATAAACCACTAGCTTTTCAATAAAATTCAACCAAAGATAAAATTTTGATTTATATGTTCATTTCGAAAAAGTCATTATTCCATTTTTGAACGTTAAGTTGCAAAGACAACATGCAGCAACGTTCAGAATACGATACCTTAATTTCTTTACGGATTTGCAACTTTGTGTCTTTGTGCAAAGAAAATACTTTTCGGAATGTACTCATTTATACATATTGGAAAAAAATATGAAATTTTAATGAACTTATTTTATTTCGCTTTGAAAATATATTGAGAATAAAAAAGCTAAAACGCATATTTGTTGCATTTTAGCTTTTTAATTGCTCTCCCTCTTGGACTTGAACCAAGGACCCTCTGATTAACAGTCAGATGCTCTAACCAACTGAGCTAAGGAAGAATTTAGTTATACATTTTTTTCAAATGCGTTGCAAAAGTAATGGATTTTAATGAAATATGCAATATCTTTGCAGAAAAAATACGGATAAATTTATGAAAAAAATATTAGGAATGGGTAATGCCCTGACAGACATTTTATTGCAGATAGAACATGATGATGTTTTATTATCATTAAACTTGCCAAAGGGTAGTATGCAGTTGGTCGATAATGGTGTATCAACTCAGATTGCTATTGCTTTAAGTAAATATACTAAGAAAATGGCTACCGGTGGATCGGCTTCTAATACAATTAATGGACTTACACGACTTGGAGTGACTGCGGGTTTTGTTGGAAAGATTGGAAAAGATGATATTGGACTTTTTTTCTCAAACGATTCAATCGATAATGGTGTAATACCACATTTATTGTTGAGCAAAACTCCATCCGGTCATTGCAATGTTTTAGTTTCGCCCGATGGTGAACGAACACTTTGTACATTTTTAGGTGCAGCCTGCGAATTAAATGCCGATGATTTGACAATTGAAATGTTTCAGGGTTATGATATTTTTCATATCGAAGGCTATTTGGTACAAAACCATGATTTAATTCGAACAGCAGTTAAATTAGCAAAACAAGCTGGTTTACAAGTTTCTATCGATTTGGCAAGTTACAATGTTGTGGAAGAGAATTTAGTATTTCTCAACGAAATTGTTCGCAATTATGTAAATATCGTATTTGCTAACGAAGACGAGGCACGAGCCTTTACTGGAAAAGAACCGCTTGAAGCTTTAATTCATATTTCCAATCATTGCGATATGGCAATTGTGAAAGTTGGGAAAGATGGTTCATTTATCAAATCGGGTGATAAAATTGTGCAGATTAAACCACGTTTGGCAAATTGTATCGACACTACAGGTGCCGGTGACTTATATGCTGCAGGTTTTCTGTTTGGGTTGGCTTGTAATTATTCACTCGAAGTTTGTGGCAGTATCGGCTCGTTGGTTTCGGGCAATGTAGTGGAAGTTTTGGGTGCTAAGATGACCGACGAAGTATGGAAAACAATTCATACAGAAATTGATAAAATAGTTACCAACGGTTTGTAAAATCTCCAAACTTCTAATCTTACTTCATATAAGCAATTAACCGATGTTCAAACTTTATGCTTCCATAGTAATGGCTATGGTATTTTGGTCGTTATCATTTATTTGGACACGTGTAGCTATTCTATCTTTTCCTCCAATGACATTGATAACCTTGCGACTAATTATCGCATCTGCCTTGTTGTTTTTGGTGGCAAAGGTAAGTGGCAAATTTCAACGATTGCGAACTAAAGATTTTAAATTATTCATTCTTCTTGCATTTTTTGAACCATTTTTGTATTATGTAGGCGAAACCTATGGTTTAACAATGGTGGACTCAACCTTAGCTGCAGTTATAATTTCCACAATTCCACTTTTTGCGCCAGTGCTTGCTTTTTTTATTTTACGCGAACGTATTGGTTTGCCCAATATACTTGGAATATTGTTATCGTTAGTCGGTGTTTTCTTTGTGATTTATGAGCCCACAGGTGGTTTTGATGCAAATCCATGGGGTGTTACGCTTCTGTTTCTGGCGGTTTTTTCAGCTATTTGTTATGCCACCGTATTACGCAAAATATCAACTCATTATTCAACGTTAAATATAATTTTTTATCAAAGCCTTTTAGGGTTAGGTTTTTTTATTCTAACTTTTCTACTCACAAATTATTCGACAATTCATAACCTACAAGTAAAAAAACAAGCCTTGTTGGCATTGATTATGTTATCTGTATTTGCATCCGTTGTGGCATTTGTATTGTTTGCAGGAGCAGTTAGGCAAGTAGGAGTGACCCGTACGAATGTTTTTGTTAATTTGATTCCTGTATTTACCGCAATTTTCTCATGGTTGATAATGGACGAAGTAATTACCTTTGTCAAATGGATGGGAATTATGGTTGTTGTACTTGGTTTATTTGTCAGCCAGTGGGGTAAAATCAATTTTAAGAAAGTGAAAAACGTTTAACATTAATAAAAAAATTTAGTTATTTAATAGAATTTATAAGTCAAAAGCAACATTGCTGTTTTTTTCTAAAATCATTTGGCTTAAAAGCATAAACCTAAAAATTCGGTTTTTAAGAAACTGTTATTATCATTTATGTGTGTCCATAATCAGAATTGTTATAATGCAAAGTCAAATTAAATTTAAAATTATAATTGATTTTTAATTCTATCTAATATTAAGTAAATAATGTTTTATTTATTAATTAGAGTGTGTTTTTTTAGTCACAAAAGTGTTTAAAAATTTGTGTATA